>Ga0209292_1002024_pt1 | contig 23950 bp, 21 predicted proteins | sample GOMGulsemesocosm_2_FD_184634 | JGI IMG/M metagenome (GOLD analysis project Ga0209292, IMG submission 184634) | Methane-oxidizing microbial communities from mesocosms in the Gulf of Mexico - GOM9C Gulf of Mexico (SPAdes) (version 2) | ecosystem: Environmental > Aquatic > Marine > Cold seeps... | reverse complement strand
GCTCACTACTAGCAGTGAGCTTTTTTGTGTTTGTAGACTAATATCAATAACGAATATCGCTAATGACTGTTTACCATAGCAACAAGCCGTATAGACATACCGCTTAATTCATCACTGACTTGCAGCAGCTCAGCAATACTCTTATTCATCGCTTTTACGCTCAACTCATTCGTCTTAGTGACCAATGTTACTTTTTCACTTGCAGACAATACACCCGTAATATTTTCATTAGTATTCACAGCATTGCTTGTCACACATGTAATTTGACCACTCATATTAGTTACCGCATCAATAATTTCAGCGAATGTTTCAGCATTCGTTTCAACGGCTTCATAACCATTGTTTACATCGGATGAACTTTTTTCAATTAGCAGCTTAATTTCATTGGCTGATTCCGTACTGCGTTTTGATAGATTACGCACTTCATCTGCCACAACCGCAAATCCACGGCCAAGTTCGCCCGCTCTCGCGGCTTCAATCGCGGCATTGAGTGCAAGTAAATTAGTTTGATTTGCGATGTCGGTGATCACCATTATTGCCTTTTCAATCGCGTCATTACTCTCTTTAATATCAGACATAGAAGTAATCGTAGCAGTCATCGCCACCGAACTATTATCAGCTTGATCTTCAACACGTTGCGAATCATTACTTACCGTTTGAATAATGTCACTGGCATCACCAACGAGTAATGCTGTATGCTGCAGTAATTCATTAATATGCCCAGTTGCTGATACCTGCTCTCCAACACCATCATCAATGTCTTTTGCGTATTTCGACATTTCTGTTAAATGGCTGGTTAAGTCATTTGATGTCTGTACCAATTGAATAACAGTCTCACTCACTTGATTAAATAATTGCTGTAATTCTTCACGACTTTGCTCCGCAGCATGAGAGGCTGATTCGGCCGCTTCAAGCGCCGTATTATTACTAGTAATGGCCTTGTCACGTAACTTACTGTTGTAGTGGTTAGCGAACCAAATAGCCAAAGGTGGTAAAAGCAAAGCAGAATAATGCTCAACCTTGGCATCTTTGGCCGATAAAACCAATTGTGGTAGTTCATAACCCGTATAATCCATCACCACCATCACCACATAAACGGAGACCATGATCACCGACCAGAAAAAACCTGATTTAGCATTAATTAATAAATAAGCAAAAATCGTCATCGCAGCAACCCACATGATTGAATGAGAAGCAGCCCCGCCAGTTTGAAACATCAGATTGGATAAATGAATCATGCCACCAAACAGCATGACGTTACCCGCAACAATAGGATTAACAGCCAGTTTAACTAAGCTAATACTACCTAAGAAGCCGATCAGCATAATAACCGACGTCGTCACGAGCGCTGCCACCTCTAAATTGTTCCATTTGATCGCGCTATAGCCACCAACAATCATCCCGACTAAAGCAAAGGTGATCACGCCCATGCTTTTAATTTTATCATCGTCAGTCTGTTGTTCACGCAGCAGAAACTGGTAAAAGTGGCTTAAAAATGATGACATCTATAATCCTTTATTTAAATAACATAGAGTATGGGCATGGAGCATTTAAGAAACTAACATGCTTCATACTCTAACGCCATGCTACTATTACTAAAGTGTTATATTTGAAGGCGTTTAGTTAAAATACATCGCTGCCGACAATAATGCTTGCGTATAAGCATGTTGCGGTTGATTGAAGACCGATTCTGTTTCACCTTCTTCAACAACCTTACCCGCTTTCAACACTAATATACGATGACTCACAGCCCGTACAACACTTAAATCATGGGTGATAAATATATAACTTAATTGATGCTGCTGCTGTAATTGACACAATAAATCTAAGATCTGTTTTTGTACCGTCCGATCTAATGCAGATGTAGGCTCATCTAAAATTAATATTTTTGGCTTTAGTACTAAGGCACGTGCGATTGCAATACGTTGACGTTGTCCTCCCGAAAATTGATGCGGATAACGCGCTAAGGCATCCGCAGGTAGCGCAACATCAACTAAGGCTTGCTTAACCGCTATTTCTATTTCAGCATCGCTGTGCTTACCCTGCACCTCTAAACCCTCACTGATAATCTGACGTACCGACATACGCGGGCTTAAGCTACCAAACGGATCTTGAAAGACGATTTGTAACGACTGACGATAAACGCGCATAGCGGTCAAATTTAGTCTTTGCAGATTAGTACCATTAAAATAAATATCTCCTTCACTCTCAATCAACCTCAATAAACCGAGTACCAAGGTGCTTTTACCAGAACCACTTTCCCCAACAATACCAAGCGTTTCACCTTCATTTAATTGCAACGAGACACCGTCAACGGCTTTAACATGATCGTAAGTACGCTGCCAAAGCCCTTTTTTTAGTGGAAACCAAACTTTGAAATCTTTGATCTGTAATAACGGTTTTGTAGATATCAACGTAGGCATGTCACGTTGTGGTTCAGCATCCAACAAGGTTTTGGTATAAGTATGCCGAGGGTCTGAAAAAATACGTTCAACAGCACCCGTCTCCACAATTCTCCCCTGTTTCATCACTGCCACGTCATCGGCCAAATGTTTAACGATATTCAGATCATGGGTGATCATTAATATTGCCATTCCCAATTTAGCTTGTAATGATTTTAACAATTCCAAAATTTGTAATTGCACAGTAACATCGAGCGCGGTTGTCGGCTCATCTGCAATCAATAAATCTGGTTCATTCGCTAACGCCATGGCAATCATCACACGTTGACGCTGACCGCCCGATAATTCATGCGGATAAGCGTCTAATCGTTTTTTGGGTTCAGGTATCGCGACTAAATCGAGTAATTCAAGACAACGTAACTGGGCTGATTTTTTATTGAGTCCCTGATGTAAGAAGAGTATTTCTGATATCTGTTTTTCAATGGTATGCAAAGGATTAAGCGAGGTCATTGGTTCTTGGAAGATCATACTGGCCATATTACCACGTAGCGATTGCATCACAGCCCGGTCTTTGCCTATGACTTCTTTACCCATCAACTTAATACTGCCCGCGGGATAGCTCGCCGCAGGAAACGGTAATAACTGCAGAATAGATAATGCAGTCACTGATTTACCTGAACCACTTTCACCCACCAGCGCAAATGTTTTACCTTTCTCAATATTAAACGAGACGTGCTCAACGACTTGTTGTTGACCAAAACTAATCGATAAATCATTGACTTCAAGTACCAGCGGTTTCGCTTCAGCGTTATTCATCACGCTCCCTTACGAGGATCAAACGCATCACGCGCCGCCTCTCCAATAAAGACTAATAACACCAAAATTACCGACATAGACACAAACGCAGTAATCCCCAACCAAGGCGCTTGTAAATTATTTTTACCTTGCTTAATTAACTCACCTAACGAAGGTGACCCTACTTCTAAACCAAAACCAAGAAAATCTAACGAGGTTAATGTGGTCAATGCACCTGTGAAGATAAACGGCATAAAAGTCATCGTAGCCACCATGGCATTAGGCAGAATATGTTTAAACATAATCGCACGGTGAGATTGCCCCAGCGCTTTCGCTGCAATGACATATTCGAGATGACGACCACGTAAAAATTCGGCTCGAACCACATCCACCAATGCCATCCAGCTAAATAGCAGCATAATACCCAACAACCACCAAAAATTAGGTTGCACTAAACTGGCTAAAATAATTAACAAGAACAGCATAGGCAAGCCTGACCAGATCTCGATAAAACGCTGGCCATAAAGATCTATACGACCACCAAAGTAGCCTTGTGTCGCGCCCACGGCTACACCTATGATAGTGCTAAATATGGTCAGAGTGATAGCAAACAACACTGATATACGAAAGCCATAAATAAGGCGCGCTAATACATCACGACTTTGATCATCGGTGCCTAATAAATTTTGACTGTCCGGCGCAGATGGTGCGGGTACCGTTAAATTGTAATTAAACGTATCATAGCTAAACCGGATCAAAGGCCACCACATTTCTCCTTGTTCTAAAATAATCTCTTGAATATATTCATCACGATAATCTGCGGGAATATCGAGTTCACCACCAAATTCCAACTCGCTATAATTATATAAAATAGGTAAGTAATAACTTTCTTTATAGCGTACTAATAACGGCTTATCATTCGCAATAATATCGGCACATAAGCTCAATAAGAATAACCCACTGAACAACCATAGCGACCAATAACCACGTTTATTATGTTTAAAGGTTTGCCAACGATTTAGATTCATCGGATTTTGTTTAATGCGATGCCACGTTGCGATCCAGCCCATTATGATTGCGCCTCAAAATTAATTCGTGGGTCAATCAGCATATAAGTAACATCACTGATTAACTTAATAATCAGTCCCATTAGCGTAAAAATATACAAGGTACCAAACACCACCGGATAATCACGATTAATCACCGACTCAAAACCCAATAACCCAAGTCCATCTAACGAGAAAATAATTTCAATCATCAAGGATCCTGTAAAAAAAATACTGATCAGCGCTGCCGGTAATCCAGCTATAACTAATAACATCGCATTGCGAAATACATGTCCGTATAAGACCTTATTTTCGGTCAATCCTTTGGCTCTCGCCGTGACCACATATTGCTTATTAATTTCATCTAAAAATGTATTCTTGGTCAGCAAGGTTAAGGTCGCAAAACTGCTGATCACTGAGGCCACAATAGGTAAGGTTAAATGCCAGAAATAATCTTTAATTTGCTCGAAGGTCGTTAATTCATCGAAGTTAGCAGAAGTGAGCCCACGTAAAGGGAACCAATCAAAATAGCTGCCCCCCGCAAATACCACAATCAGTAATAGCGCAAACAAAAAGTTAGGTATCGCGAAACCAATCACCACTGCACTCGAACTCCACACATCAAATAATGAGCCGTGTGAGATGGCTTTCTTTATCCCCAAAGGTATCGAAATAAGATACACCAAGATCGTGGTCCACAAGCCTAATGAAATAGACACAGGTAACTTATCCAATACGAGATCAATAACAGAGCTATCGCGAAAAAAACTATCGCCAAAATCAAATCGTAAATAACTTTTAAGCATCAACCAATAGCGTTCATACAAAGGCTTATCAAATCCATATAACCGTTCTAACTCTTTTATATATTCAGGATCAATACCTTGTGCGCCACGATACTGGTTACCACTATCATGATTTAAATTAACTTTCACTTCACCCTGACTATTACCGTCAACACGACTGGTTGCTGACGATTCTATTCCTTGTAATTTAGCTAACGACTGCTCAACAGGTCCACCCGGCGCCGCTTGGATGATAATAAAATTAAGAGTGATAATACCCAACAGTGTCGGGATCATTAACAAACAACGACGCAGTATATAGATCCACATTTACCTAGTTCCCTTTACTGCTAGCGCTGTCTTTTTGCCACCAGCTATCAATGGCTAAACCATACTTAGGTAACTGTGTCGGACGCTGTATTTGCTGCCAATATGCTACGCGGTAACTGCTAATGTGCCATTGTGGGATCACCAAATTTTTCCACAATAAAACCCGATCAAGCGCTTTCGTCGCAGTAATCAAACTGTCACGGTCAGCGGCATTAATTACCTTAGCCACCAACGCATCAACAACCGGATCTTGTAAGCCAATACGATTGAGCGTACCAGGTACATTGGCAAACTCGCTGCCCCACATACTTAGCTGTTCATTACCTGGAGAGAGGCTTTGTGCTTGTATCAAGGTATAGATATCAAAATCAAAATTATTCAATCGATTCACATACTGCGACACATCAACAATACGGATCTCAGAGGCGACACCGATACGTTGTAAATTTTTACGAAATGGCTGAATAATACGTTCAAATGATGGGCTATAAACCAAAAACTCCAAACTTAATTGTTTACCGCTAGCATCCACCATTTTACCTGATTTCAACGTCCAGCCTGCTTGCTTTAACAAGCGAATAGCTTGACGTTGTTGCCTGCGTACACGACCATCGCCTTTGGTTTTATCCAGTGTATACATTTGGGTGAATAACTCTGTAGGTAATTGTGCTTTAAAAGGCGTCAGCAGGGCCAACTCGTCCCCTTCAGGGATACCCCTTGCTGCGAGTTCTGAATTACTAAAAAAACTATCCGAGCGCTTATACGCACCATAAAATAACGTTCTATTTGTCCATTCAAAATCAAACATTAAGCCTAATGCTTTACGTACATTGGGATCTTTAAATTTGTCTTTACGTAAATTAAACCAAAATGCCTGCATACCTTGTGGATTATGATGTTTGATCTCTTCCTTGATAATGTTACCAGAAGTAAATTGCTTACCTTGATAACCCGTAGCCCACTGTTTAGAGATATTCTCAGCTCTAAAATCAACGTCACCGGCTTTAAATGCTTCAAAAGCAATACTGCCATCTTTGTAATAATCAAAAATAATATGTTTAAAGTTATAACGGCCGCGATTTACGGGTAAGTCTTTCGCCCAATAATTATCATTACGTAGATATTCAATACTACGACCCGCATCAAATGCCTTCATCGTATAAGGCCCAGAACCGAGTGGTACATTAAATGTCGCTTTCGCAAAATCTTTACCTTGCCAGTCTTTCTCAGAAAACACAGGTAATTTTGCCAATATTAAGGCTAACTCTTTATTCTTGCTGTCTTTTAAATTAAATTTAATAACGGATTTACTTTCGATTTCAACACTGGTGACGTCTTTGTATTGCGCGCGTAATTGCGGGACACCTTTCTCTATCAATATATCAAAGGTAAATTTCACATCCGCTGCGGTTAACTCAGACCCATCAGAAAATCGAGCCTTGGGGTTTAAATGAAAACGAACCCAACTACGATCTTCTGGCACTTCGATGTATTCAGCCACCAGACCATATAAAGTAAATGCTTCATCGCTGCTTTGCAGCATCAAGGTATCAAATAAATATCCGGTACCACTCCCCGAGACGCCTTTAACAATATAACCATTAAAGTTATCAAAACTGCCCATAGCAGCACGTCGTAACGTACCTTCGCGTGGCGCCGTTAAGTTAACATAATCGAAATGGGTAAAGTCTTTACCGTAAGCAGGCTCGCCATGCATTGCAATTGCAGAGCGTAGAGACGCGATCGTAACAGCGGTAGCGGCTTGAGTCGATAATGAAAAGATAAGAAATAATAATGCAGCACTAAACGATTTATTCATGGCTAGATCCCTTTGCCCGATAAAAGTAGTCATTCAATTTACTTACTAAAATAATAGCATTTAACTGTAACTAACAAGTATATAGATGCGAAAGAGACAAAAATGTTCACCTTATATCCATATTTATTACATTAGGGTTATAACCTACACGTTGTAAATGACACCAAGCTATCCTTGCAGGCGTCGAACATAAAGTGCAAGGTTTTCGCCAGTGAGTGGCTTACTCGCATAAAAACCTTGATAAAAACTGCATTGCTGGCGTTGTAAAAATTCAAGCTGCTGGCGGCTTTCAACCCCTTCAGCAGTCACATTAAAGCCCATGTGTTTTGCCATCGCCAATACGGCTTCCACAATCGCCATATCGGACACGTTATAAGGTATGCCTTGGATAAATGAGCGATCAATTTTCAGCTCATTCGCTGGCAAACGTTTTAAGTAACTTAACGACGAATAACCCACACCAAAATCATCCACAGCAAAGCTCACGCCAATATTTTTCAAATCGGTCATTTTACGGATAGCGTCTTCTGCATGTTCAATAACCACAGACTCGGTGATCTCTAAGTTGAGTTGCATCGGATCCATACCAGTCTCATCCAATACCGTCAATACTGAATCAACAAAGTTATTATCATGAAATTGTCGGGTGCTCACGTTCACAGATAATTGCGGTACATTAACGCCTTGTAATTGCCATTCAACAAATTGACCACACGCAGCCTGTAGTACCCATATACCGATATCAATAATAAGATCGGTTTCCTCGGCAATCGGAATAAATTCGGCAGGAGATATTTGCTGTTTACCGCCTAAATGCCAACGCACTAACGCTTCAACACCAATAATCTCGCCACTTTGCACCATATGTTGTGGTTGATAATGCAAAAACAATTCATTCTTATCAATCGCACTTTTCAGGCAATTGTAAATATGCAAACGCTTATCTGCTTTACGCTGCATTTTCACATCAAAGAAAGTGACATTTTTGCGGCCATTTGATTTAGCCTGATACATTGCCGTATCCGCTTGCTTTAACAAATCAGCCGTTTCTTGGTCTTTACTTGGAAATAGCGTTACACCAATACTGGCTCCGATATACAAAGCTTGCCCCTTATATAAATAAGGTTGGGAAATGCGCTCGATTAATTGCTCAGCGAATAGATTGGCGTGTTGTTCGGCATGCATTGGATTTTCAGACAAATCAGGTAACAAGATGACAAACTCATCCCCTCCTAAGCGAGAAATTAAATCTTGATCTCGTTGTATTTCTCTTAATCGCTGAGCTACTTCGACTAATATTTCATCTCCAACGGCATGACCTAGCGAATCATTAATGGCTTTAAAATAATCCAAATCAATAAATAATAATGCACCAATGACCTGATTATTGATTGCAGCTTCATAATGCATATCAATTTTTTGATTAAGTAAGCGACGATTAGCTAATCCTGTTAGCGCATCAAAAAAGGCTAAACTGTGGAATTGTAGTTGCGATTGACTCGCCGTTTCGACCGATAATGCACACTGTAATTCGTTATCCATTAACCGTAAATTACGTTGTACTAAAGTAGCAATCGATTGACAAAAAGAGGTGATTAACGTTGACGTACCATCGCGTACTTGCAAGCCTTTAAAATTAATTACACCAATTAATTCATCGCCTTTAAACAAGGGGGAAACCAAATTAACCAAACTAAATTCATCATCATTATCAATCACCTGGGTAACTATTAAGCCGTTATTAAGTTGTGAAGCCTCAGCGATAGTGAATCCTGTATCAAGGTCGAGTATTGATATATGGCGTGGTAATAATAGCATCACGCCAGCAAAAACGTCCGTAAATAAATGGATGTTTACATCGACAATGTTTAATGTTTTTTGAGTTTCCTTAACAAGGTTATCGACAAATAAAATAAACTCATCGTGACCACACCAATCTATGACACTTAACTGTAATAACACGTGGTCAAGATGTGTAGCATCTGCAACAAGCTCATCACGTAAAGTCGTCATATTACATTTATTAATCATAATATTGATATCAGTAATTATTTAATTTTATTGTCAATAGGACTAGGCATAATGCCTAAGCATGAAGTAGAAAACAACGAATTTAACATAAATGCTTATAAATGCTTAATACGTCACACTTTTAAGGGCTTTCAAAAACTAAATTATTAAATGTGATCCAGATCACTTTATTTAAACCTGAAAGTCGTATTCTGAAGTTGAACCAATTAAGGGTATTACACAAGGAGATGTCTATGACATTTGAAATAACCAGTAAAGAAATTAAAGTTACGGCTCCTATGCACGAAAAACTTGCGATGAAATATGCGAAGTTAGAACGCTTCAATATTCCAATGATTAATCCGCACGTAACGATTACGAAAGACAAGAATAACGTTAAAAAAATTGAGGCTAGCATTCATCTTCCTCAAGGCCAATTACTCGCAGTTTCTGAAGGAGAAGATCTTTACGCTGCTATTACGATTTTAGGCCAAAAGCTAGAGCGTCAATTAAATAAATACAGCGAGAAACACTCCGCGCATAAAAGCGGTAAAGAGCAGTGTCGCGCAGGTGTAATTAGCGGTGAAGAACTCCCTGTTGAAAAAATTTCTGACGATGAGTTAGAGCTCGCAGAATATTAGCACAAAGACCAAAATTTCCTGATTCTCTCTTTATTAGAGGAACAACAAATAAGCGCAGCATAGGACTGCGCTTTTTTATTTCTGTAGTTTGCTCCAGACACCTTGACTTTGCCCCGCTAGATAAATAAATTAAACAATCAATTATAAATAAATGTGCACTATTAGGCATATATCCAAATAACCTTATAGAGTACGCACAAGGATCCTATTTCATGGCAGACCTCAACGATATTAGAACTCGCATTACCACGCTTGATAATAATTTATTAAAACTATTATCCGAACGCAGAGAATTAGCCATTGAAGTGGCAAAAAGCAAGCAATCGACGAGTAAACCAGTACGCGATCAAGATCGTGAACAACAACTACTAGTGCGTTTAATTAATCAAGGTCGTGCACTTGGTCTAGATAGCAATTACATCATGAACATTTACCATACAGTTCTTGAAGATTCAGTACTATTACAACAAGCCTTTTTACAAGAAATTAAAAATCCAAATGCCGCTGTATCGGTAGCACGCGTTGCTTTCTTGGGTGATAAAGGTTCTTACTCGAATCTTGCTTGTAAAAAATACTTTGCACGTCAAGACGACCGTTTAGTTGAATTAGGCTTCCCGACATTCCAACAAATCATCACAGCTGTAGAAAAAGGTCAAGCTGACTACGGCATGCTACCTATTGAAAATACCTCTTCAGGCAGCATTAATGATGTTTACGATCTATTGCAACACACAACATTATCGATTATTGGTGAACTAACACAGCCAATTGAACACAGTTTAATCACTACTTGTGATACTGACTTGTCAAAAATTGAAACCATCTATGCCCATCCACAACCGTTTGCGCAGTGTTCATTGTTTTTAAGTGCACACCCACATATTAAAATTGAATTTGTGGACAGCTCATCAGCTGCAATGGCAAAAGTAAAAGAGCTTAACAGCGAAAATGTCGCTGCAATTGGCAGTATTACCGGTGGTGAATTGTACGGTTTACAACCTATTCGCACCGGTTTAGCAAATCAAACTGAAAACTACAGCCGCTTTATTGTTGTGGCACGCAAGCCCGTTGATGTTGCGGTACAAATACCAGCAAAAACCACCTTCACAATGTCTACAGGCCAACAAGCGGGTTGCTTAGTAGAAGCCTTGTTAGTATTACGCGAGCAAAACGTCAATATGACGAAATTAGAATCACGCCCTATCCAAGGTAACCCTTGGGAGGAAATGTTCTATATTGATGTCGCAGCTAATTTACAATCCGAAAAAATGCAAAATGTAATTAAACAACTTACCCGTATTACCAACCAGCTAAAAGTATTAGGCTGTTATCCGAGTGAAGATGTTACCGCTACAGATGTACCTGAAGAACTACTATAGTTTTATAAGTTCATGATTGTAATTTAAATGGCACATAAAAAAAGAGCATCATCGAGATGCTCTTTTTATTTGCCTTCAAAAAGATTAATTAAACTATTACGTCATTATCTACCCAAAGAACTGACGGTTATCGTTTGCTTGTAACAATAGGTTGCGGCTTTCTTGCAAGAATTGCGTTGAATAATCACCAAACCAATCTGATACCATTTCGAACGAACGGATGAAGCCCTCTTTATCATTACGCTCTAACATCTCGGCAGCTTGCATGAAACGCTCTGCATAACGGCGGATCATCGCCACATTATTCTCTGACGCTAAAATAATGTCTGCATATAACGTTGGGTCCTGTGCAAACAGACGTCCTACCATAGCTAATTCTAAACGATAAATTGGCGAACTCAGGTCCAGTAATTGCTGTAAATCTGGATTTTCTTCTGCCAAATGTGCGCCATATACAAACGTTGTAAAGTGACGTAAGGCTTGGATCAAAGTCATCGCTTCATCATGTTGCTTCGAATCAACATCATAAATACGCGCGCCCCAGATCTGCATTTGCTCTAACAGCCACTGGTATTGATCTTTACCACGGCCATCACAACACACAATAACTTGCTTCGCCAAATTACCAACATCAGGGCCAAACATCGGATGTAAACCGACAACAGGGCCTTCATGCACATTCAGCATCGATTGCAACGGCTTATTCTTGATACTGGTGAGATCAGCCAATACACAACCTTTGGGTAAACGGCCTAACTTCGCAATAATAGTTTCTGTTAGATTAATGGGTACCGAGACAACCACAAGCCCTGCATTGGCAAATAAAGTGTCAGCATTATCCCAATCACCTTGCTCAAGAATATCAACCTGATAACCAGACAGACGGAACATACGCACAAACAGCATACCCAACTTACCCGCACCACCGATAACCACAATACGTCCCAAATCGGGTTTTACGGTTTTGAAACCTGAGTCTTTTTCAGATGCATACGACTCACGCATAACACGGCGTAATACATCTTCAATCAGATCTCCAGGCACACCTTTTTCTTCCGCTTCTTCACGTCGTTTTTCCAACATAGCGGTTTCACGTTCAGGTACATAAATAGGTAAGCCATGCTCACTTTTTATTTCACCGACTTCAGCCACTAACGCTAATCGTTGCGCTAATAAGTCAACCAACTGCTGGTCAACATCATCTATTTTATCTCTTAACTTACCTAACGGATCTAGTTCCACTGACCATGCACCTCATGACGTCCTTGTCGTACTATTTACTTAGATATGTACGACCTACAGACTATGTTCTTTTAGCTAAACAGCCACTTAATTCAATTGCTGTTTCACGTAATAATGTATCTGTCGTATCCCAGTCGATACATGCATCCGTCACCGAGACACCGTATACCATATCCTCAATCGGTTGTTCTGACGATTGATTACCACCCTTTAAGTGACTTTCAATCATGACACCGATAATCGACTTATTGCCTTCTTGGATCTGGTGAATCACATTTTTAGCCACTAATGGCTGTAATTCGTGGTTTTTATTTGAGTTAGCGTGACTGCAATCAACCATCAAGCTTGGGCGTAAACCCGCTTTGACCATGTCTTGCTCTGCTAATGCAACAGCAACTGAATCATAATTTGGTTGCTTACCACCACGTAAGATCACGTGACCATCAGGATTCCCCTGAGTTTGGAGTAATGCAACTTGACCGTCTTGATTAATACCCATAAAACGATGTGAATGTGACGCAGACTTCATTGCATTAATTGCGGTTGATAAGCTGCCATCAGTACCATTTTTAAAACCAACAGGCATTGAAAGGCCTGAAGCCATTTCACGGTGAGTTTGTGACTCAGTAGTACGTGCACCAATCGCAGACCAAGAAAATAGCTCAGCAAGGTATTGTGGACTAATCGGATCAAGTGCTTCTGTTGCTGTTGGGATCTCCATTTCAGCAAGCGTAATTAATAATTTACGCGCATTGATTAAACCCGTTTCAACATCAAATGAACCATCCATGTGTGGGTCATTAATTGCGCCTTTCCAGCCAACTGTTGTACGTGGTTTTTCAAAGTACACCCGCATCACGATATACAGCTGATCGCCTAATTCGTCATGCAGAGCTTTTAATTTGTGAGCATATTCTAACGCAGCTTTATCATCATGAATTGAGCAAGGACCACACACCACGAGTAAACGTTTATCTTTACCAGCGATAATATTAACAATCGTTTCACGAGCCGTTTGTATATAGCCAAGGGCATGATTCGAAATAGGTAATTTAACTTTTAACTCGGAAGGCGTCATCAATACTTGTTCAGAACAAATATGCACATTATTTAAAGTATCTTTTTCCATTACGTTGCTCATATATCCTATTTATTATATACAAATAACATACCGTAGCAGAATGTGATTGCAAGTAATATTTTTGTATACAAAACGTGATGAAAGCCTACATACTTTCGAATGAAGGTTGTGCTAAGATACAACTCAGAAATTACCGCTATTTCATTAAAGCTAAGATTCCCAAGCAGTCAGGTTTGCAGCAGTCTAGTTTTATAGTATTGACATTATAATCAATATTAATGATAGTGACGTAAGCCCTTACACCGATCAATAATATAATTGTGGAAATAAAATAATGAGTAACCAGTTAGAACAGCTAAGTAAATTAACCACTATTGTTGCAGATACAGGCGATGTGGACGCAATTAAATTATACAAGCCTCAAGATGCGACGACAAATCCATCACTTATCTTAAAAGCAGCTGCATTACCGGCTTATCAACCATTAGTAGCACAAGCAATTGCTTACGCTAAAGAAAATGCAACGCCAGAAACACAAGTAGCGCTTGCATGTGACAAACTTGCTGTATTAATTGGTAAAGAGATCTTAACGACAATTCCAGGTCGTATCTCGACAGAAGTTGACGCGCGTCTTTCTTATGACACTGAAGCAAGTGTGAAACAAGCGTTATTACTGATCGAATTATATAAAGCAGTAGGTATTGAAAAAGAAAACATCCTGATCAAATTAGCGTCGACTTGGGAAGGTATCCGCGCAGCAGAACAACTTGAAGCAATGGGCATCAACTGTAACTTAACGTTACTATTCTCTTTCGCACAAGCGCAAGCATGTGCTGAAGCAGGCGTATTCCTAATCTCTCCTTTCGTTGGCCGTATCATGGATTGGCACAAAGCGAAAACGGGCGAAACATATGAAGGCGCTAACGATCCAGGTGTTATCTCGGTAAGCACTATTTACAACTACTACAAAGCATCGGGTTATAACACGGTTGTTATGGGCGCAAGCTTCCGTAACACAGGTGAGATCCTAGCCCTTGCTGGTTGTGATCGTCTAACAATTGCACCACAGCTATTAGAAGAACTACAAAACTCTTCAGAGCCTGTAACACAAGCTCTATTCTCAGAAGTTGAACAAGTCGCACCAAAAGCGAAACTAACTGAAGCAGCATTCCGTTGGGATCACAGCCAAGATCCAATGGCAGTTGAAAAACTAGCTGAAGGTATTCGTAACTTCGCTATTGATCAAAACAAACTAGAAGCGATGATTGCTGACTTATTCTAATTTGAATACGCTTTTTAATTGCTAACAAAAACGGCCAACGCATTACTCGATAAAGAGTACTACGTTGGCCGTTTTTTATTTAGTCAGTCTAAAAAGTGATTATACTTTTGGCCAAGCTAATGTCTCAGGCTGTGCATAAGCAACTAATGCTTCTTTACATGCAGCAGTCTCAAACTCTTTACCACTGAATTCGTCAGCAACAAAACTAAAGTCTTCACCATCAAGGGTAAACTGTAAGCAATAAGCGTGTAAGTAAGCACGATCGTATTTCCAAGCATCAGCACTTTGATACAGCGGGTCACCGCAAATAGGGCTACCTAGGCTGTTTAATGCAACGCGTAACTGGTGCGTCTTACCTGTGTGTGGTTTTAATACCACTAAACGCTTGCCATCACCGATGCTTTGCGTGAAGAACTGCGTAACAGCAGGGCTAGTTAGCGTTTTAGTTAAACGCCACATGCTGCGACGTGAACGTTCCATATCGCCTTTCACTAAACCTTGTTTTTTCTTTGGCTTGCTATCGATAACACCCAAGTAATATTTTTGGATTTCGTGCAATTCAAATAACTTCGCTAATTTAGCAGCCGCTTCTGATGATTTAGCCAGTAACAACAACCCTGATGTCACTTTGTCTAGACGGTGTACTGGAAAAACTAATCTGCCAATATCCTTTCTGACGATAGAACAAATACCATCAACGCCGTCTTCATCATGAAAACCAATGCCCGCTGCTTTGTTGATAACCAAGAAATCGTTATTCTGAAATAAAATGCTATACATTAAAAAAACCGATGCTGAAAATGAGGCCGAAGTGTACCCTAAATAAGCAATATACCCAAGCTACTTAAAGATGCACAACCAGCAAACCGGATGAAGAGTATATTCAAAGCATCAAATAACTTGGGTATAAAAATCATATCCACCAGCAACTATTGACGTTAAGATAAGTAATAGCGCTAGGATAAGTAACATTAATAAAAGAGGAACTTACTTGTGTCAGAGATCAAAGCTGAAATTGATATTTACTATTGCCGACAGTGTAACTGGATGTTGCGCTCTACCTGGCTTACACAAGAACTCCTGCATACTTTTGGTGAAGAAATAAGTAAAATAAGCTTACACCCGGACACAGGCGGTCGCTTTGAGATCCATTGCAACCAGCAACTGATTTGGGAACGTAAACAAGACGGCGGTTTCCCCGAAGCCAAAGTATTAAAACAACGAGTTCGTGATATTATCGCCCCAGAACGCGACCTCGGCCACAATGACCGAACGGTAATATAGTCAATGACAACATCAATAGTTTCCCCCCCATTGACTGAACTTGAATTAACAGGGCAAGTAGAAAGTCATGTGATTGAACTACCGTCACAACCTAATCTTATTCACCAGCAAGTATTAGCTGCATTTCAACAGTTACAAGCGCGGGCAAAACACGCTGGATTCAATCTCGATGTAGTATCGAGTTTTCGCTCTTTTGAACAACAACTGCATATTTGGAATAATAAATTTAGTGGCCTAAGACCCATTCTGGATAATGACAGTCAGCCATTAGATCCAACTATACTTAGTGAAGAAGAAAAAGTATTCGCTATATTACGTTGGTCGATGCTACCCGGCGCAAGTCGCCATCATTGGGGTACTGAAATAGATGTGTGTGACTACAGCGCGTTACCTCAGGGTTATCAATTACAACTGGTCCCACAAGAATATGACGAAGGGGGCTATTTAGCGTCGCTTTCTGCTTGGCTAGATGACAATATTGCCGACTGTGGTTTCTATCGCCCCTATCGACAAGACCTCGGCGGCGTATCACGCGAGCCTTGGCATTTAAGTTACTTACCCATAGCAGTAGAAGCACAAAAAGAATACACATTAGCGCTAGTCATCGATACTATCCGCAATGCGGACATTCATGGTAAAACAGCTATTTTAACGAATATAGAACGTATTTATACCCAGTACATAAGTAACGTTTCAGCACCTAATTAATATCGAGCAACAGTGCTCAATTACGATTAGATAACGCTCGCATAACAACAGGAGGATTTATGGTTTGGCTCATTATTCTAGTGGCCTTAGGTTTTATTATAGGGTCGATCATGGCGTTAAAATATACCGCAAACATGAAAATGAAGATACCAGAAGAAATTGAACACCAATTTAACAAAAGCTTACACCTTGATGCTGGTGAAAATGCCAAAGCATTGGCGGATGATGAAGACGAGCAGCAAGAATATAACAATGAATACCGTAACGAATACGATAAAAAACCAATGCCAGATAACGACAAGAAAGACACAGACAAATAACATTCAATAACTGCTATGTCACGATTACCTATAACAACATCGTAATAAAAAGGGCCTATGTACTGATACATAGGCCCTTTTTTATTCAATGACTAACACGCAAGGTGTGTAAGTGCGATTATTCAGCCGCTTTCTCGGCACGTAATACATCTGCCGCGTCTTTCAAACTAATAAATAATTGGCTCATCACTTCAGCTGACAAAGGTTGCTTATCGTCACCAAAGAAAGCAATTGAAGTATGCCCATTAATTTCACCGACTTGAATGCGGTAATCATCTTCCGCTAATGTCACGCGTGTGATCTTATTGTCAATCCAATAATCATCAGTTTGTTCGTCAAAGCTTATTAACATCGTGGCTGCCAGTTTATCTTCATCTTCAACCGTCATCCCTACTTTGTTTAATACCATTGGTAATAATTTCCAAGCATCATCAAACGGAATATTCAATGTAATAACAGGGTGTTTCTGATCAACAAAATCAATTTTAAGTTTCGATGCTTTTTGTTGTTCAGTTTCTTTGTTTTTACCCTCAATACGATCAATTTCGTAATAGATATTAAGTAGGTTTAACATTTGAACAGCAAAACGACGGCTATCGCCTTTACTTAATACATTATCAACCTTAGTTCCATCTAAACGTTCTTCATGGTCAATCAAGTCCACTTGCAGACCCACAGTACGTTTATTTACTCCCGTTAATAGCGTGAACTTATAACGTTGCTTTAATTCGTATTCAGATACTTCTCTAAATTCATCAAAGGTATCGTAGTTAATTAACCAATCCGTTTCTAGTGTATGATTCACGTCATCGAGTTTAGCAATAGCGACTTTTTTATCGGCTAAGAAATTCGCTAACAATGTCCAGACCTGCGCAGAAATATCATCTTGTGAACTACGGCTATTAAACCAAACCGTGACATTTTCACTGCCTTCTTGAACACGTACTAATGGTGACAACGCCAATATTTGTACCGGAGAACGCACATCAACAGCCTTACCCATAGGATAATCTTCAGTCCCTTCGGCTAATTCAGGCACATCAAAACGCTGTGTATACAAAGGCGCATCAAGTCCGTCTGCAATCACCAATTCTGGTTTGACTGTTTGATTTAAATATTCAAATTCTTGATTTGCTTGACGTCTTGTATCTGTTCCTGAACAAGCACTGACTAAAATAGCACACGCGATAACGCTATAACGCTTCGCGGTAGTCAAGCGGTGACCTGTTAATGACATAGTCATAGTATTAATATTCCCTAATTCAAAAATTTATGCGTCCACTGCAAGCGCGAGTGCCGCACTCACTTGAGCATGATATTGCTGATCTAATTCAATTAATGGTAACCGTAAATTAGCCGTTGTCGTCAAAGATAACTGTTTACACGCCCATTTTACCGGGATTGGGTTAGCTTCGACAAATAAATCTTGGTGTAAACGCATTAATTTATTATTAATTTCAGTCGCTTCTTCGCGCAGTCCCGCTAATGCAAACCCGCACATACGGCTCATGGCATCCGCGGCCACATTACTGGTAACAGAAATAACCCCGTTACCACCTTGCAACATAAACTCACAGCCCGTTGCATCATCCCCACTATATAGTAAAAAATCATCCGGTAGGAAAGGCTTAAGCTGAGTCAAACGCATTAAATCACCGGTAGCATCTTTGATACCTATAATAGCATTAAGTTCCGCTAATCTAATCACGATCTCATCACCAATGTCACAACCTGTACGACTCGGTACATTATACAAAATCTGAGGTAAATCACAGGCTTCAGTTATCGCTTTGTAATGCTGGTATAAGCCTTCTTGAGTTGGCTTATTATAATAAGGCGTGACACAAAGTCCCGCAGTTACGCCTAGTTTGTGTAACTCTTGACTTAATGTAATGGCGTTTCGGGTACTGTTTGACCCTGAACCAGCAATAATAGCGATACGACCTTGCGCCATGTCCAGTACTTCTTTTACCACGGAAAGGTGCTCATCTTGGGTGAATGTGCACGACTCGCCAGTGGTACCTAACACTGCAAGCGCTGAAGTATTGCTCTGGATATGATATTCAACTAAACCTTGTAAAGAGCAAAGATCGACGTCTCCGTTGTCGAGCATAGGAGTAATAAGTGCGACGATATTACCTGTTAACATATTGGCCTTGTGATAACTAACTATAAAACACGTGGCATAGTAATAGTACCAGTCGGTTGCCGCAAGCATATTTTGGCTATATGCATGACAACATCAATATGCTGGTTGATAAGCTTACGGATTGTTGCATCTTGAAGTTGCTTGGGTATATCATGCACTACTTGTTTACTTTAATTTATCAGGAAGAAAATGACGCAAAATTTAGTTATCACCGCCCTTGGCAGCAACAGTCCCGGTATCGTACATAAACTGATTGGACACGTAAGTAATTGCGGCTGTAATATCGTTGATAGCAAATTGGCTATTTTTGGTAATGAATTTACCTTAATGATGCTTCTGTCTGGCGAATGGAATGCCATGATCCAACTTGAATCAAGCTTGCCATTAAAGAGCCAAGAACTCGATTTAATCACCATGATGAAACGCACCGAGCATCACGAACCGATTAGTTACGCTCATACCATTGAAGTAGAAGTGACAATCCCTGATTCAACAGGTCTTATCGAACAGTTCACCTTATTCTTTACCAAGAATAATCTTAATTTAGCGGGATTACGCTCAGAAGTATTAAGCAGTGATAAAAGTTCGGACGTGTTAAAAGCTAATTTCACTTTAAATACTACGCATGGCTGCGATCTTGTGCAATTAGAAGCCGAACTTGCAAGTCTTTGCCAGTATTTAGATGCCGATTATCAATTCATTGTTGAAAGTAAAACAACAACATCTTAAACAAAAAACGCGGTTAATCGCCAATATACTAACCGCGCCTAATCTTATTATCTCAGACAGTACAACATATTAATTCATCGATGATGACAAGTTTAGACTCACGTCCCTTACTTCCAACTTCTTACGATTTTTACGTCTCAATATATACGGCATTAAGAACATATATATCCCGGTTATCCACAGCATCAGTAAAATCACTGCAGCAGGTAAAAATAGCCATAATTTAGCATGTTCATGAAAAAATGAGCCATCGTGTAACGATTCAATTAAATCTGAACGTCGATATTCCACTTGCAATATCTTACCGCTGATATTATCAATTTGGATTTCAACTTTGTTTTTAGCCTTTACTTTCACAATCCCTTTAGAAGGTCTAACATCCATACGACTTACGTTTTTCCAGCTCTGAATCTCAGCTTCAGGTACCGTGCTAGCGATATCTAATATTTGTTGAAAAGATAATTGTGGCACTTTGCCCTCCCCTTTCATGCTCGCGGGTTGAACCCAAGTGAATTCTTTTTTTACTTGCAGTAATAATCCACTAATCAGCACAACCAATATAGGCAGCGCGATAATTGCCGCTCCCCAATAGTGCGTTTTACGGTTGACCCGTTTCCAATTTACTTTTTTCATCATACTTCCTTGTCATCGAATTTAGGCCCAAAATGCCAAACAACAAGAAGTGTAGTGATAATCATTGCTATTTACAACTATAAGATAGGTATTATGAAAGACTAGTAGACACCACCACTTAAATAGATAAATCTACACAATTCGAACCCTCCAAAATAAACAACTACCAAGTCCAGTTTAAATTTGAACATCAACTAATACATACTCTCAATACGAAATTTAGGCCTGATTATTTTATCCGCTAAAAAACTATTTCTTAAACCAGCCTAACCTTTAACTCCCAATTTATTATTCGTACGGCTAAAAAGATTCAAAATATGTTTATGATTCCTCTTCATTAAGCGAGGAATCATAAACATAAAAATTCAGACTATGCTAATAGGTTGAAACCTTTACTCTCACATTTCTGTATGCTTCCGCGGCATCTAAAGTGAGATATGCCCAGCCTTTACTGGCATGCACTGTAATTTCTTCACGATTACCACTATTGGTTGAGAATTGTTGATAGCTATCTTTTGATGCCCAAGTAACGCCACTATAATAAAGATTTACATCACCTTCACCACCTTCAGTACTAAAAAACAACGTCGAATCATCTTCGACATAGTAAGCAAAGTACTCAGTATCTTCAGAGGTAACACAAACTGCTTGACCTGCCGTTAACGTGCCGTCAGCATCTTCGCTAGCGCTACAGGTGTTATTCGGTAACTGAGGTGCGATATTACTAACCAATAGTTTTATGTGGGAAAAATCGACTTCTCCTTTGACCGTCAAGTATACCCAACCCGCAGACACATCCGCTCTGATCAGCTCATAATTCCCTTGCTGTACTGACGATAAAGTATAATTGGTATCAGTTGCCCATGAGCTGTCATTAAAATAAAGATCAGCATTACCACTGCCACCCTGCGTAGACAAATACAGGGTGCCAGCTTCTTCTACATAAAAGTAATAATAAGCTAAATCAGTACCAGACAGACCACAGATAGGTGTATTAAGACTTAAAGCACCATTCGCTTGTTCAGGAGTAATACACGCGCCTATGCTATTACCACCATTATTGTTATTACCACCGCTATTACTATTGCCAACTTCCGTCAACCAATAACTAAAATCTGAATTATAAATGTCACCAATAGATAACATATAACTGGCGTAGTTACTGAAGTTACCTTGCCGTAATTCATTCAAAATATTGTTAACTTCCGCAGCATGTTTTTCAAACATATAACGAACGGCTAGATAACCACCACGGTAAACTCTTTCCTGACCACTGTTGTAATCATTCATAAATAATTCATTTAATTGATAATTATTGTTCTTACCAACTTCAATTGCATCACTATTATCATCACCGTGTGATATGTACTCCGCAAGGCCTTCAATCCACCAGATAGTCGATTCTTTTGTTGAGTCGTTAAAATCACCTTTAATATTGTAGCGCCCATCAAGATAATGAACATACTCATGCTTAAGGTTCCAAACTTCAAAGCGCTCAGTGATCCAATCCGCTTCATAGGCAATAAAACGTGCTTGATTATTAGCAGCAGAAGGGTCACCCTCCAGATACATGCCACCGTTATCAGTACTAATACCAAAAATAGTACCCGCGTACTGTTTATAATTAGCAGAATCATTGAAGATCACCACTTCCAGTGCCGAATTATGATCATCCGTCACTGGCTGATAACCCGTATTAAGTTTTGCGTGGAAATAAATCTCTTCCTTCGCCATTTGTTCACATGACTGCTTTAGCTCATCCTGATTCATAGACTGAGCACGGATCTGAATTGTCGGACTACATGTATAACTTATAGAAAGGACTTGTTGCTCTAATTGTTTTTCATAACCACAGATATTGTATTCTTCACAATGACTGTAATAGTCCACCATTTCTGCAGCTGCTAACCAGATACCGGTTCCCCGACCACTCATACTATAATCACGAAGTAATTCAAGTAAGTAAGGTTTTACCTTATTTTGTACTGAAGGCGCATAGTTAAGCATACGCCCCAGCTCTTTCGCTGCATTGTTGATTAAATACTCATTATCTGTACCGATAAGATAATCCTGCTTATCAATAAACACTTTGAGGGCATCAACAATACTATTATCTTTTGCAAGATGTTCAGAAAAATCATCTGCCCATTGGCCTCGCCATAGGATAGTAAATACCGAGTTAACCGACGCACTCATATTGCGTGAATCATTCCAGCTATTATCAAAACGTGCCAGCATATCTTTCACAATATAAATAAAATCGGCATTGTGACCAGAACTATCCACCAACGTTAATACTTCAGAAAGCACTCTACCGTGTTCATCTGTTACATCAATAAAATGTTCATTTTTGAAAAATTCATCTAATGCGTTCAAAGACGACTGCTTCATCTCATCGGAGTAATCACCGACAGCATCTCGTTGATAATATTGAACGTAGTAACCTGCCCTTAAGAACATCACTAAATTAAGAATGTTATTATCGTTATTGCCCTTGTAACAGCTACTCGCTGAACGGAAAGAATTCATAATTGTGAGCATATTATTTTCATTAAAAATATTGGCTGCATCGGAGTCAGTTACAGAAAATTGTTTATTAATACAGTCGCTGGAAATCCCAGTCACGTAATCGCTCAAACTCCTGCCTGTTCGGCTGCTAAATTCAGTTACGGAACAACTTTCATTAATATTTGGTATTGCTGCATCCGACAACATAGTAAACCGCTTTAGGCGAGGATAGGTTGTCAGCTCAGGTAATGTCATTGGGGGACGTTCGGTTACATTCTGCATCTGTGACAACGGTGGATGCTGAGTATTGACTATAGATAATTGGCTTTTTGATGCTATACCGCCTGCCTGAGCAAATCCGATAGCCATCAAACCTACAACAATTAACAAGAAATATTTTTTCATTACAAACTCCATTTACAATGCTGTTAATTAAAAATAAAAAACCGTATAAATACAAAACCTTATTATTAATACATTGTTATTTAGTGATGCGGTAGCGGTAAAATGCATCTCAGAAAGAGCTCGTACCACTTTGGAGGTGTGATTGTAATTGGATTGAATAATTTTTTAGTTCATGAAACCTAACAAGTAGTTACATTACAAATAGAGTATGTTTTAAACACATAGTTATAGATCTAAAAAATAAAAAGCTAACGCGAAAATAAACACTATACCGATTGAAGCTCCCCTACCTCGCTTCGCGCCCGACAAGTCGGGGAAGGAAGGGGATTCTTGTCGTCAACGGCTTAAGCATTGCAATATTAAATTGCGTTAGTCTTCCAAAACCTCTTACAAAGCGTTTAA
>Ga0209292_1002023_pt1 | contig 23978 bp, 18 predicted proteins | sample GOMGulsemesocosm_2_FD_184634 | JGI IMG/M metagenome (GOLD analysis project Ga0209292, IMG submission 184634) | Methane-oxidizing microbial communities from mesocosms in the Gulf of Mexico - GOM9C Gulf of Mexico (SPAdes) (version 2) | ecosystem: Environmental > Aquatic > Marine > Cold seeps... | reverse complement strand
GATCTCTTGGTCACTGATATGATGTTAGGATTGGTGCTTGTCCCCATAATGATGACACTATTGCTCGCGATATTCGTTAAGCGACGATACTTTAGCGCTTGTTTAGTCGTCTCATCCTTATTGTACACCGTGCTATTTATTGGTTTCTTGTCGTTTTCAAATACTGGCCGATTCATTTCCGTCGAATTGATCTTGGATGCGCTATGGTGGTCTGTCGATCACCCTCAAGACATCATGGATATTGCGACGCCAAGCGCCATAGTCAAAGCTCTGCTCATTTTAATGGTCATCTCTGCTGGCTGTGTGGTGGCTAAGTTAGCGTTATCGTCGCAGAAAATACACCGGATGTTGAGTATGCTTAGCGGCTTTATCATCTCGATTACAATATTGACTTTTAGCTTTAGTATGATGACACCGTCGTTAGTCTCATCGTTTCCGCAATCAACGCCAATCGCTTACATTATTATCAGTTCCCTGTTTGATTTAGAAGGTAGTTCAGAGCGCTATAATAATCTCAATCAACAGCAAATATTACAGTCAATGTCGTTAATCGATGATGGGGATAACGATCTGTCGGAACACGCAAAAATCAAACAACACAAAGATGTGATTTTATTTATTCTCGAAACCGGTCCTTATGCAAGCTTTAAGCTTAATGGCGGGCTAAAAACTCTGCCATACATTTCAAGCTTGGCCCAGAGTGCTTATGTCGCCAAGCAGCACCATTCGACTTATCCGTACACCAGCAGTGCATTATTCTCCATCATTAGTGGTCTTTATCCGGTGCATGCACGTAAGGCTATTATTGACGTAGCAAGTACGAAAATCGGTCTGTTCCATACGTTAAGCGCTAATGGCTACCACAACGCACTCTACTTGCCTCAACAAGATAGCTTTAAGTCAGATGTGGTAATGTTTGATAAATTGGGAATTAGTAGTCGTTTCATCAGTAAACAACATGAAATTGAGCCTGCTCAGGAGACGCAGCTGGCAAAGATCATTGATGCTATTGTGCCAGCTGGTGATACGCAAACGTTGAGAGCTAAGTTACGCTTAGATCTCATGGTTATCGAGCAAGTTAAACGAGATATCGTCAAGTTTAAGCGCAATAAGCAGCGCTTTTCGGCGACGATCTTGCCACAGATTGGTCATGGGCGATGGCCAAATATTTATGCGGCAGAGAGTATTAAGTTGCGTGGTCGCCACCTGATCGAATTACAAGATAAGTGGCTGGGTGACATAGTTGAGCTATTAAAAGCCAATGATTGGCTTAAAGATACAATCATTGTTGTTACCTCTGACCACGGCATTAGAACAAAAAGCTCTGATCCTGATTTTCAGTTTGGCACCGTCAATGACTATTCCTTCCATGTACCCCTGGTGATATATCAGGAGCAACTTAATAGCACGGTTGAAATCGACACAATCACCTCTCACATCGACCTGGCTCCAACACTCTTAGATTTGATGGCGATACCGGCGCCTATTCCACAAATGCAAGGCTTGCCTATTTATCACCAAGGGATTAAAAACCGTAGAACCTTCTTCTTTGCTGGTAATTACTTAGGGGCTGATGGCTACTATTACCAAGGCAAATATCATATGTACTCAAAGGTGAGTGATGCTTGCTATCAACATAGTAGCCTCAACTTTAGTGCGGAGACCATGGTACCTTGTCAAAGTTCGGGCATTAAGGGGGTGATTGTTGACGCTCAACTACTGCAACACCAATTTACTAAAGGACTTGATCACGGCGGCCTTATGGCTGCCGATTATAGTCGGTGAGTGAGTATTTGATTATCTGTTGCAAATGAGCTTAAGCAGTAACAGCAACAAGCGCTTGACGCAACCGCTCTAAATCTTCGGGTAACGCAATGCCAAATCTTAGCGCCATTTTGTCATCCGTTAAACGCGGATATATCGCTCGTTTACATAAACCAATGGCAATATCTGGTGCCTTATTGATGAGCCTGAAAGTGACCGTTTGAAATAGCGCTGTGCCCTCGATAGTAAGCACTGTATCTGCCGGAAAATGTTCAGCCAACAGTCGGCGCAATTGAGCGCTCGAGTGATTCAATTGACTGCGTTGGCTGCTTTGCCATGCTATATCTTCCAACGCATGCTGCGCTATACATACCGCCGGTCCATTGACTTGCCAAGGGCCAAGTTCCGCGTTGACGGTCTCAACCCAATCTTTGTTGGCGACTAAAAAACCAATTCGAATGCCTGCTAAACCAAAGAATTTGCCGAAAGATCGCAATACCAAGGTATTATGGTGCTTAAGCTCGCTAATGATAGATTGTGATGGTGAGATCACATCCATAAACGCTTCATCGAGCACTAAAAGGCCGTTCAGCTGGGCCATAGCCTGCTGATAAGTGCTTATGTGCTGCTGAGAAAAAAGCTGACCGGTTGGATTATTCGGATTAATAATCACCAAAACGCTATCCGCGCTAAGACGATCAACCGGCGGTAGCTCATCGTCATAGTACTCGAGAGTGAACCGGGCATTTTCCCAGGCTAACTGATGTTCCTTATAGCCTTTTCGCGGTAAATAAACATGCTTTGCACAAGGATTTTTAATCTTCCAAAGTCGCGGTAATATTTTGATAATGGCCTGGCTACCATTGCACACGAGTAAGTGTTGGGCTTGGTAATAATTGCGCGCCGCGTTAATCAGTGATTCACTATGTTGGGGCAATTGTTGCCAGTATTGCGGCGAAATGGCGGGTATAGGGTAGCTGTAGGGCGCTATGCCCGTAGACAAATCGAGCCAATGATGTGCGTCGATACCGTATAGTTTAGCCATTTTCGTCAATTGTCCGCCGTGTTCTAATGCCATTCTTTTTCCAATTTTTGGTTGACGCTAAGAGAGTGCTAGCCATAACGCTTGATAGGTTATAACTAGCCCTAATAATAAGGCGCTCGCCCGTTTAACTAACGATATACTACGTGGAATGTCGTCGACGCAAACCTCTCTACCGGCACCTAGTGTTACCGATAGGACTGTCTGGCCATGGTAGATCGCACGACCTCCCAAAGATATTGCCATGACGGTTGCACCTGCTGCGATGACCCAGCCACCATTGTGACTCTTGTATTGGTTGCCTTGGCGATAAGCATTCTTGATGCTTGGACAACTCGGACGCTGTAGTGCATATAACAGCGTGGAACATTTACCAGTCACAAAACCGAGTAAGTCATCGGCCCGTGCTGAGGCATAGCCAAAAGAATAGAACTGCGCTGTCTTATAGCCCCACATTGCATCTAATGTATTGGCCAAGCGGTGAGCTATCACTAACGGTATGCCGCCAATCAGGTAGTAGATTAGGGAGGCGATTACGCCATCGTGACCATTTTCAAGCATCGACTCGACCGTTGCACGCGCCATCTCTTGTGGTGAAAGTTGCTTGGTCTTACGACTGACTAAATAGCCGGTAAAATGGCGAGCTTGGCGCAAGTTATCTTGTTGCAGCGGTCTAAATACTTGCATTGCATGTTGCTCTAAACTGGTTAGGCCAATCGCCAGATATAGGATCAAGCTATCGAGTAATACCTGCCAGTAGATCGGTAAGTCACTTAATATGAAGTAATAAAATATGGGTAGTGGTAGCACCAATAATAGCCACGACAGGGCACCTCTTAACACGAGCGAGCGCGACCTTCGGAGCGGCTTTTGGTGTAAATTAGGTGGGTTTAGGCAGCGCTCAATTTTTTGTGCCAACCAGCCAAATCCAATCAAATGGTGAAAGCGCCGTGGCTCACCTAGCCAGCGATCTAGCCACAGCGCCAACAATAGCGTCAAACTAACAGAGAAGGCAGCCATGCCACTCAGGATAAAAGATATTAATGGCTCAGTAGTCGACATAATCACTAAGCAAGGCTGAGTCGTGCAGGGTTAGTAAGATAGTTTAGTTCGACGATGCAGCCATTTTTATATAGCTCAAACGCGTTGTTATTACTGTTGCTGCCCTGTGTATGCAAAAGGCAGCGTAGCGCTTCGCCATGAAAAACCACGACAATATGTTTGTGTTCAAAGCGCTTGGCTAGTGTGAGCAGACATTGCTCGATTCTATTTGCGCAAGCTAAGGCGCTCTCGCCATTGGGGACAGTTAGATTAGTCACTTGATGCAATATTTCTTGATAGTCAACCAGTCCGCTTAGTGATGCGACTTGTTGACCTTGCCAATCACCAAGGTTTCTCTCTGCCAACTCATTGACGGTGAGTAGTGGCACCGCTAAATGTCGTTGATAAATGGTCGCGCTTTGCTGAGCGCGGCCAAGCGGCGAGGAGACGATGATATCAATGTGGCTAGCTTGTAGCGTGACGGCCACTTGCTGAGATTGCTGTTGACCAACTGATGTCAGCGAACTGTCCAATTGGCCTTGCAAGCGTTGTGTTTTATTCCAACGAGTCTCACCGTGGCGGGTTAAATAGATTTTTGTGGTCATACAATATAGTGTCAAATTTACGTGTCGAGAGCATACCCAATTCAAGCATAGGCTTCAATGTTGGTACTATGCTTTTAACCGTAAAAAATAGAAAAAATGTTATAGCGTCAATATCGTCATATGCGCTGAACTGATCTCTTCATCATAGATAACAAAACCACCATAAATACATATACCTATATGTATTTAGCGATGTTTTAAATCCTGTCACCGTTTTCGTTAGCTTAGCGTTTGATTTGTTTACGCCGCCTGTGCCTGCTGTCTTGGTTGAATAAACGGCTGCCATGCCGTACTATCTGCGCTCGATTTAGGTGCCTTATGTTAGATGTAACGATAACAAGCAAGGTGAAACGTGAAACTGGTGCGTATCTTTAGATGCAATACCAGTGCTGCCCCCGCAACGGTAACTGTGAGCCGCAACGAAAACCACTGTATTTATCCCGATGGATTAACAAATATGGGAAGGTGTTGCTAGCGCGATGATCAGAAGCCCGGAGACCGGCCTAATTCAACTCATATTAATCCGCTTTGAATGGTGATCTTGTTGTAATCAGTACACGAGACTAGTTTTTAATGCGGGTTGGTAACAATAACTGCGGTGGGCGGATGTTCAGAGTAAAGGGGTAGCGCTGAATCTCATTTCACCTACCTTGCTTACTGTGACTTCCTGCTCGCGCGGCTAATTTGGCCGACGAAAATACCTTTCAACGGCCTTATTTTTCAATTCATCACTATTTTCGGTGGTGGCATTGCGATGTTTTTAACATTTTGCGCTATCTTTGTTTTTTAAGTAGCGCCCAAATTTAATCGCCGATTATGTCGGCATACAAATATTATTAAGGTGCTGATGAATTCCACTGGAATTAACATCGGCGTCACGGGAAACAGGAAATCTGTACTGCCCCCGCAACGGTAAAGTTTGCTATGTTAACAACGTGGCGACTCAGTCCGGATACCGGCCTTAATAAATAATCACTACTCAATCGAGTATTAATGCGGGTGCGGTGGGCACCCAAAATGAGGAAGTCATGAAACACAATATACTAACCGCCACTTTTATCTCGCTAGGTCTTTTTTCTGCTAGCGCTGCCTTTGCCGATACTAGCACAACAGTCCAAGAGAACATCTTAGTGACGGCTGATCGGACGCTACAAGATCAATATCTTTCGTTGTCAGCAACCCAAATTATCGACAAAGCAGACATCGAAGCATTTCAGCCGCACAGCGTGGTTGATTTATTAGATAAAGTCGCCGGCATAAGCGTCGTTAAGCAAGGCGATGCCGGGCAGCAAAGTTCTGTCTTTATGCGCGGTACTAACAATGGTCATACCTTAATTTTGGTTGACGGCGTGCGTGTTGGTTCTGCAACGCTGGGCGCAACTAATTTTGGCTCGATGTCTGTTGCACAAATCGAGCGTATTGAAATCGTTAAGGGTCCGCGCGCTGCGCTATGGGGCTCAGATGCTATTGGCGGCGTGATTCAAATTTTCACCAAGAAACTGCAAGCTGGCGAAGCGACTATTAGCGCTGGCTTTGGTAGTAATGGCTTATGGAAAACAGGCATTTCTGTTGGCCTAGGTAGCGACCAGCACTCGTTGACTTTAAGCGTATCGGCGCAGGAAAGCGATGGTTTTAGCGCAATCACCAAAGAAGATGGTGAGTTTGAAATCGACGACGACGGTTATGAGCGTTTGGCCTTTAGCGCCATTGGACAAAGTAAACTTAACGATCAATTCTCTTTGCACCTAGCATCTCGATGGGAGCAGGGCAGCTATGAATATGATGCATCATTTGCTGGCGCTGCTAACGAGCAAGACTTTGAGAACTACCACCTTCGTGTTGCTGGGCAATATGATATTGGCGATTTCTTCGGTGAGCTCTCTGTCGCGACCAGTCAGGACCAAGGCGCTACTTTTGGCAATGGTATTGCCAAGGCCGATAGCGATGAAATAAAAACCAAGCGCGATCAACTATCATTGCTCGGTCAGTACAGCTTAAGTGAGCAGACATCGTTAACCGCCGGTTTTGATTGGTACAACGAAAACGTTTCAACCAATACCGATAAGGTAAGCTGGGTAGACGGTTTTCAATCGTGGGATGTTGATCAGCGCGATGTTAAAGCGTTGTTTGTGCAAGCGCGCCATCAGTCACAAGAGTGGCTATTAGAAGGTGCTGTACGTCGTGATGATATCGAAAATATGGCCGCTAAAACCACCTACAACGCCTCTGTCGGTTATCAACTAAACGACGCGTGGTTAGTGAGTCTAAATCGCTCGACTGGTTTTAAAGCACCATCATTTAACGATCTTTACTGGCCTGGTTCTGGTAATCCTGATCTTAAGCCTGAGAGCATTACCAGCAATGAGATTTTGCTGCGTAATAAATTCGAGCAAGGTAGTTTTGAGGTTAGTGTTTTTGAATCAAGTGTTGAGAACCTAATCGCTTGGGCGCCAAATGCGGCAGGTGCATGGCAGCCAAGCAATATTAATCAGGCAGATATTAAAGGGGTTGAGTTAAGCTTGGCGCTAAGTTCTGGCGCGTTAAGTCACCAACTTGCCATTGCCTATATTGATGCGACTGACAGCGAAAAAAATATTCCGTTAGCCAGGCGCCCACAGTTAACAGGTAACTATACTTTAGCTTATCAGTGGCAAGCGTTAACCGCTAGTGGCGCGCTTAGCTATCGCGATGATAGTGCCGACAAAGCGTCTGAAACCTCAGCTATCTTAGACAGTTACTGGTTAGCAGATATTTCGCTAAATTATCAAGTAACCGAGAAATTGTCGTTTAATGCCAAGGTTAATAACTTGTTTGATGAACAATATGAAACGGCTAAAAACTATGTTGCCGACGGTACCAATTACGTCGTATCAGTAGCTTATTCGTTCTAATTGTTATCTGGAAAGAGTCATCATATAAATGATGGCTCTTTTTCTTTGCACGCTAATTTACCAGCGAGAAGCTTGATACATTGGTCAATTGGCAGTGCAGGACTATAGTAAAAGCCCTGAATAAAGCGACAACCGTATCCACGCAGGAAGGTTAGCTGCTGCTCATTTTCAACCCCTTCTGCGATGACGTCTATGTTTAGCTTAGCCGCGAGTTCTATCACGGTTGAAGTCAATATTTGACTGCTCTTATTGTGACCAATATCTTTGACGAATGAGCGATCAATCTTAATTATGTCAACATCATAATCGATCAAATAATTGAGCGATGAATAGCCGGTACAAAAATCATCTAATGCAATACTGATCCCTCGGCGCTTCAGCTGTTTCAACGCTTGTTTTGCGTATCTATTCTCTGACATGGCCGTTGATTCGGTGATCTCTATGACAATTGAATCAAAGGGCAAGCCGGCGTCTTCAATCGTCTGAATAATCGGGTCATCTGCTAATTCATCGTGATAAAACTCACTGATCGAACGATTTATCGAAAATATAATATGCTCAAAGCCATCATTATGTAGGCGCTTTAAGTCACGACATGCCTGCTTTAAGACAAAATCACCGATCAGATGAATAAGCCCAAACTCTTCGGCAATAGGAATGAAATCGGAGGGTGGGATATAACCACCACTGCCGTTAGGCCAACGTATCAACGCCTCAAACTTGGCTATTTTATCCGACTTTTCATCGACTATCGGCTGATAGAAAACACGTAATTGATGTTGCTCAAGTGCTATCTTTAATTGTTCTTTCAATTCAAGCTTGGCTAAATAGCGTCGCTGAGACTCGGTATCATGGAATGAACTGCAATTGCGCCCAGCGAGCTTGGCGTTACGCGTCGCGTGATTTGCATGGCGCAAGAGTAACTTCGAACTCGTACCTGCCTCGGGGTAGGTGGCAACTCCGATACTGGCCGTGATATCGAGAATGAGATTGTAGAGTTTAAATACCTTACGTAAACTTTGTTGGATTTGTTTAACGATTTCCTTGGTCTCAGCTAAGGTCGTTGCTGCAAGCAATATAGTAAATTCATCGCCGCCATAACGACAGGCAATGTTTTGATTAGGCGTTTGGGTATTAGTAACTTTTGATAGGCGATCGGCGACCTGACATAATAGCATATCGCCAATTTCATGGCCGTGCATGTCGTTGATAGCCTTAAAATAATCTAAGTCGATAAATACCACGGAAAGATAGGTGTTGGCTGTGCTGGCGAGTTGCTGTTCGAGTTGCTCGATAAAATAGCGCCGATTGGCCAGTTTTGTGAGGGGCTCACAGTCGGCAAAGAAGCGCAATTGACGTTCTGTTTCCTTCCATTGCGATATATCTCTGAAGATAGCGACATAATTACTCACCTCGCCCTGATCATTTTTAACCGAACTGAGCGACAATTCTTCTGGATATATTTCACCACCCTTGCGCTGGTTCCAAATCTCACCCTTCCAATGTCCTGTCGTTTGTAGGGATGCCCACATCTCTTGATAGAAAGCTGCTCCCTGCTGCCCTGAAGATAGAATACTCGGGTCGCGACCCGTAAGCTCTGCCTTGCTGTATCCCGTTAGCTTCTCCAATGCCTTGTTAACCGAAACAATTTTATTTTTTGAATCGGTGATCATCACCGATTCGCTGGTGTGATCTATCACGAAATCGGCAAGCCTTTTTTCTATCTTTAGCTGACTTTGGCGGGTAATGTCTTGAATTGTCCCCTCAAGATAAAGAACTTGGCCATCGTCTGACTTTCTTACGTCGGCCAATTTTTGAATATATTTGATTTGACCACTGGCTAATACAATACGATGAATCGTGTCATACTTATCTTTATTACCGGCGATAATATCATCGAATAAAGACGTAAACTGCGCACGGTCCTCATGATGTATTTTTTGGAAAATTTGGTTCAGGTTGAGCGCTTGACCGTCGTTTTTCATCTCAAATATACGATAAATTTCATTGCTCCAGCTGCAGGTATCATTGATGATATCCCAGCGCCAACTACCTATTTTTGCTAAGCGCTCTGCAGCTTCGAGTTGTTCCAATAAAAGCTGTTTAGAGCGATTGGATTGCTGCAATGACAGAGCCTGAGCGATGAAATAGCTGATCTCAGAAAACATCTGTTTATTAGTGGATGCTGCTATGGGTTGCTCAAACAAGCACACTAAAATACCAATTATTTGGTTATCATTACCTAACAGTCTTGTACCCAAATATGCTTTTATATTTAGTTTATTCAAAAGCTTATCTAATGGGAAAGACAGTTGAACGTTATCGGGGTAGCAACAGGTTTGGTCAGAGGAAAGTAACATATCGCATGGCGAGTCGGCGAGCGCATAACTAAAATTATCGGCTAGTTCACCATTGCGTAGATAGCATAGGGTAGAGACGATGCGTGTAGATGCATCCACAGTAGCGATCAAACAATGATTTGGCGCCATTGTTTGATAAAGCTCAGTCAGTGAATGCACATCGAACTGGGGGCCAGAAAGTGATTTCAGTAATTTCCTAAGTTCTATCGCCATTGTATACCCTTTGCTTTTACCGCGTTAATCGATCTATTGAGTGAGTAGCTTCTGTTGCTGGAAAGTGGTGCTTAATCCATTAATCTCAATAGCATTCTCTTGTACCTTTCTACCGTTGTCTTGCACCTGTTGCGATAGATCGGTGTTGTCTTTAGCAATTTGATCTATGGTGCGAACGCTACTATTGATTTGTTGCGCCACCACACTTTGTTCTTCGGTAGTCGCAGCAATCTGTGTGGCTGTATCGGTGACATTGTTCATCATCTGGATTATGTTGGTCATTGCTTGACGGGTGAGCAGGCTTTGCTCACTACATTGCTGCGCCTGATTTTGATTGTTATGCATCATTTCACTCCAAGACAACAGGGTTTTCTGCAGTGACACGACCGATTCTTGAATCTGCTCGGTAGCACTCTGAGTACGACTGGCCAGGGTTCTTACTTCGGCTGCCACGACTGCAAACCCTCGGCCCTGCTCACCTGCTCTTGCAGCCTCGATGGCCGCATTGAGCGCTAATAAATTGGTCTGGTCGGCGATGCCTTTTATTTCACCCATGATGTTTGAAATTTCATCGACATCAGTGATCAAGGAAATAGCCGAATTTGCCGCAGATTCGACATCTCCCGCTAAGGTCGAAAAGGTCGATTGGGTATCATTGATGATGCCTATAGCGCCGTGACACTCGCTATTTACTTGATCGACATGAGTCTTCGAGTCGACCGTACTGCGACTTATTTCTGCTATTGAAGAACTCATTTGAGTGATTGCGGTTGATAATTGCTCAAGATGCTCGTTTTGCACCATTAAACCGCTGAGAGTTTCATCGGAAGATGCTTGTAAATGATTGGCGGTGTCGACCAAATTTTTCCCATAGTCTCTACTGCGACCTAATACGGTGCGTAATCTGGCGATTGACAACTGCTGCGAAAAGTCGGCGATCGCTACCAAGCCTTTGCCACAAAATACCAAGCGTGATGGGCTATCTATTTGTTGTTTAATCTTGGCGATATAACTTGGTAGCCTAAGTAGCTCTTCACTATAGATGATCATCAGGGTGAAGAAGGTGAGTAAAGGCATCGACGCGGCAAATATATTTTGGCTTAACTCAAAGGCACCAATGCTTAACAATGCTAATAGTGCCGCGCATAAACCGTGCTTTAAGCGGCGGTTGCCATGAAAGTCAGTAAGTTTTTTACCGGCGTTTATTTTTTGATAAAGCGACTGGGCATCTATTTTTTGCTGTTGTGTAGGACACACGCGTACCGATTGATAGCCAATAACCTTGCCATTCTCACTCAGGGGCGTGACGTAGGCATCAACCCAATAAAAGCGGCCATCCTTACAAAGATTTTTTACCACACCACGCCAAGGTTGATTGTTTTTTAACTTTTGCCACAAGTCAGCAAATGCAGCGGCAGGCATATCATTATGACGAATAATATTGTGGTTTTTTCCGATTAATTCTTCTCGGCTATATCCAGCGACATGGGCAAAACCATCATTAACATAGGTAATTATCCCTCGTACATCGGTAATTGAGACGAGTTGTTCTGAGAGAGGAAAGGTAACCTCGAGACTGTTTTGATGATTCATGTGCTACTTCTTTAAATTCAGCGTGAAAACCGAAGCAATATATCATCGGGTGTAAGTTAGCGCTAAAAAAGTAATTGATCTATATCAATTGATGGTTAATAAAATTGATGTTTTTTAATGTCAAAGTATTCCATTTTATTATCTGGTAGCACTTTAGTCTTATTTAATATTTTGTGGTTATTAATCTTTATAGGCTATTTTTCAGGAAAAAACAAATGCTTAGCTTTATTTTGTTTAGGTGGTTAATACCATGAGTCGATAGAAACGTGCAGTTACGCGATATGTCGTGGTGTTATTTCGTGGTGTCGCTTTAATATTGATGGCGTCTATCTTATCTAGTTGAAAAGTATGATAATTTATTTTGTGGTTGATGGCATAGGAAATGCTATAAGGAGTTGAAATAACGATAGTTTCACTATGTATGAGAGAAAATATGACCAACACTGTCACTGAAAGTACACCACGTCCATTTTTTATAAATGGCGCCGGTGCCGTAGCATCCGAGCCTGAATCGATACGAAAAATCCCCGGTAATAGCGCGGTCTGGGTCGGGATATTTGCCGAACTCACCGAGTTTGCGATGTTTTTTGTGATCTATTTCTTTGCCAAGGCCCATTATCCTGAGCAGTTCGAGCAAGGTCCGACGCAGCTTAATACCTTGGCGGGCACGCTAAATACCGCGGTGCTTATTAGCAGTAGCTATTTTGTCGCCAAAGCCATGGCATCGATTAGAGATAACAGGCCGCAGGACTGTGTGCGTTGGTTGTGGGGCACGTTAGCCGCAGGTGCCCTCTATTTAGTGATTAAAGGGGTGGAGTATCAATGGAATGCCCAGCATGGGATTCACTCTGACAGCAATTATTTTTACACTGTTTATTACTACATGACCTTTAACCATTTACTCCACGTTGGCTGGGCCAGTGGCAGTATTTTGTGGGCGATTATGCGCGTTAAGCAAGGCGTGTATACCGTGGATAATCACTCACCGCTTACCGCCATCGCAAGTTATTGGCACATGATTGACTTGGCTTGGATTATTATCTTTCCGATGCTTTACGTATTACGATAGGAATTAACAATGAAAAAATTAACCAAACTCGATCTCACTTGGCTGGTGCTGATGGTGATAACGTTACTCAACGCCTTGGTGGCAGAAACAGCTGATCCGCACATTTTGATCACCGCGATCGTCTGCCTTTCAATTGCTTATAAAGGGCGCCTGGTTATCGATGATTTTATGGAATTGCTCAATGCGAATCGCACCATTCGGACCCTGATGCGTAGTTACTTCTATATCATCCCGGTATTGATTTTCGTCACCGACTTATTTGCCGAGCAATTAGCGGCTATTAGCACCATGTCTTGACCATTGTTTTAGCGTTGTATTTGTTGCTACTATGTTAAATTGCGATAATTGGATAGAGTGGTAAACATGTTAACTGCGCAGCAGCTTGAACAATATCAACAACAGGGTTTTTTGGTCCTAAATCAAATGTTCCCTACCAGTGAACTGGATAAACTCAAGGGGCAAGCGACTGACATTGTAAGGCGCTGGGACGGTGATCAAGGCAAGAATATTTTTACCACCAAGGACAATGATCGCAGTGACGATGATTATTTTCTAGATTCCGCCGAGACCATTCAATGTTTCTTCGAAGAAGAGGCCTTTGCGCCAGACGGTCAATTGGTGCAAGCGCGTGAGCTATGCATTAACAAGATTGGCCATGCCTTGCATCAACTCGATCCGGTGTTCGAGGCATTTAGCCATCAGAAGCTACTTGGTGATATTGCCACCGCCATTGGACTAAAGCAGCCGCAAATTAGACAATCGATGTATATTTTTAAGCAGCCACGCATTGGCGGCGAGGTGAATTGGCATCAGGACGCTACATTTTTCTATACCGAGCCATTAAGCGTGGTGACCTTTTGGTTTGCCCTTGAAGACGCGACGCTGGAAAATGGCTGCCTGTGGGTCGAGCCCGCCGGACACCATAGGCCATTGCGCGAACGGTTTAATCGATCGGGGCGTAGTACAACCATGCAGCCATTAGATGACACGCCGTGGCCGACCCAACAAGTTGCACAGTCGGTGGAGGTTAAAGCGGGCAGTATTGTGGTGTTTCACGGTAAATTGCCCCATTACAGCGCCGCTAATCGCAGCGCCAAATCTCGGCAAGCCTACACCCTGCATGTGACTGATGGACATTGTGATTACGCCCCAGAAAATTGGTTACAAACAAAACAGTTACCATTGAGAGGCTTTAACCGTTAACGATTAATGTGGTCAAAGAATTAAGCAACATTGGTTAGGGCCTAATGTTGGTCAGTTAAGCGAATAATTATAGCTTCAGCGAATATTGTGATGTGCTTGTTAACTTAACCTTTTTAATTAAGCGCAGCACACGCACACCAGATACCTTTCTTTGCTTCGCCAAAGAAATGTATCCGAAAGAAAGGCGACCCGTTATTTTATCGCTGATCTTAAATGAGAAATTGTCTATTCAATATCGTATTTGATCCGCGTCCCTGCGGTAAATACTAAAAAATCGTCCCTGATTTTTTCATTGGCCAATTTCAAATTTAAGGCGATAAAGGACGGGACCTACCGCGTTTCATCGTTCGTACATTCCCTTAACTGACTAGTATTATGGTTAGGGCCTGTTTAAAAGACCAAAGAAAAGTGCTAAAAATAGTAGGTAGTTCACTCACGTTAATTTTTTCGATAAGAATAATAACAAGGACACCTAAGTATGATTAGTACCATGATGAATACCCCGCTAACGATTACGTCAATAATGGACTTTGCGCAGAAAGTGTATCCTGATGTGGAGATTGTGTCGGTAACATCCGACAACCCACGTCATCGTTACACCTATAAACAAGCCTTTGCCCGCACCCGCAAGCTTGCCAATGCCTTGGTTAAACTAGGGGCTAAATCGGGTGACGCGATAGCTACCATGGCATGGAATGATTATCGTCATCTGGAACTATACTACGGTATCTCTTGTTCAGGCATGGTCTGCCATACGATTAATCCTCGTTTATTCCCGGAACAAATTGAGTATATTATTAATCATGCCGAAGATAAGTGGCTGTTTATCGATCCACTCTTTGTGCCCTTGTTAGAAAAACTACAGCCGGCATTGCCCACCATCAAAGGTTATATAGTGTTAACCGATGAAGCGAATATGCCAACTACCTCATTGCTCAATGCTATCTCTTATGAGGCGCTGATTATCGATGAGAGTGAGCAATTTGAATTTCCTCTGCTCGATGAAGATACCGCCTGTTCACTGTGTTATACCTCGGGCACTACCGGTAATCCAAAAGGGGTTGTGTATAGTCATCGCTCCACCGTATTACATTGTTACGCAAGTTGCTTACCCGATGCGTTTGCGCTGAGCCGTAATGATGTGACCATGCCGATTGTGCCGATGTTTCATGTTAATGGCTGGGGTATCGTTTATGGCGCGCCGATGTGTGGTGTGAAACTTGTGATGCCAGGGGCCAAAATGGCGGATGGCGAAACGTTGTGCGATCTTATCAATAGCGAGGGGATTACCTGCTCGGCCGGGGTGCCAACAGTATGGCTGGCACTATTACAGTACCTTGAAAAATCAGGGAAAAGCGTAGATTCGTTGCAACGAGTTACCGTGGGGGGAGCTGCTTGTCCACTGTCGATTTTTGAGCAGATGAAAGAGAAATATGACGTCGATGTAGAACATGCCTGGGGCATGACTGAAATGAGTCCGTTGGGCACCTATAACAAACTCAGTGAGCAAGAGCGTGAATTACCTAAGGATCAATACAATACCTGTGTACAACGTCAGGGATTCCCAATCTTTGGGGCAGATCTGCGGATTGTCGATCAAGACGGCCAAGAAATCGCCTGGGACGGCGAAACTAGCGGTAGCGTTCAAGTGAGAGGGCCATTTATTACCAAGGGTTATTACAAGGAAGCGTCGAGCAATCTGAAAGACGGTTGGTTTGAAACCGGCGATGTTGCCTATATGGACAAAGACAGCCGCATGCAAATTACCGATCGCACCAAGGATATCATCAAGTCCGGCGGTGAGTGGATTTCGTCGATCGAACTGGAAAATTGTGCGGTTAACCATCCGAAAATTGTTGAAGCAGCGGTCATTGGCATCAATCACGAAAAATGGACCGAGCGCCCGCTATTGATCGCAATTAAACAAGATGGCGCAAGCCTGACCGCTGAAGAATTACTGCAATGGATGGAAGGGAAGGTGGCTAAATGGTGGATCCCAGACAGTTGTGTTTTTGTCGACTCCCTGCCGCATACCGCGACTGGCAAGCTCAGTAAAAAGGATTTACGGGTGACCTTTAAAGACTTTAATTGGCAATAGAACGCTACATTATCGGCGGCCTACGTATAGCTGCCGATTGTAATATTAGCCAAAAAGGCCTATGGTAAAGTAACATAAATGAAACTCATTTAAGAGGTATATAATGAAAACTTATCTTGTTGCCATGGTATCTGCCGCGGCGCTCCTTACTGGCTGCGCTAGTGCGCCTAGCATGAGCTATGGTGAAAAAAATCAAGCCTACGTCAGCTATATCACCGATAATAAGTTGGCCAGTTTAAAAAAGATTAATACCTTTAGAATGTACGGCTGGCAATCACTAACCAATGACTATCTGATCATTTCTACCTCGCCGAAAAAGAAATTCCTAGTCGAAGTGAACGGATTCTGTCCTGATTTAGCGCATGCCCAAACTATTGCATTTAATCAGTCGATGAGCTCAAGCCTAAGCACCAGGTTCGACTCAATTTCGGTGCTCGGTGGCAATGTCGGGGACCATATGTCCAAGTGCTACATTCAAGCCATTCACCAAATCGACAAGGCTCAGGCCAAAGAAATTAGCGCCATTGGCAAACCGATCGAAAAAGAGCAAGGCTAACGTATTCGATACTGCTGGCGAAAAGCAGCAGGGGTGAGCGCTAAGTGCCGTTTGAACAAGGCGCTAAAATAGCTGCTGTCTTGGTAACCGACATCCAGAGCAATGTGTTTAATGCTATTGTTGCTATAAATGAGTCGTTCCTTGGCGATGGTGATGCGCAGGCGCTGCAAATATTGTAAGGGTTTGCTGCCTGTTGCGCGCTCGAAACGGCGTGGGAAATTTCGTAGGCTCATGTTAAACCGTTGCGCTATCTGATTAAAATCAACTACTTGATTAAAATGGCTGTCGAGCCAACTTTGCACCTGCAAGATCTGCTGATCGTCATGTTGTCGATGCACTTCTAAACCAGACGTTGGCAAATCGTAGGTACGGCGGCTATCAAACAAAATATCGCGATTAATCCCCTGAGCCACCTTAGCACCGCACAGCTTCGTGATGTGGTGTAGCAACATGTCATTGGCAGAAGTAGCGCCAGCGACACAGCACAGATGATCGCTTTGGGTTATTGACGCTTGCTCAAGCCAGTTTACGCGGGGAAAACACTGGCTAAATTCTTCACGATAGTGCCAGTAAGTGGTGGCATCGCGCCCATCGAGCAGCCCCGCTTGCGCCAACCATAATACGCCGCTGCCTAACGCAATAATCGCCGTCTTTCGGCGGCTCTGCTCTTGTAGCCAGCTAACCAAGTTAGGATTGTCTTGTAGTTGTTGGGTGGCATCTCCCCAAAAATGACAGATAAAAATAAGATCCCAATGATCTTTGTTGTCGATCATTCGATCCGTTTGGATCGACGTGCCACTATAACTTTTAATATCATTGCCATTTGGGCTGGCAATGATCACTGGAAAAGCCGGTGTTGGGCGATTTTCATTGGTTGTGTTGATGGCTAAACGCAAGCTTGCACTATGAAACATATCCTTGGTTTGCATAATACCCATGCCATAGCAATCGTCGGTGGCAACAATGCAGACACCGTGCAACGCAGTATTCATCCCATTCCCCAGAAAACCAATAACGATTGGCAATAATGCCATAGTTAATGGCATTTTTGTCACTATATTTTGGTCGTTTTTTAATTGATGATAAATCTCTACCAACGAATTGAGAGTGCGTGATGATTGCAAGAACCTTATTTGATTCCGACATGGAACTGTTTCGAGATACCGTCAGAAAGTTTTTAGCCGCCGAGGCTGCGCCCCTGCACGAAAAGTGGGAAGCGCAGAAATTTGTCGATCGTGACTTTTGGTTGAAAGCGGGTGAGCAGGGGATGTTGTGCCCACAAATGCCCGAGCAATATGGTGGTTTCGGGGTCGATTTTCGCTATAACTGCATTGTCGATGAAGAGATTGGTCGCTCGGGGTTAAGTGGCTTAACCACGTTTTTGATGCATTCAGATATCGTATGTGAATATATTCTACATTATGGCAACGAGCGTCAGAAACAGCATTACTTGCCTAAAATGGTGAGCGGTGAATCGATCGGTGCACTAGCGATGAGTGAGCCCGGGGCTGGTTCTGACGTTAAATCGATTAAAACCACCGCCATCGACTGTGGCGATCATTATTTGGTTAACGGCTCAAAAACATTCATCACCAACGGCTTTTGTAGCGACATTGTGGTGGTGGCAGTAAAAACTGAATTAAATGCCGGTGCGCGCGGCGTGAGTTTATTGATCTTAGAATCTGGCATGGCTGGATTTGACAAGGGGCAAAAACTTAATAAGGCGGGTGGTCATGCCTGCGATACTGCCGAGTTATTCTTTGACGATGTCAAGGTGCCAAAAGAAAACTTACTGGGTGAAGAGGGGCAGGGTTTCTATTACCTAATGAGCGATTTAGCGCAGGAGCGTTTGGCGGTGGCCGTTAACGGTTTAGCTGTGGCGGAATCGGTGCTTGAGCAAACTATTGATTACGTGCAACAGCGCAAAGCATTTGGCAAGCAAGTCTCAAGTTTCCAAAATACCCGTTTTAAGATTGCCGAAATGAGTACCGAAATGAGTGTTGCACGGGTCTATCTCGATCGTTGTATTGAGTTGCATTTGGAGGGGAAACTCGATGGTGTAGAAGCGGCTAAACTTAAGCTTCATATCACCGACTTACAGTGTAAAGCCATCGATGAATGTGTACAGCTTCATGGGGGTTATGGCTACATGTGGGAATATCCGGTGACGCGTGCCTGGGCAGATTCACGTGCGCAGCGTATTTACGCTGGCTCGAATGAAATAATGAAAGAGATAATCTCACGTGAAATCCTAGCCAGGTAAACGAGAGGATTGCGACTATTACAGCAAGCGAGTGGTGAACGCGCACGCAGCGTTACTATTCTGACACAACATAAGTAATGAAAGAGATTATTTCACGCGAGGTTTTAGGTCGCTAAACAGCTTAAAAAGCAATTCTTGCGGCGACGGCAAGTAAGGCAATACCGCTGACCTTGTCGATGATATGAACATTGTTTCTTAACTTGTCCAACAGCGCCGAATGGGAAAGCACTACGGCAATCAGGCAATACCACAGGGTATCGATGCCTGCTACGGTGCTCACCATAATCACGTTTTGCCCCAAGCTGGCCTGTGCATCGACAAACTGGCCAAATAGTGCCAAAAAGAATATCGCCAATTTAGGGTTGAGAAAGGCGATCATAAAACCGTGCAAGAAGCTTTGCCCTAAGGTGACGGCTTCGGTGTGTTGATCAAGCTTGGCTTGGCTTGGCTTAGAGCGCAGTGCCTGATAGGCCAACCACAGCAACATCACGATCCCTGCGTATTTAATGAAGTTAAATAACCAAGGGGTTTCTTTGATCAGTATTGCCAGACCTGCGACGGTCAAGGTGGCATACATAGCTACGCCCAAACCGTGAGCAATGCTGGTGACCACGCCATTTAATCGTCCACCGGATAAGGTGTGTTTTAAGACCACCGCCAAGCTCGCTCCGGGCGTCATTGCGCCAAGCAAGCAAATGAGGGCGAGAGATAACCATGCGCTTAATTCCATTTTTCTTAACCGATAATAAACTAAGTAATGGCTTTAGTTTACGCGCCCATAAACATGAAGGAAAGTTGATATTAAGACTTGTTAGTATGAATTAACTTCATGCCTAGTTCAGTCGTCGCCTCTAGGTGCTGTTTAAGCAGTGGATAGCATAATTCCCTAAACCAGCGATGCGCGGGATCTTGATGATGCTTGGCATGCCACAACAGATAATAGTGCTGCGGCGCAACTTCTAGCGGTAGCGGCTTAATTTGTAAGTCATAACGCTGTGCGAAATCGGCAGCAATATGTAGTGGCGTGGTGAGAATGGTGTCGGTGGCCAATAATAACTCGATGGCTGACTGAAAAAATGGCACCGTGGCAAAGATACTGCGCTCTTGGCCAAGCGCCGACAGCGCGCGATCAACCGTGCTGTCTTTATCGCCACCACCACTGATCAGAATATGGCGGGCGTGGGTATAATCATCCACCGACATAGAGCTTTGGGCGAGTGCATGGCTGCTACGAAATACCACCACGAGCTGATCTTGCGCCATCATTTTACCGTATAAATTCTCCGGTACTTGCGCGGTAATGGTTGAGACGAGGTCTAACGACGAGTCGGCCAATTGTGTCAGCCTATCTTTGTGCCATAATTCATATTCAACGCTGGCCAGCGGTGCCTGCTGCTGTAACTTACTAAATATGATGGGTAAGATGGCTTGGGCGACGTAATCACTAGAGGCAAAGGTAAATTTACGCTGGCATTGCTGTGGCTCCATTGTGGCCGGCACATATAGTTCATCTAACTGCTGGATAAGACTAGGCAGCTGTGCTTTTAGTTGTTGCGCCTTATGGGTTAGCACGAACTGATTGGCTTCTCGAACCAGAATCGCATCGTGAAATGTCTCGCGGATCTGACTAAGGGTTTTGCTCATCGCCGACTGCGTCACATTTAACTGTTTTGCGGATTCGGTCAAATTACGGGTGCGCAAGATCGAAATCAATGCCGGTAATAGCTTGTAGTTATTCAATATAGTGTCGCCAAGGTCGATGAGCCAAGGATCATGATAACGTAAATAGCGGGGAATTAATGGAGGAAAACCGGATGAAATTAATATTGCTGCCAGGTTTAGATGGCACGGGAGTGTTGTTTAAGCCGCTGCTAGCGCATATTCCAGCATCTATTGATGTGGAAGTTATCACGCTGCTAGCGCATATTCCAGCATCTATTGATGTGGAAGTTATCACGCTGCTAGGAAACCACGACATCAAACAGCAGGCGCTAAACATCGCGGCGCGGCTAAAGGATCAAAAGTTGATCATCTTTGCCGAGTCTTATTCTGGTCGTCTCGCCTATGAGTTGTGCCTATTGCAACTGGATATTAAAAAGGTCATTTTTGGCGCAAGTTTTCTGACCAAACCTTCATTGATCAGCGCTTTTTCCTCCCTTTTACCACTGTCGTTACTTAGGGCTGAAATCTTGCCTAAGCGTTTGTTGAGCTGGTTATTGTTTAACGATAGTCAGCGTGGCGATTTGGTGCAGCTGTTTTACAGCGCGATCGCCAATGTTGATAATGCGTCGCTCCGGCAGCGACTAAAGCATATTACCCAGCTAATTCCACCCCAAGATAAAACATCGGTGTCGTGTTGTTATATCAAGGCTTCGCACGATCGCTTGGTTAGTGATAAATGCATTACGGCATTCCATAATGTGTTCTCAGCGGTCGCAGTGGTTGAACTCAGCGGTGGTCATTTTATTGCGCAAAGCGACCCCGCAGGCTGTTGGCGGATTATTGAAGACGCTATGTCATTATCATCTGATAACGACATGGCGTTAGGCGGTTAGTTAATCGCGCGGTCTTTGCCGGCCCAGTAAGGTTTTCTGAGCTCTGCCTTACGCAATTTACCGGCACCAGTGACCGGAAAGGGTTGCTGGCGGATCTCGATGCTGCGCGGCACCTTATAACCAGCGATATGTTCTTTGCAGTGGGCCATAATCTGTTGCTCACTCGCTTCTTGGCCTTCCTTAAAGCGTACGATAGCATGGACACCTTCGCCCCATTGATCGTCGGGGATGCCAATGACCACCGATTCTTGAATCGCGGGATGGAAGGACAAGGCATTTTCAACTTCGGCGGAGAAGACGTTTTCACCGCCGGTGACGATCATATCTTTAACCCGGTCGACCAGGAAGATAAAACCTTGATCGTCAATATAACCGGCATCGCCAGTCATCACCCAGTCATCGATAATCGTTGCGGCAGTCTGCTCGGGATTATTCCAATAACCAAGCATCGAGTTGGGGCCAAACGCAGCAATTTCCCCCACTTCATCGACATCGGCGACCGAGCCATCGGCACGGCGAATCTCCACTTTAACGCAATATCCTGCGCGACCAGCCGAGCGGGTTTTGCCAGAATAGGGGCCTTCTAACACATGATATTTAGCCGGTAAAATAGAGATCAGCGGCGACAATTCCGACTGCCCATAGGCTTGCACAAAACCAACGTGCGGCATTTTCTTCATCGCCTCGATCAAGGTGCCTTCGGGCATGGGTGATGCGCCATACAAGATGGTTTGCAAGCTGGCGACATCGTTACCGTCAAAATCAGGATTAGCCAGCAGCAAGGTGATCATGGTGGGCACCAATAGCGTATCAGTGACCTGACGTTGCTTAATGGTTTTCACCACATTGTTGGGCTCAAAGGCGGCGACAAAGACTTGCGTGAGGCCGCCGATAATCATCGCATAACTTATGCCAATGTCGGCGAGGTGAAACATTGGCGCGGCGTGCAAATAACTATCGCCTTCGCGATTGATACCAAGCTCGGCTGTGATGCACACAGAGCTGCTCCACAGATTAAGGTGAGATAACATCACGCCTTTTGGGAAACCGGTGGTGCCGCCGGTATAAAAAATTCCGCAGAGATCGTCATAACAGCCGCTATGCGGTTGCATCGGCTGATTGTCTTCGATCAGTTGTTCATAGTTGAGCATGCCTTCAGGCGTTGGACCGTCACCCATGTAGACCATTAATTTTATCTTGTCACATTGCCCCGCCAAGTCTTCACCCATGGTTAAGAAGGTATCATCGACGAAGAGGACACTGGTTTGTGAATCTTCGATGGAATAGAGGTTTTCCTTGAGCGACCAACGAATATTTAGTGGCACTACCACGCCGCCGACCCAAGGGATCGCATTGAAGTATTCATAATAACGGTCTGAATTTAACGATAGAATCGCGACGTGGCTGCCAACGGAGACACCGTGTTTAACCAACCCAGCGCTCAGTTTGGAGACGCGTTGTTCGACTTGACTCCAGGTGTGCTGACGATCATTAAAAATAGTAGCGACACGGTCGCCCAAGATGGCACAATTGCGTTGTAATGCTTGGTAATAATACATAAATCCCTCATCTTTTATTAATTCTTATTAGTAGCCTTTACTCGGTAGCACTTAATCCCCGCTGGAGATCATCAAGCAGCTGAGCCCTGAGGCGTAATTTAGAGCGATGATGCGCGTCCATGTCTAATCCACTTAGTGACTTTGCCGTGCTAATGGCACGCTCCAACAGTTGATCTGCTGGTACCGTCATATCGAGAAAACCAGCGGCGATGGCCGTGTCTGGACTAAATAGTTCTGCTAATAACACGCTGCGATTTAAGTAATCGCGTGGTAGGCGAGCGCGCGCTATATCGACGCCAAATTGCGGCATTTCCATGCCAATGGCGACTTCATTGAAACCAATTTTAAAATCCCCTTGAGCGCCAATACGCATATCGCCAGCGAGTAACAAGAAAGCACCGAGTGCCACCGCATGGCCGTTAGCAGCGACGACAATTGGCGTGGGGAAACTAAGCAACCGAATCATTAATACTATCCCTAGCTCGATCAGCTCCTGCTGCGCCTGTGCGCTATGTTGCATGATGTTAAGGTCGAAACCCGCGGACAATATACCCGCTTGACCGGTAAGCACCACTACATTTTCTTGTTGCTGGGCGCAATCGAGCGCGTGATGGAGTTGGCTGATGAGCTGGGGGGTAAACGCATTGACTTTGCCATGGCGGATACTAATGATGGTGACGCTATCAAGGGTTTCTTGAGTGATCAACTCGACTACTTTTTCGCTCATTTTGTCGGCTTAGCTCTGCTGTATAATTGTTATACAGCCAAATTAGCAGATTGCTAACTTACCTAAAATGACAATATATGCCAACTTTGATATAAGGTGGCATATAAAGATAATTATTGTTCTCTGTTATCGATAGGCACCAATTAACGTCGTGGCAACCTAATGATGAATTTTTCGCCTTTAACTAATTAATTTGAATCTTCGATTATTATACAGCCTTAGGCCTAATGCTGCTCAGTTAAGCTAATAATTATAGCTTCAGTGAATTTTATGATGTGCTTTTTAACGTTGTCGTATTAATTGAGCAATATGCATGCACACCAGTTACTTTTCTTTATGAAATACATCCGTGTATTTCACCCTGCGGGCCAGCTTGCAGCTGTTCAAATTGGTTCCAGACCAATTTGTGCTTCTTAAAGAAAAGTAACCAAAAGATTAA
>Ga0209292_1002020_pt1 | contig 24012 bp, 16 predicted proteins | sample GOMGulsemesocosm_2_FD_184634 | JGI IMG/M metagenome (GOLD analysis project Ga0209292, IMG submission 184634) | Methane-oxidizing microbial communities from mesocosms in the Gulf of Mexico - GOM9C Gulf of Mexico (SPAdes) (version 2) | ecosystem: Environmental > Aquatic > Marine > Cold seeps... | reverse complement strand
AAACAATTATTGATCGAACGTATATTAATAATCGCTATTCAGTTAATGACTTTGTTGCTGTTGATAAAGGCATATATTTTATGGATCGAATAGCCGTTACTAATAATGCTATTTTTTATTATGACTTTGCCACGCAAAAAACTACTTATGTTGTCGACAGTAAAGACAATTACCCCAATATCGTTGTTAGTGAAGACGAAAAGTCTATTTACCTTATTGAATCTGTGGACAATAACACGGGATTACTCTTAATAGATTAATAAACGGTAGGTGACTTTATTCCACATTAATAACAAGCCTTGTTGTTAATGTGGAATAATCAGTAATAATTTCTTGTCAACTATTTGATTTAAGAGAGTTTTATGATGATGTTCTTATTTGATGACGGCCATTAATCATCTATTCATATCCTGCACCAAGATGTATCTACCTGTATTTGTTTAACTTTGCCTGCTCTTATCATGTTGTATATTGATACTGTAAAAAGAGTTAACAGGTCAATTGATATAAAGTTATTGCTAAAATATTGATAGGGTAAGGCCACTAAGTTACATATATAGCCTCACTTCGATACAGATATAAGCAATAAATAATGATGCAAAAAAAACTTCTTTCAACGGCACTATTTTTAGGGATAGTAACCTGTTCATGTAGCAGTGAGTCAACCGCAGAAATTGATTATTCACAACCCAGTACCAGTAATGAAGCCAATGATGATACAGCCTACGAGACTTCAACACTAACAAAGCAGCATGTTTGTAATGCCGAAATTCAGATTTATGCTGAAATACAGATAAATTTTGATGATATATGTCAAAGCTTGACTGAAGTAGAATCGCTATTTTTTGAGCGCTTTGGCTCTGTGCCAGTGGTCGGAGATTATAATAATAATCGTGATTTATACATATATAAAGATAGACAAAGTTATTTAGCCGCAGGCTTTCACACTGGCTCATATGGTAAATATATAGAACAAGACCCTAGTGATCCAGATAGCCATGGCGAAATATACTCTTACCTATTAGAAAGTGGCAATATTAAAAATCAAAGTCATGAATATATTCATTATCTAGATGGGCGTTTTAATAAGGATGGGGATTATCATGCGACAGACATGGCTGCATGGTGGAGCGAAGGGACTGCTGAGTATATCCAACACCTTCATTGGCAAAAGCCTTCTACTTATATTAAAGAAAGTATTAGTTATTATGGTAGTGATTTTTCCTTACAAACCATATTTTCTCTGACCAAAGATGACTATAAAACAGATTTTTTTAATCTTGTTTATGATGGAGGTAATGTAGCTATTTGCTATTTTTTACAAGAAGAGCCAGCAGCCTTAAACACACTTCTTTCATACTCTCGTTCAGGAAATTGGTCTGCTTGGGCAAGTGAGCTAGATAACCTTACCTCTATTTATAGTGAAGACTTTGATGTATTTGTCAGTGATATTTTCACCGATAAGAAAGTGTGTCACCTTAATAAAGCTAAACCAGAGTAATAAGACTAAGTCTTCATCAATATTAAAGTGTCGAAACAACAAGGGGGTATAATTTAGTATCATATTTTATCATTGGAATGTGACTCCCTATCTTTTTAACGTCAACACCTATTTTTTAATCGTTTTGAATAATTCTATTTATTTCAATGAAGTAATGAGTTGAGCGATTAATCACGTTTAAATCATTAATATCATCTCATTAAAATGATTGATTAATCTATCTTTTTGATGGCTTACAACGGCATGATAAATATCATATATTTTAACTAGTCTAAGCCTGCCTTACCCAAGTTATTTATTAAATTAATATCAGTAGCGTGTGTATATTACCCATTAGGAAGTTTGATGCCTGAGTCAATTAAAAATCAGTATAAAACGATTACCCAACTTGTTGTTGAAAACCTTCGAGACCGAATTTTAACCGGACAGATAAAGCCAGGGGAAAGAATAAACCAAGACGTTATAGCAAAAGAGTTCAACGTAAGCAAAATTCCTATTCGAGAAGCCCTGCAGTTATTAAAGGGCGAAGGTTATGTTTTAATTGAGGCAAATAAAGGTGCTATTGCTTCTATCATTAATTTAGAAGAAATTGATGAATTATTTGCTTTAAAAGCACTAATAGAAGCTGACATGTTGGCAGCTTCAATCCCCCTTGTTTCAGATGAAAAGCTAACGGAAGCAAAGAAAATCATTGAGCAAATCAATTTAGCCTCTTCAGCTCAGCAATGGAGCCATTTGAATATAGCGTATTACAATTGTTTATTTTCTGGGATTCGGCGCCCACAGACTGATGAAGTACTTAGCATCATAAAGACAAAAATAGAGCGATTTAATTATGCTTGTTTTATGGGGATAAATAAAACCAAACAAACCCTAGCGATTTACAAACTATTAGACCACTGTTTAGAGCGAAAAGTTGACCAAGCAGTTGATCAACTTAAGCAACACCTTTGGGATACAAAAGATGAAATCAAAGCATTATTATAATCAGTGTAATTGATGTAAGTACGGTATCGAAAAAACACTAAAACGTAATGAACATGATTCCTTATTTTATTGATAGCAATTTCACAACGCTAAACACACAAATGTGTCAACTTACTTTCCCCAAAGCCTAACGGGGTTCTACATATTACCAGTCAACATCAATACCGTAAGAGATGACGAGTTTAATATCACTGTCTGTCAGATTAGTTTTAGTAGCAGCAAAAGTGAAGCCACTTTTGCTGCTACTTGCGCCATAATCGACAAAAGGTTCACCGGCATAAAATTCATATGTGCCAGCTTAAATATGCAGAGTTACAGTGGTATCTGCAGAAAAGCTAAAATCACTATCAAGTGAAAATACCTCCTGATATTCACCGTTTTTACTATATTTGTTCGGTTAGTTATTAGGCAGCCTATTGATTAGATGACTTTAAATTCAGAAGATTCCTTTTCCAATTCTGTCGCTAATCGAGCAAGCTCAACACTTGATTCCGCTATGTTTTCTGCAGCTTGACTCGTCTCAGTTACACCGGTATTTAAAGTTTCAATATTTTGTAAAATCTCATCAACAACAACTGATTGCTCCTCTGCTGCGGTAGCAATTTGAGCACTCAAATCACTTATCTCATTCATATCACCAGTGATAACCTGATTTAAATCCATCACGATTTTTGCATTTTCCTGTACAGAATTTGCTTGAGTAACGCTATTTGCCATTTGATCTACAGACGAATTTGCTCCAACCATAATCATATTTATCATATCGTCAATTTCCTTGGTTGAATCTTGTGTTCTTTGGGCAAGTTGTCTTACTTCATCGGCAACCACTGCAAAACCACGGCCTTGTTCACCTGCTCTAGCTGCTTCAATGGCTGCGTTTAACGCAAGTAGATTAGTTTGGTCGGCAATACTTTTTATAACGTTAAGAATATTGACCACTTGATCGAAGTCGCTTCTTACTTTTTGAACACTTTGCTCTGATTCTTGAATTTGTCCTGACATATTTATGATTGATTGATAAGTTTCATCTAGCTTATTTACACCATCGTTAACTTTACTTTGAATATTATCAACCGCAGAGGAGGTGGTTGTTGTACTTTGTGCAACTTCATTAACGGTTGTTCCCATTTCTTGCATAGCAGTAGCGAGTTGCTCTGAAATTTGATGTTGTTCGTTAACGGTGGAACTTGTCTGCGTGGTAATTGCGGCTAGCTCTTCAGAAGTTGCTGATTGCTGTATTGCAATGCCTGAAATATTTTTAACCATTTTCGAAAGATTTACTATCATGTGGCTAATGGCGCTTTGTAGTTGTCCCACTTCGTCATCTGAATTTTTAATGACAGATACGGTTAAATCACCACTGGCAACTTGCTCTGCAATATCCGCTATCTCAATAATGGGTGTTGAGATCCGCTTAGCAAACCAAAAGCCAATTAATGCGATAAGTATTGTAAATATTAGCATGAGTATAATCATGAAAGTGGTATTGCTTCTAATTGAAGCAAAGGCTTCTGGTTCATCGATTTCAGATAATATCGCCCAATTAAAATTTGAGAATTCAATACGGTCGAAAGATGAAAGGACGGGATTACCATTGTAATCGATTATAATATCGGTACTACTTTCTCCGTTAAGTGCTCGCCTTGCTGCATCTGTGTCTACGCCATTGGTGGCTATAGAGCCCGCGAAGCTAGCAGCCACTGTGTGTCCTTTAGGATCAAGAAATGAATCACTGCGCATTCTAAAATCATCACCCACTAAGTAACTTTCACCGGTCTCTCCCATACCTTTTCTGACTTCCATAATTGCTTGGATGCCCTCAAGTGGTAATTGTAAAGCCACATAGATGCTTGGATCATTGTTATTATTTAATATAGGTTGGGCAATAAATGAGGCAGGGGCATTATTACTGGGTGCATACGGGGCAAAGTCGATAAAACCATATTGTTTGCTAGTACTTATCTCTTTGATAAGGTCCCCTAGGTTAGAATTGGCATATTTACCCGTTAAAATATTGGTATTGAAATCGGCTTCTTTAGTGACAGTATAAAATATATGGCCATTGGGATTAATTAGAAATAAGTCGTAGTAACCATATTGCTCAATATAGCTTTTATAAAAATCTTCGCTGTTAGATGTTTTAGGGTTAAATGCCTCAGCAACATCAACCTCAGAGATGATTGCCCAGCGAACACCGCTACCCATATCAATATAGTCCCAACTACTTACAACGGCATTATTGTTATAATCCATTATAACGTTAGTACTTTGTTCACCGTTTAAAGCATTTATCGTTGCTTGGGTAAGTATTTTATTATTACCCGCGAAAGAGGCTTTTACTGAGTATTCTTCAGGATTCAAATAAGAGTCTGAACGCATTAGGTTGTCTTGACCAACTAAGTAAGACTCGCCTGTTTCGCCCATGCCTATGCGGTTACCTAAAATGCTTTGAATTTTATCAAGTGGTTGCTGATAAGCGATATAACCAATACGGGTTCCTTGCACTTCTATCGCTTTTATCGCAAAAGCGGCTGGATCATTATTACTGGGCTGATAAGGTAAGAAATCAGAAAATAGAACGTCTGCTGAATCAGATTCTTTTGCAAGCTCAAAAGCAGTATAAAAAGAGCTACCTACTAAGTCTTTAGGGATCTTTTGTCCTAAGTCACTTTCTCGGGTGACAGAATAAATTATTGTTCCTCTGGTACTGATAATAAAAAAATCGTACCAGCCAAAATGAGACAATAAAGGCTTATATTCTTTATCGTACTGATCAAGTAATTTGTGCCATTTTTTTTTATTGGAGAATACTTCAGTAAGTGTGCGAACTCTTTTTTGTAGTTTTGTGTCGCTAGCTAATAGAGTTAACTGGATATTATTATTATGAAAATAATCTTGAAGTTGTGCTTTTTTAAGGTGGTTTACCGAATTGAGTTTAGTAAAAGCCTGCTGCTGCATGGCATCAGCGATATTAACCAAAACGCCCATATCCCCCTGACGTTCAGCAAAGTAGTTCTTTATTGCTTGCTTTTTTATTTGGTTGATAGCGGTTAATTGACTGTAGACTTTATCCGTTACATCAGCAGAGCTATTTAGTGTAGATATGATGCTAATTATTACCGCAGGTACTAGCCCTAAAACTATAAACACCAAGGTAAATTTGTTTTTAAGTGTATTAAGGTTAATCATAAATCACCTGTGAAAAGTAAAGGCTATTTATATTATCCTTTTATCATTGGTTAGCGTACTTCCTATACTTTACAGCCTAATCAATCATTAATTCTTTTGAGTACAGACCTTCAATAAATGATGTCAGTTTATTTAAACTACGCATCAACTTGTAAGGCAACCTATATTATTAACCGTGGTACAGTTATAAATATAGGTTATAAATTATGAATACTGTTACTTTTTAATCAAAGACATAGATATTAATGGTTATTAATAAATCTAAGTTGCCTTTAGCTGTCAATATAGACTTATCTAAAGCTATTCTCCCTTGTAAACACTTGCTATAATGCGGGCAACTTTGTGCGAAAAAACGCACCTTATACCCAGACTTTTAGGTTATTTTCAGAGGTTTATTTTCATGTCGGATGCCGAAAACCGCCCAACAAACTTTATACGTAATATTATTGATGCCGATTTGGATAGCGGTAAACACACTAGTGTGCAAACACGTTTTCCACCAGAGCCGAATGGCTTTTTACACATTGGTCATGCTAAAGCTATTTGTTTAAATTTTGGTATTGCCCAAGATTATAACGGCTTATGCAATCTACGTTTTGATGACACTAACCCTGAAAAAGAAGATATTGATTATGTTCATGCCATTCAAAAAGATGTTCAATGGTTAGGTTTTGAGTGGGCAGGGGATATTCATTACTCTTCTGATTACTTTGATAAACTACATGGTTTTGCAATTGAGCTAATTGAAAAAGGCTTAGCCTATGTATGTTTTTTAAATGCGGAAGATACCCGAGAATATCGTGGTACGCTTAATAAACCGGGCAAAAATAGTCCATACCGTGATACTTCTGTTGAAGAAAACTTAGCGTTATTTACCAAAATGAAAAATGGTGAATTTGAAGAAGGTATTTGTGCGCTGCGCGCTAAAATAGACATGAGCTCAAGCTTTATGTGTTTGCGTGATCCTATTATTTATCGTGTACGTTTTGCTCACCATCACCAAACAGGTGACAAATGGTGCATTTACCCAATGTATGACTTTACTCATTGTTTATCTGATGCATTAGAGGGTATCACTCATTCTATTTGTACATTAGAGTTTCAAGATAACCGCCGTTTATACGACTGGGTTATCGACAATGTTTCTGTGCCAGTTAAGCCACATCAATATGAATTTTCGCGCTTAAACCTTGAATATACGTTGATGAGTAAACGTAAACTAAATGACTTAGTAGAAGATAATTTAGTGGATAGTTGGGATGACCCACGTATGCCAACGATTGCAGGTTTCCGCCGTCGTGGTTACACACCAGCGTCAATACGCGAATTTACCAAACGTATTGGTGTGACTAAAATGGAAAATACAATAGAGATGGGGGTATTAGAAGCCTGTATTCGTGAAGACTTAAATGACAATGCTCCCCGCGCTATGGCAGTTTTAGATCCTATTAAATTAGTAATAGAAAACTACCCAGAAGATAAAACTGAAGATCTTATTGTTAAAAATCATCCAAGTGATGAAGAGCAAGGTACACGTATCGTTCCTTTCTCTAAAACACTCTACATTGAAGCGGAAGATTTTAGAGAGGAAGCGAACAAAAAGTATAAACGTTTAGTGATTGATAAAGCTGTGCGTTTACGTGGCGCTTACGTGGTTACTGCCACACGCTGTGATAAAGATGCTGATGGCAATGTTACTACGGTTTATTGTAACTACCTTGAAGATACCTTAGGTAAAAACCCAACGGACGGCACTAAACCTAAAGGTGTTATTCATTGGGTTGATGCTGCTAAGTCACTTGATGCTACCGTACGTTTGTACGATAGATTATTTACTGTGGCTAACCCTGCAGCAGAAGATGATTTTAATAGCGTTATTAACCCTGAATCGCTGGTTGTCATTAATGGCGCTAAAGTTGAGCCGTCACTTGCTGAGGCTAAAGCTGAGTCTGCTTATCAGTTTGAGCGACAAGGTTACTTCTGCTTAGATAACGATATTAAAGAGCAAGGTACATTAGTATTTAATCGTACCGTTGGTCTTCGTGATACTTGGGCGAAAATTAGCAAGTAGCACTGTATTGAAATAATAGATTTAGTGATAGCATCTGCTTGAGCTAATTGAAAAAGCCAGTAGTGAGTTATTTAAACTTACTACTGGCTTTTTTTTTGCTAAACCTGTTAACCTTATATAATAATTAAAATTGAAACGTTAGGGTATATTTGTGAATAAACAGCTAGTTGCAGTGATATTAGCAAGCCTCTTTATGTTTAACCTCTTAGCTGGCTGTCAAGAACAAGTTACCCTAGAAGAAAAATCCAAGACAGCAAATGGCCAGAGAGAAGCAAGCAGTGAAGTAAGGAAAGCGGAAAAGCTTGTTGAGAAAAGAACAACGGCGAGAACATGGAATGAAATAAAATCCTCAGGGTATATCAATGCCGTTAAGCTTGACTGGCAATTAGAGTCAGCGCTACCTAGGGCAGGCTCTACCAGTGTTTATCATTCAACACTCTTACAAAGCTTCGCTGATGAACAGGGTTTAAAAATTAAATGGCTTAGAGTAAATAACTTGGCCAACATGTTTAATAAGTTATCCGCTTTTGAAGTAGATATAATCCCTCGGCATTTAACAATCACGCCAAATCGCTTAGATAAATTTAGCTTCTCTTACCCCTTGTTACGGGATAAAGAAGTTGTTATCGCCAAAACGGGTGAACACACCTTCAAGGCGAAAGATGTTAACAATAAAATATCACTACCAATCGGCTCTGCTTATATAGACAGTGTGAGTAAACAGTTTCCTCATTGGCAAGTGAGTATTGTTGATGAGCACGTTAGTTCACAGGAAATGGCTGATAGTGTGGCCAATGGCACAGTAAAATATACCGTTATTGATGGTTTTGCTTTAGAAACATTAAAACAATATCGTGATGATATTCAAAGTGTTTTTACTTTGCCTAAAGCCATTAACCTTGCTTGGGCAGTTAATTTAAATAATCACAGTTTTTTATACCAGCTGAATGCATTCATTTCTGTTCATCATGTCATGCAAGTTGTTGAGCCAGAGCGAACTATTGACTTTAAAAAGCTAAAAAAAGACAAACTGCCACTGAGGGTTATTACCCGTAATAGCCCGGAAACCTATTTTTTATGGCGTGGTGAATTACTCGGTTTTGAATATGAATTAATGCGTAAGTTTGCTGATATTCACAAGGTGAAATTAGTTATTGTTGTAGCGGATAGCTACGAAGAAATGTTGGAGCTATTGGCCAATGGCAAAGGAGATGTTATTGCTGCAGGGCTTTCTAGAACCGAAAAAAGATCTAAACAAATCGCAAAGAAAAACCTAGCAACAAGCATGCGATACAACCGGGTAAAAGAGCAGTTGGTAGCACATAAAGATAGCAAACCAATTAAGGTGTTAGCGGATCTGAAAGGGCGTAGTGTTATCGTTAGAAAAACGAGTAGTTTCTGGGCTACGGCACAAATGTTAGCAAAGGAATATGGCGTAAATATTGTCATCGCTCAAGAGGATATTGCAACAGAAGTGTTGATTGCTCAGGTTGCTGATAAAGAAATTGATTTAACTATCGCTGACAGTAACTTAATTGCCATTGAAAGTAATTTTCGCCCAGAGATAATAACACCATGGACGTTTAAAGAAGATGTACCATACGCTTATCTAGTTAGGAAAAATAATCCACAACTACTGGCGTATTTGAATGAGTTTGTCAGAAAGTACTATCGGGGAACATTTTATAATGTTGTTAAAAATAAATATTTTTATAATGAAAAACTACAAGAGAGTCATAAAAAACACCGCTTAGTCTCAGGCTCAACGTTATCGCCCTATGATGATATTGTTCAATCATATGTGCAACCCTATAACTTTGATTGGCGCCTTATTGTTTCGCAAATGTATCAAGAAAGTCGCTTCGATCCGCTCGCAAGTAACGCCACCGGAGCCTTTGGCTTAATGCAAATGTTGCCTAGAACAGCAGCAGAACTTGGGGTTAAAGATTTAAAAGATCCTGAGCAAGCAATTGCCTCTGGTGTACAGTATTTAGATTGGACACGTGACCGATTTTCAAAAGACTTACCAATACAAGAGCAAATATTTTTCTCGTTAGCCTCTTATAATGCTGGCTATGGCCATGTTAAAGATGCGCAGCGCTTAGCAAGGCAGTTAGGGCTAAGAAGCGATAAATGGTTTAATAATGTTGAAAAAGCGATGTTATTACTGCAACGCCGTCATTATTATAAAAAAGCACGTTTTGGTTATGTAAGAGGTAGAGAGCCAGTAAATTATGTGCGTGATATCCACCAGCGTTATTTAAGCTACATTAGAATTACAGACTAATAACATTTACCATTAGGAATCACTATCTAATTTATTTATGAAATATCCTTTATTTGCAGTTGTTTTATTAATGTTAACAGCGACTTTTTCTGTCAAAGCAGATGAAAGCGATCTTGTTCATTATGCTTATGCTAACTATCTGGGTAGTGGTATTTACCGAACCACAGGACAAAATGCTAGTTTAATGAGTTTGCCCTTTTCCTATGAGCTAGGGCAAGAAGGTAAAACAAGCTATGGTTTGCGCTTGCCAGTTTCGGTTGGTTTTTTTGGCTTTGAGCTGGCAGATATACCTAATCTCGACTTACCCGATGAGGTGGGTACAATCACCTTTACACCTGGTGTTGCTTTTAATTATCAATATACTAAAAATTGGATAATAGAAAGTTATGCAGATCTCGGTTATGGGAGAAACCTCACCACAAATAAAGGCGTTACAATAAGTTCAGCCGGCGTTTCGGCACTTTATCATTTTGATTTCAAAAGCTATGACGCTATTTGGGCCAATAGGATTTATTATGCAAACTATGATGGCAATGGTTACGATGCCCAAGATTCTTACGCCGCAGTGCAGATAGGAATAGATACTGGCTTTCCCCGACAATACAAGGTGTTTGGTTATCAGTTCCAACCGAGAGTTTTTGCTACCGCCTTTTGGTATTTCAGTGATGTTGACTTTTTAATGCCACGGATAAATAAATCAGATGAAAAAAATAATATTTCATTAACCAACAGTTTAGAGTTGGGTTTTACCATGCAATTTTCTAAAACCATTGGTTACTCTTGGGCTGGTATTGATAGGTTAGGCTTGAGTTATCGTTACAGTAATAACTTTAGTGCTTTTCGTCTTTTATTTAGCTTTCCAATATAATTGTTGAATTTTTCTGCTGCGGATTATTACTTTAATAAAAGGACTTTAAACAAATACAAGTGAATGGATAGTTACCATTTTGGAACTTTTGTTGTATATTGTATGCAAGTTTTTGTAGGTATAATTAAAACAATAAGGAAAACTCCGTGAGTCAACAAAACACATACGCAGAAAATGACTTGAAAGATGTTAAACAAATGGGACTTTGGGCGTCAATTCTCAGTCTAGGCTATATCTTTTGGTTAGTTGGAGGCATGGAAATCGTTGAGCGAATAGCTTATTACGGTGTTAAAGCCAGTGCTAGTTTATATGCGACAGATGCGGAATCTAAAGGTGGCTTAGGTTTAACCATGAGTGATTACGGCACTATCATGTTTATTTTTGCCTTAACACAAACCTTTATCCCCATTTTGTTAGGGGGCACCGCTGATCGCTTAGGTTATAAAGAAACGATAGCCGCTTCTACTGTCATTAAAATATTTGCCTATTTAACCATGGCAAGCTTTCCATCCTTCTTAGGGTTTACTATGGGCGCAATGTTGTTGGCCTTTGGTACGGGGATATTTAAGCCGGGCATACAAGGCACTATGGTAAAATCGGTAAAGCGTGAAAATAGCACCATGGCGTGGGGAATATTCTACCAATTAGTAAATATTGGTGGCTGGTTAGGCCCATTAATTGCGGTGCAATTACGTCAACTTAGCTGGAACTCCTTGTTTTATACCTGTGCAGCTATTATCTCATTAAATTTTATTTTATTGTTGATGTATAAAGAGCCTGGTAAGGAAGATCGCTTAGCGAAAAAAGCTAAAATTAAATCAGGTGAAATCGTTCAAGTATCACTTTGGAAAGAGTCATTTCGCGAAGCCACTAAACCGCTTGTTTTAGGTTATATGTTCGCCTTTTCAGGATTTTGGTTTATGTTCAATGCCATGTTCGATGTACTACCAAAACATATTGAAGACTGGGTAAATACAAGTACTATCGTCACTGATTTATTTGGTCCTGGAGGCACACAAAATCCAGTATGGATAGGACTACTTGGTTTAGATCATGCGGGCACAAAAGTGATGCCTGAATATTTGATGAGTGTTAATTTCTTAATGATAGCGACAACCTGTTTTATCGTTGCGGGTTTAACAGCTAAATTTAGAATATTGAGCAGCATGTTAGTTGGCTGTATTCTTTGCTGTTTAGCCATGGCGCTCGTAGGATTTAGCCCAATGGCATGGGCGATGTTAATCGCAATTGCTGTATTTAGTTTAGGTGAAATGTTACTAAGCCCGAAAAAGGGTGAATTTATGGGCAATATTGCACCAGCCGATAAAAAAGCCATGTATTTAGGTTTTGTGATGTTACCACAAGGCATAGGTTGGACATTAGAAGGTAAATTAGGTCCATGGTTATATGACATTTATGCATCGAAAGACCGTTTATCTAAAGAATATTTAGAACAGCTAGGTATGGCTACAGATAAAATTGCAGCGATAAAAAATGGTGAAGGTTTTGATACTTTAGTGGCTTTCACCGGTAAACCCGCGCAAGTACTTACCGATACACTTTATCAAGCCAATAACATCGGCATGGCGTGGTACATTATTGCTACGGTTGGCGCAGCCTCAGGTGTGGGCATTTATTTATATGCTAAGTGGGTATATCGTTTGCAAAAAGAAGTAACCGCTAGCCAAGAAAACGCACAAGAAACTACTATACAAAGTTTATAGTCAGTTTTTGACAAAGGCCTGAGTTGTATCAGGTCTTTGTCACTAGCCTCCCACCAATTTTATTTTTATTCTAAATCTTTTTTCAATTTTATCGGACATTCATTTCATGAAACAATTTGATTTTACCCGTGATTACCATTCATATGCTAATACTGAAGAGGTTAAAGTAACGCACTTTGACTTAGCACTTGCCATTAGTTTTGAAGAAAAACACTTATCTGGCTCTGTCGTCTTAACCTTAAGTCATCAAAATTCCAAGCCTGCGTCTCAATTAACACTGGATAGCCGAGACTTATCTATTGAACGCATTGAAGATAACCAAGGACAAGCGCTAACTTATCAACTGTTTGATGCCGATAATATTTTAGGTAGCAGACTGACTATCGATATTCCCCATGGTGATGAACAAGTTAAAATATTTTACCAAACAAGCCCTTCAGCAGAAGGTCTACAATGGCTAAGCAATATGCAAACGGCCGGTAAAAAACAGCCTTATTTATTTAGTCAATCACAACCAATTAATGCTAGAAGTTGGATCCCACTGCAAGATAGCCCCAAAGCACGGGTAACATTTACCGCAAAAATTTCCGCGCCACAAGGTATGCGTGTAGTAATGAGTGCCGACAATGATGCAGACGCATCATTAAATGGTGAATTTACTTTTACTATGCCTGAGCCTATTCCTACTCACTTAATGGCAATCGCGTGTGGTGATTTAGCTTTTAAAGCCATTGGTAAACGTACGGGTGTTTACACTGAGCCGAGCATGTTAGATGCCTGTATCAGTGAATTTGAAGATACTGAAAAAATGGTTGAAATAGCCGAAAGCTTATTAGGACCTTATCGCTGGGGTCGATACGATATGATCGTCTTACCACCTAGTTTTCCTTTTGGCGGCATGGAAAATCCACGCTTAGCCTTTATGACACCTACCTTAATTGCAGGTGATAAAAGCCTAGTTTCAACCGTTGCACATGAATTAGCGCACTCTTGGACAGGTAACTTAGTAAGCAACGCCACTTGGCGCGATTTGTGGCTTAACGAAGGTTTCACTACTTACTTTACCAACCGCATTGTTGAAGCTGTTTATGGTAGAGAAATGGCTGAGTTAGAAGTCGTTTTAGAATATGGCCGTTTATTGGAAGAGTTTAAAACTATGCCTGTTGAAAAGCAGACAGTAACCGCGAATGTGCAAGAAGAAGATCCAAACAATGCTTTTGACCGCTTTACCTACGATAAGGCTTCAATGTTTGTTCATGATTTAGAGCGAAGATTAGGTCGTACTGATTTTGATAAATTCTTAATAACCTATGTACAGCACTTCTCGTTTAAAGCGATAACCACCGAAGACTTTATTGCTTATGCGAAAGAAACTTTATTAGTAGATTACAGTGATAAGATTAATGAAGCAGAACTTTTAGAGTGGATACATGGCGTAGGGATGCCAAGTTGGTTTGTGCCACCAACATCAAATAGTTTAGCTAAGGTTATCACCAGTCAGCAACAATGGTTAGCCGATAGTAATACCAATGCTAATGAACTTGAAGCGTCAAACTGGTCGGTACATCATTGGCAATACTTTTTAACTACGTTGCCTGAGTCATTAACGCATGCGCAGTTACAAGACTTAGATGATTGCTTCGGCCTAACACAATCAAAAAATGCTGAAATAGCGTTTGCTTGGTTTACTGTGGCTATTCGTAATAATTATCAAGCAGCACTCCCTGCAGTTGTTAGTTATTTAAAAGAAATTGGTCGTGGTAAATTTGTTCGTCCATTATATAAAAGCCTTAATGATGCCGGCTATTCAGATCTTGCTAAAGATATCTATTTGATTGCTCGTTCTGGTTACCACCCATCGATTGTTGGTATGCTTGATAATATCGTGAAGCTTTAGCGTTTTTTTGGACAAACTAAAAAAGAGGCTTACGCCTCTTTTTTAGTTTTACTTACCTAGTTATTTACCTCACACCTTATTAAATACGCAGCGCTTTATCACCGCGGGCCATACCCACACACCCGGAGCGAGCAGACTCAATAATTTCAGTTTCATTTTGCAGTGCTTCAATAAAAGCATTTAGCTTTTCAGCATTACCGGTTAGTTGCACTGTGTAAACTTGTTTACCAATATCAATGATGTTACCGCGAAAAATATCGGTAATACGTTTCACTTCACTGCGTGATTTGTCATTTAGCGCAGAGACTTTAACCAATAGTAATTCACGTTCAATGTGTTTTCTGTCAGTAATGTCGGTGATTTTAATCACATCAATAAGTTTATTTACTTGTTTTACGATTTGCTCTAATACCTGGTCATCACCTTTGGTGGCAATGGTCATACGCGACAGACTGGTATCATCAGTGGGTGCTACTGTTAAGCTTTCAATATTAAAAGCACGTTGAGAGAAAAGTCCGACGATACGTGATAACGAGCCGGGTTCATTTTCCATTAATATGGCTAAAATTCTACGCATTATGCTTTAACTCCTTTACTTAACCACATATCATCAATCGCACCTGTGCGAATTTGCATTGGGTATACATGTTCTTTTTCATCAACCATGACATCAACAAAGACTAACTTGTCCTTGATATTGAACGCTTGCGTAAGCTTTTGTTCTAACTCATCTAACGTATCTATTTGAATACCAACATGACCATAAGCTTCAGCAATCTTAATAAAATCGGGTAAAGACTCCATGTATGATGACGAATGACGACCGCCATAAACCATGTCTTGCCATTGGCGTACCATACCCAAAGAGCGGTTATTTAAGGTCACAATAACCACAGGGAGGTTATATTGAGAACAAGTTGAGAGTTCTTGGATATTCATCTGAATCGACCCATCTCCTGTGATACAAATAACATGTTTATCTGGAAAGGCTAACTTTACTCCCATAGCTGCAGGTAAACCAAATCCCATAGTCCCTAGGCCGCCAGAGTTGATCCATTGACGCGGTTTAGCAAAAGGATAGTACTGTGCAGCAAACATTTGATGTTGACCGACATCAGAGCAAACATACGCTTCGCCCTTGGTAATCTTATACATGGCTTCTACCACGCGTTGCGGCTTTATTTTTTCATCTGCTTTTTGCGCATAGGCATTACTTTTAACGGCGCGCCACAAGTTTATTTGTTGCCACCATTGGCTTAATGCTGCTTCATCAGGAGTAAATGCTATTTCTTTTAATTCATCAATAAGTTGCTGCATCACTATTTCTACTAAACCAACAACAGGTACATGGGCATTGATGGTTTTAGAGATAGAGGTTGGGTCTATATCAACATGAATGATAGTGGCGTTAGGGCAGAATTTTTCAACATTGTTTGTCACTCTGTCATCAAAACGCACACCCAAGGCTAAAATAACATCAGCATTTGCCATGGTTTTATTTGCTTCAAGGCTGCCATGCATACCTAACATGCCAATAAATTGTCCATGGGTACCTGAAATACCGCCAAGTCCCATTAAGGTATTTGTTATAGGAGCTTTGAGTGTTTCAACTAAAGTTGTTAGTAAATCTGCTGAATCAGATATAACAATACCACCACCTGAATAAACCACTAACTTTTTGGCAGCAGCAATGGTTTGTGCAGCTTTTTTTATTTGTTTAGGATGCCCTTTGGTGCTTGGATTATACGAGCGCATTTTTACATTGGTATCGATGGTAAATTTAGCTTTATTTTGTGGGATTAATATATCTTTAGGTAACTCTACTACCACAGGTCCCGGTCTACCGGTATTGGCTAAATAAAAGGCTTTGGCAATGGCATCAGGGATATCAGCTAAAGTGCGACAATTAAAACTGTGTTTAACGATAGGGCGGGTACAACCAACGATATCGGTCTCTTGGAAAGCATCATTACCAATAAGTGAACTTGCCACTTGTCCAGCCAGCACTACCATAGGGATTGAGTCCATATAGGCAGTAGCTATTCCGGTAACGCAGTTTGTTGCACCGGGGCCCGAAGTAGCTAAAACAACACCAACTTCTCCTGTTGCTCTGGTATAACCGTCAGCCATGTGTGTTGCGGCTTGCTCATGGCGTACTAGAATATGCTCAATTTCATCTTGCTGAAAAATAGCATCATAAATATCTAATACGGAACCACCAGGGTAGCCAAATATGTATTTAACTTTCAATGCCGACAATGATTTTACTACCATTTCTGCACCGTTAAAAAGCTCTGTTGTCATAATATCACCTTGATTCTTTTAATTTGTTCTTTAGATAAATAACATTTGTTGTTTATCTTGTGTAAATTTCTAGTCAATAAAAAACCCCCGACCTAATGAAAGGGCGGGGGTTTCTTGTTATTAATAGTTAATTAATTTTGTTAAGTACAAGCAATCCCCGCTAGTGATGAAAGCACCACTACGACAAAGAGGACGACATTGAGAATAACTGATTTGAAAATCATAGGTACTTAGCAAGATTAAAAATATTTGAATTGACTATATTTTTAATCACTTTAGCGCTTCGTGTCAACTAAAAAATACAAAATCATGACAGTTGTGGGTATTATTATTTCACACTGTGTATTGACGCATGTTTTTTTTTACTAGAAATAGCGAAGCAGAAGCAATCATTTATAACAGGAAACAATTTATATCACTGTTTTATCTGTATTAGTAAGTAATTATGATTTATATTATCTTAAATATTTACTACAAGCTGACAGATAGATATATAGCTTTGTATACAAAAAATGGAACAGTTATGACCTCTATTAAATTATTAATTATCACAGCGTTAATTACTTTGACGGCGGCTTGTGCGACGAACCAAGCTAAAGTTGATTTTGATAAAAACACGGACATTGAAACGATTCACTATAAAACTTTTGCATGGTTAACTAAAGCAAAAATTATGGCGCCACCCGTTGATATAAATCCAGTAATGAAAGAACGAGTTGATGACAGCATTGAACAAGCGTTTATGGCTAAAGGTTACCAATTAGTCGATAATGCGGAAGATGCTGATTTTACTATTTCTTATACAGTGGGTAGCCGCGATAAAATTAAAGTGAATAGCTATCCTGCTACTTACAATACTGGCTTTGGCTGGGGACGTGGTTATTATGGCGGTCGTGGTTATTATGGTTCTATGTCTATGGGCACTGAAACAAGTGTTAGACAATACACTGAAGGTAAGTTAGCAATTGACATCTATGATGTTAAAACGCATCAGCCAGTATGGCATGGTTGGGCGACTAAACGTTTAACATCAGAAGACAAAGAGTCACCTTCAGCAGCATTGAACAATATCGTTATTAAGGTTGTAAACCAGTTTCATTAAGTAGTAATCTTATTATTAAAAAGCGGCCTAGGCCGCTTTTTTTTTGCATAAATCTTATTTTATGCATTGTTAATTATTAAGTTTTTGTATAAAGCTAAAGAGAATATTTTGTAATCTTCCTAGTAATTTAGCCGTTCTGAATTACACTGATATTAGGGTTTCATCAACGTAATATATCAATGAGTGACTTTATTTTTCAAGACGAAGTTGAAGAAGAAATAGACAGTGGACAAAATAAGGCTGATAAGTTTTGGCGTATATTGGTTATTGATGATGATGAATCTGTTCATCAAGTCACTAAACTTGTATTAGCGGACGCTGAAATTGAGCATAGAAAACTGGAAATAGTCTCTGCTTTTTCAAGTAAACAAGCTAAAGAAATCATGCTTAATGACAACTCCTTTTGCATGGCTTTTGTTGATGTTGTCATGGAAACGGATCATGCAGGTTTAGAGCTTGTTGAATGGATAAGGAAGGAGCACAAAAATCAAGCTATTCGGCTGGTTTTACGAACAGGGCAAGCAGGTACTGCACCAGAAGCAAAAGTGATCAAAGAATTTGATATCAATGATTACAAAGAAAAAACAGACTTTACCGCCAACAAAATGATCACTACAGTTTATGCAAGTATTCGTGCTTATCGCGATATTATGACTATTCAGCGTAGTCTTGATGCCTTTAAAAAGCTCATTGAAGCTACTCATGACTTGCTTAAAATCAACCAGCTAAGAACATTTGGCTCTGCTGCGCTAAATCACTTACTTGCTTTAATGAATGTTGAAAGTTCGGCATTATATATCGCGAGAACACAAATTGATTTTGCCCAAAATGCCACGAGTTCAATTATTGCGTGTACAGGGAAGTATGTTTGTGAGTCTGACTCATTAGAATCATCCGACATTGATGAGAAAGTTAAAGCAAGAATTTTAGACGTATTTACCAGTAAGAGTCATTATAACGATAGCACTTGTTTTGTTGGTTATTACCGTGCCTCACCGAACGCTGCATCAGTATTATATATAGAATTTGAAGATGATAATGAGCACTTTAAAGCCAGCCTCGCCGAATTATTTGCCACGAATGTTGCCTTAATACTTGAAAGCTTAACCAAACAGCAAGAGATAGAGAAAACTCAAAGGGAATTACTCTTTATAGTTGGAGAGGCGGTTGAAGCACGTAGCAAAGAAACCGGGGCCCATGTTCGTCGTGTAGCCATTATTTGCGATATGTTGGCTAAAAAACTTGGCTTAGAGAATAACTTTGTCGAGGCAATCCGTTTGGCTGCGCCTTTACATGATTTAGGAAAAATAGCGATCCCTGAACATATTTTACACAATCCAGGTAGATTAGAAGGGGATGATTGGGAAGTGATGAAGTCCCATGCACAAATAGGGGCCGATATATTAGAAAAATCAACGGTGAGTGTCTCTAAATTAGCAGCTCGACTTGCGCACTATCACCATGAAAATTGGGATGGTAGTGGTTACCCTGAGGGATTAAAAGGCGAAAAAATACCAATCGAGGCCCGTATCATGGCTGTTGCTGATGTGTTTGATGCCCTAGGCTCAAAACGTTGTTATAAAGAGCCTTGGCCTGCGGAGAAAATAAAAGACTTCTTGGTTTCAGAACGTAATAAAAAGTTTGACGCTAGATTGGTGGATATCGTTATAGATGATTTTGAAGAGTTTCTACAAGTGCGGGAGGAATATCCTGACAATATTAGCTCAGACCACAAATAATGTGGCACAGAGCTTATAAATAACTTTCTGTCGCCATAATGATGACTATGTTTTTGATAGCTTATCGACGGTTGCCAAACAAGCAGCCATAAAGGTATCAAGAAAGTACGCTACTTCAGGCATATTTTCCTTTAATGACTCTATCCTCAGAGCTAATCGCTGTTCTACATGATCAAACTCTGGATTTTTGTGGTTTATTTCATCAAGCGCCTTGATATACGCAACAATAATATCAGCGGCTTTTACTATGGTTTTGTATTCCTCTGAAACATTATCTTGTACGATAATATCACTAAAAATTTCTTGGAATTCATCAGGTAGAGATGCTAAACATTCTTGTTCTGCAAGTAACTCTATTTTTTTAAATTCACGAGCGATGGCTTTGTTTGCATATTTTGTTGGATTTACTATATCGCCATATCTGGTTTCACTAGCTTCATGGTACATGGCGATGGTCGAAATTTTATCAGCATTAATATCGCCATTAAATTTTTTATTTTTAATAACCGCAAGTAAATGAGCAACAATTGCCACTTGATGAGAGTGCTCAGCAATGTTTTCTGGTTTAACACAAAACATTAACGACCAGCGTTTTATCAAGGGCATGCGCAACATCCATGCTAAAAAAGAGCTTTGCATTTCTATTCCTTTTGTTATTTTCAAAGGTTTTAGCTGGTTAGCTAACACTAAGTGATTAAGCCGTTTTACTCGCGTTCACTTGTTTATAATTGGCAAAAAAACCTTTGATTTTTTCTAGTGCCGGAATGAGTTCATCTACATGAGGTAAAAATACTAACCGAAAATAGTTAGACGCTTTGATATTAAAAGCGCGACCATGCACGAGTAATATTTTCTCTTGCTTAAGTAAATCTAAAATCATGCGTTCGTCGTCAGTAATGTTAAATTTTTCATTGTCCACTCTAACAAATATATATAAAGCACCCATTGCAGGGTTACATGACAAACCATCGATATCATTAATCATCTCGTAGGCGACATTACGCTGTTTAATTAAACGACCATCGCCCTCAATCAGTTCATTAATACTTTGATAACCACCTAGAGCGGTCTGTATGGCATGCTGGCTCGGTACATTTGCACACATCCTCATTGATGACAGTAATGTAATGCCTTCAATGTAATCTTCGGCGTGGAGCTTAGGGCCAGAAATTACCATCCAGCCAGCTCTAAACCCTGCAATTCTATAGTTCTTTGATAGCCCACCTAACGTGATGATCAATACATCGGTTGCTAAGCTTGCCGTTGGAATATGTTTAGCTTCATCGTAAAGTATTTTATCGTAGATTTCATCGCTATAAATGATTAGTCCGTATTTTCTTGCGAGGGCAATAATACCTTGTAAAATTTCTTCGGGATAAACCGCACCAGTAGGATTATTTGGATTAATTAAGACAATGGCTTTGGTCTTTTTGGTGATTTTTGCCTCCATGTCATCAAGGTTTGGATACCAGAAATTCTCATCATCACAATGGTAATGCACCGCTGTACCACCAGATAGTGATACTGCTGCAGTCCATAAAGGATAGTCGGGAGCAGGAATTAACACCTCGTCACCATTATTGAGTAGGCCTTGCATAGCCATAACAATAAGCTCACTGACACCATTGCCAATAAAAATATCGTCAACTCCAACATCTTTAATACCTTGCTGTTGAAAATACTGCATGACAGCAACTCTGGCTGAATAAATTCCTTGTGATTCAGAATAACCTTGTGAGCTAGGTAAGTTATGGATAACATCTTTTAAAATATCATCAGGCGCTTCAAAACCAAATGGGGCAGGGTTACCAATGTTGAGTTTAAGGATTTTATGACCTTCATCTTCAAGGCGCTTGGCCTCGGCTGCTATTTGTCCTCTAATATCGTAACAAACATTGTTTAATTTAGATGACTTGGTAATAGCTTTCATGTGTGACAACTTCTTAAAGTAATTATAAAAAATGAGTACTACATTGTTGCCAATAATTCGCTGTTTTGAAAGCCTTAATTTAGTGTTTTTTAATGATTATTTTTATTAATTTAGACATAAAAGGCATATTAATCTATTGAATAGGCATTTCGTTAATTTACCACTGCTCAATAGGTAAAATTCTGGTAACTTAACGATCGAATTTAGTCATAAATTATTTTTATATAAAGGAATGTAAGGGGGGGCTCAATCATTTAAAGTGAGGTTCTCAAAAGTAGAGCGAGATTATGCACTTGAACAGTTTGTTATATATACGTTTCGCTTAACTTAAGAAAGCAAGGCAGCCTATTGTAATAATAGAAATAATAGAAATAATAGTCCCTACTTTTATATACCAAAGAGTTGAAATAGCGGTAATTAATAAAACAACATAGGCCATTGAATTTCAAGAGCCAAGCCAACAGCAGAAATTAACCACACTACACCTAAGAAAATAAAAAGAGGTCCAATTGAAAAGGGATCCAAACCCCTTTTAGATATAATTTTACTCTACGCCCCTGGCGGACCAAAATATTTTCCTTTCTTCATTACATGAATACCGTCAAATATCATCCAACCACCATTTAGGAAGGCGAGAAATAAGATTGTAATTTGTAGCACCATCGACAAGCTTTCCTTAGTACATATAGCACCCAAAGAATGGGCAAATTGTAGTTAGTTCAAATAAGCTACATAGGAGAAAAACCAACTATTACTTTTCCTTTGGAGCAACATGTTATGTGAATTTAATCCGGGTAGCTTTCAAAAGTATCTGCTGATTTTCCTTCTTCAAACCAGCAAGGTCGCTCTTCCCAGAAAATATTTGCTGATGGTCTTATTTCAGGGTCACCTGAAACATAACCAGCAGGAACAATTAGGAAAGACCCGTCTCGGCTGATATATGGAACTTGTGAACCACAGTTAGTACAAAAGCAATTGCTGAAGCGTTCGGCTTTGGGTAAATCAAATCTCTTAATTAAATTTTTTCCGGAGTGCCATTCAATTCTATCGGGTGCAGTGAACATCAATGAGGCAAAAGCGGAACCAGTTTTTTTCTGGCATCTATCACAGTAACATTGATAAAACTTCTTAAAAGGGCCGGTAACAGTGCTAGAGACTTTACCGCATAAACAACTGCCACTTATTTTCTTATCCATAATTAAATTAATACTCCAGTGTTAGAATTATTGACATAACGCCCACGTTCAAGGGCTTTTTATTAGTTTACTAAACTTGTAAAGCGCAGCGGAAACGGGAAAACTGTAAAAAATCCTGCTTTAACTGCCTGTTAGCAATATTTTATGAGAACTTTTTTACAGTTGATGTCTTGAGGTAATTGAATAGGCGGTTTTTAACTTGTGAAGTTAAACCTAAACTAATTAAGAACGTTGAAAAGATAGAAATGAACATAATACTTTTAATTATTTTAGCGCCCGTAAGTAACGTTACAAGTATTAATAGAGCAACATAACCTAAGCCGATTAACCCTAGGAAAAGGCACATACCCTTAATATCGTTATTCATAGTTTTCCTTAACTGAAATTTTAACTTCGCTTACTTTAACCAAAATAGGTGAAAATGCACTCCTAATTGATGGTATTGCTAGCAGTTTATTAGGAGGGAAATGTCCTTCTTTTTACAAGAGGATATATATCTTCCATTATTTTACTGGTTCAAGAGATTACTATATTCATTCCATTACATCAATAAGTTAAAAGTAGAATGGTAAGCTGATTGGTGTGTGTGTGTGCAGGAAATATTCCTGCTTTTTTGTATACAGCTAGATTTACGCTGGACTGAGTGAATACACAGTGTGTGATAGGTGTTTTTATGTTTTATCCGTTTTGACAGCATATTAGCGGAGATATGCGCTTGCGCGTTATGCTAAAAGAACAAGAGGAACTTATATTTGTTGAATGAAAGCGTTTAAAGCTTTTAACGAACAAAGCCATCCAATTAATTGTCATGATGTCGAAGTTGAACCATTCCTATCTCATCTAACAAATAAGCTTAATGCCGGGAAGGGGGAGCATCAGAACATCGAACCACGCAAATTTACACTCATGTTATTGAACTTGGTGTCAATGGCATTTGTAGTCCTTTATCGGAGTTACTATAAAGGGATAATATAATCCGCGTTATTAAGCGCGGATTATCATTTTCCTGAAGTTTAGCGAGTCACTACGCTTTTTTATCAGCAATATACACGTTAACTAAGTCAGCCAATACGTTCAATGGAACAGGGCCGTTTTTTAATACAACATCATGAAATTCACGAATATCAAACTTATTACCTAGCTGAACTTTAGCATTTTCACGTAATTCAATTATTTTGTTCATGCCAATTTTATAAGCTGTCGCTTGAGATGGCATT
>Ga0209292_1002019_pt1 | contig 24018 bp, 16 predicted proteins | sample GOMGulsemesocosm_2_FD_184634 | JGI IMG/M metagenome (GOLD analysis project Ga0209292, IMG submission 184634) | Methane-oxidizing microbial communities from mesocosms in the Gulf of Mexico - GOM9C Gulf of Mexico (SPAdes) (version 2) | ecosystem: Environmental > Aquatic > Marine > Cold seeps... | reverse complement strand
TACCCTAGCATTTGACTAATACTGCCAAGCGTTACAGGTTTATTAAATGATTTAACTCCTAACTTTTCGGCTCTTTCATGGGTTGCTTGTTGAATATTTGCAGTTAGTAAGGCAAATTTTGCATTTTTAAATTTAGGTTTTAGTAAATCTATAAGCTCTAAACCATCTCTGCCAGGCATATTTAAATCGACAGAAAAATAGTCAGGAATGTATTCGGTACATAATTTTAACGCTTCCTCAGCATTTCCGGCTTCAACTATATTCCAATCTTGATGCTGATCGATCACTATATTTTTAATCATCATCCTAGATACTCGGCTATCGTCAACTATCATGATATTTTTCATCTGTTTTACACAACTCCCTGTTAGTTATGTTATTAAACATAGTCGTAATTTTACAATTCATAAAACTTTTTTTAGACTACAATTAAATATAATTTATTCACTATTAAAAGGAATTGAAGTGAAACGAGATCATGTAAATAAACATAAACGTTTTTTTCAATTAACCGAAAATGCTGCTACAGGTATTTTTGAGGCTGGTCCGAGTGGTGAATGCACATATACCAATAAAACCTTACAATCTTTACTGGGTTTAACTTATGAACAAACATTAGGTCAAGGATATGCAACATACTTTCACCCTGACGATAAAGAGGCTGTCATTAGGCATTGGTACCGTTGTATAGCTAAAAAAGTTACTTTTTCCTACAAATTTAGAGTTCATTTTCCCAATCACAAAGAATTGCACTTGCTTGTAAATGCTCATCCTATTTTAGACAGTAAATGCCAACTTATTGCCTATGTTGGCTGCGTTGAAGATGTTTCTGAATTTAATCAAATTCAATCTGAACTCAAAGTTAATCAGCAAAGATATGAACTTGCATTAAAAGGCTCAAGTGCGGGTATCTGGGACTGGGATATAAAAACCAATGAAGTGTATTATTCTGTAAAATTTACAGACTTATTAGGCTACGACAATTTAGCCTTTGGTAATAATTGGGCTACTTTATTAGAACAAATACACCCTGATGATGTTGGTGAGTTTGAATTTCAATTACAACAACACTTAGACGATCCATTTGTAGAGTTTAATATTGAATGTCGTTTATATTCACAAAAACAACATGAGCTTTGGTTTCAAATCGTTGGTGAAGCAATCAGAGAAGAGCACGGAATCCCATTTCGTATGGTTGGTTCTATATTAGATATCACTGACAAAAAACAATCTCAAATTGTAATTTGGCAGCAAGCAAACTTTGACCCGTTAACACAGTTACCAAATCGAAATATGTTTGCTGATAGGCTTAAACAAGAGATCATCAAAAGCAAAAGAAACAGTGATAAGTTTGCACTATTCTTCATTGATCTAGATCACTTTAAAGAAGTCAATGATACCTTAGGGCACGATGCCGGAGACTTGTTGCTCATTGAAGCATCTGAACGTATCAAACTCATATTAAGAGAGTCAGATACAGTTTCAAGAATTGGCGGAGACGAATTCACTGTAATATTAAGCCAAATACAAGATATTAACAGCATAGATACTGTTGCATATAAAATCATTCAAACTTTAGAGCTCCCCTTTTACTTAGGAAATGAATCAGTTTTCATATCAGCCAGTATTGGCATTACTTTATTTCCAGAACATACAGATAAAATGGATGAATTGCTTAAGTTTTCTGATCAAGCCATGTACAAATCAAAAAATAAAGGCAGAAAACAATTTAGTTACTTTACGCAACAACTAAAACTTGATGCAGACAAAAGTCATGCACTAACCCAAGAGCTTAGGCTTGCGATTATAGAGCAAGACTTCCAAGTGCTTTATCAACCCATAATGTGCCTAGCAAATAATAAAATTTTTAAAGCCGAAGCATTAATTCGCTGGCACCACAAAGAGCTTGGCATGATCAGCCCTGCTGATTTCATTCCCCTTGCAGAAAGCTCAGGTATAATTGAAAGCATAGGTAATTGGGTATTTATTAGTGCAGCTGAACAGGTTAGATTTTGGCAACAAGAATTTGATTCGAGGTTTCAAATTAGTGTTAATAAATCTCCGGTTCAATTTCTAAATCCAAAAGAAAGCACCGAAATATTATGGGTAAATACATTACAAAAACTTAATTTACATTATGGTATTTGCATTGAAATTACCGAAGGCCTATTACTAGAGGATTGCCCTGAAACAAGAGCAAAACTGGCTAAATTTCAAGAAAGTGGCATAGAGATCTCACTTGATGATTTTGGAACCGGTTACGCATCACTTTCTTATTTAACTAAGTTTGATATGAATTTTTTAAAAATTGATCAAGCATTTGTCAGAGATCTAGAATTTTCCCCACAAAACCAAGCTTTATGTGAAGCAATTATAGTTATGGCTCATAAACTTGGGTTACAAGTCATTGCCGAAGGTGTAGAGACACCTGCACAAATGCAAATTCTAAAAACTGCGCATTGTGACTTTATCCAAGGATATTTAATCTCTAAACCCATATGCGCAGAAGAATTTACTAAACAGCTTAAAAGAGATACGCCTTTTTTGAATAAATAGAATAATAAGGGCCTTTTACTAAAATGAGCTCATTCACCTTTTCCTACTTTATAGATTCAATAGCAATTGATTTTGATATTGGAAATACAGCTTTTTGAAGTCTACTATTAACTAACTGATAGATTACTTTATGAACAATTAAGTTTTCATTCCACTAGGATATAGCTATGAAAAAGTTTCTACCTATCATTTTCATATTATTATTAGTCAATTGTGGAGGAGGTGGTGGTACAAGTAAACCTGAGCCTACTCCAACAAATAAAGCTCCCGTTATTACAGCAATTCCTGAACAGTCAGTTATTGAAGGTGAAAGTTTATCCATTACTGTATCAGCAAATGATTCTGATGGCTCAATTGCAAGTTATCAATGGAGTCAAGTAAGTGGAGAACCCGTTAACTTACAAAATACAGATACTAGTACTGTCAGCTTTTCAGCACCACAAGTACAAATCAACAGTGAAGTTACTTTAGAAGTAACTGTGACTGATAATGATGGGGCTAAAACGACAGTTAGTATTAAAATAATCATTATTAGTAATAATAAAGCACCAGAAATAAGTCCTGTTGACTCATTTTCACTCAAAGAAGGTAAGCATCATTCAATTACTATTTCAGCCGTAGATTCAGATGGTTTAATTGAAAGCTTACACTGGAGCCAGATCAGTGGAACAGCTATAGAATTAGATAATAACGATACAAATACCGTCAATTTTATAACTCCAACTGTTGAATCTGATGATATTGTTATATTAAGAGTCACGGCTACAGATAATCAAGGCGCAACAAGCTCTCTTGATATCCAGTTCAGCATTATAAATTTGTATTCAAAATCCCCTCATAATAATAATTTTACGAATGACCAAGATCTAACAAACTTTTATACTTTTTTTGACCACCAAAATATTAACCGAATAGATATTGCTATCACTCAGCAAGAGTGGGATGCATTTATAGTAGAACTTGAGAATGATCTAAAATCAGATACCTACTTCACTACAACAGTTACGATTACTTCAGCAAGAGGAACAATTTCAACAATTGAAGAAACAGGCTTTAGGATTAGAGGTAATCATACTCGACAAATACCATTTTCTAAAACAGAAGGTGTTTTTGTACCTGTGCACTTTAAACTCAAGTTTAATGAAACTTTTTCATTAGAACCTGACACACTAGCTTATCTTGAACGAGATGAAAGACGTTTTGCCAACCTTAAAGCATTAAATTTAAAAAACAGACAACCAGAAAGAGACAAATCACAAATTAGAGAGCTTTATTCTTATGATCTGTTTAATCAAATTGATAAAAATGCACCATTAACTGGCTCTGCCCATATTTATCTTACTATTGGTAATAATACTGTTGATTATGGAATATATACAGCAATTGAACCTATTGATAAAACATTTTTAAGAAAACGCTACGGCGATATAGACAACGAAGGTAATCTTTATAAATGCCTATGGCAAAGAGGAGGTCCTGCGACCTTATCACTTAAACACCCAGACGTTCTTAGTGAGCACTGGATAGGAGTCAGTAATCAATTAGGCCTGCAGCCAGCATATGATCTTAAAACTAATAAAAATAAAGCAAATCATGATGTTTTGACAAATTTTATTCTTCAATTAAACAGTCTTAACGGAGATGCTTTAAAGTCATATTTGGATATAAATTTTGAAGTCGATAATTTTCTTAAATATCTAGCAATGAATATGCTAATTGGTAATCCTGATGATTATTGGGCTAAAGGTGATAATTATTATTTGTACTTTAATAATAATGGTAAAATAGAGTTTATTCCTTATGATTATGACAGCGCTTTGGGAGGGGGTTGGAAACCATTTAATATTGTAACAGCCGACATATATGTATGGGGAAATCTAAGTGGCCCTCTATCAGAAGACCCTTATTATGATGCACACCCTTTAGTTGACAAACTATTAGATATCGAGAGTTACCGTATAATATACGATAATTATCTCGCTTTATTCTCAGATCCAGAAATCGGAAACTTTAATTTTTTAACCTATTCTAAAAAATTCGACCTATTAAGGTCACTTTATGACCCCGATGGGGACGCTCAACTTATAAGTGATATCCCAGATAATATTTCCTCAATGATGAATGAACAGCAGGAATATTTTGAAACCAAAATTAATTCGGTACGAACTCAACTTGGAATTAAATAAATGACTAACCTAGTTAGAATGCCATTTATATTCTTAATTATTTTACTAAGCAATAATGCATTCGCAGGATATAAAATAAAAATTAATGACCAGTTTAAACTAAATTTGGGTATCAGAGCTGTAGTGCAGTTTGAGGACAACAAGTTACAGATTGATAATGAAGAAAACATTACTGACTCAGAAATCTCTTTTCGCCGTCTAAGACCTTATATAAAAGCTAATATAGGCAAAGACTGGCAAGGAAAACTAGCCTGGGAAATAAGTTCAGGTAGGCAAAGCATCAAAGATATATATATGCGTTATAAAGGGTTTAATTGGCTTGATATCAAGTTAGGCAACGAGACTCTCCCTTTTTCTCGTGAACGCATGACTTCATCTGCTAAACAGCAACTCCCTGAAAGAACACTCGTTGGTGATACTGAGTTTGGCATACCAGGTAGGCAACCTGGAATCCACCTTAAAACCAAATTTGATGTACCGCTTACTTTTTATTTAGCCCACGCTAAAGCTAATATTCATGGTGATTTACTCACTGAAATTCAGTTTATTGGTCATTTTGAAAATTCAGATATACCCGAAAGACTTCAAGATATAGGAGAAATTACAGTTGCACGTATAGATTACAATTTATGGCAAGGTGCTAAGTATAATCAAGGTTTTTTAGCTAAGTCGAAAACAGGGCTTACTTTTTCATTAGCTTCATACAAATGGAAAAATAAGAAAACAGTGGTAGAAATAGAAGATGTAGAGGGAATTGAGGCATCGATTAGTTACAGAGGTCATAACTTATCTTTAGACACACAATTTAATGAAATAACGGCAAACTCGCCATTTAAACTTGAAAGACCATTATTTAACTTAGGAGAAGCCAGATTAGAGCAATCAAGTACAGAGTTGGGTTATATGCTCTGGAGTAATAAACTCGAAGTTGTAATTTCCAATGAAAATATGCAAGCCGATAGCTGGAAAAATGAATGGCGCGTTAAAGAGTTTGGCTTTAATTACTTTTTATCTGGTCATGATCATAAGTTACAGCTGAGTTATCGTAAACAAACGAATATAAAAGGGAAATCCAATAGGGATAAGTCGATATTTCTGCAATGGCAGTATGCTTATTAATATTTAAATTTTCTTATTAAATTGGGCTCTTATGATCTTTTATCTATTTAAATTGAAGGTTTTATTCTATAGCCGTATTATCTTTTTTATAATTTCCCTATCTGTCGTTTTAATAACACAATCTCATTTTGGCAAAGCACAGTTAGACTCTTTGGGTGACGCATATTTATTAAAGCAAGATGAATACTGGCAAACAATAAGCCAAGGCAATCACAAACAAGACTGGCAAAAAATGTTAGCTATTGGCGATTTAAGTCGCCACCATAGGTATGCAGAATTAAAAAATAAACTGTGGAAAAAAGTTATTCATAAGGAGATCAAAGCAGACACTAATCATAACCAGTTAAATGATAGTTTAATCAAGTGGGCAAATAAAAATAAAAGAAATATTGATATGCAACTCAAACTTGCAGACCTTTATATTGTAATAGGAGAAAATAAACAGGCTGATCTATTACTTAATAGTTTAGGAAAACGGGTTCCAGATCATTTAGCGCTATCATATAAAGTGATAACCCATAATATACTCAACAATCAGATAGAAAGAGCCAAATACCAGTTAAAAATATATCAAATACAGGGCCATCGTGTAGCTTGGCATCGCTTTGCTCTATTTGAAAAAATTCAATCTTATTCAAATTTACTTCCAATAAATCCTCTAGAAAAGAGTGACAACTCAGAGGCATTTTTAGCAACCAAGCCTTATTTAGTATATTAATGTTTAAAAGTATACTAAATATAGTTTGGCGATATAGTCTCTGGTTAACACTTCCGGTTTCATTTGTAGGCTTATATTTATTAGGTTTAAGCTGGTTTAGTTTTACGAAAACTGAGTTAGCTATAAAACCAGATCAAAACAAACCATTTAGCCATACATTAGCTTATCAACTAAATAGCATACAAAAACAAGCAATAAGCAATAGCTTGCCTATTAAAAAACTTAATCCTGCAATCACTCAGCAAATAGCGATTTTTGTAACTAAAAAGAATTTAAACAATTTAAATTCAAACCTTCCAAATTCTGGTAAGAATTATGTCCCCGCCATCATTAAAACAGATGGAGTTCAATATAAAGCCAAGCTGCGTTATAGAGGCAGTAAAGCGATTCATTGGCGCAGTAACAAGCGCTCTATGCGTATAAAGTTAGACAAAAATAAAAAAATAAACGGCCTTAATAAATTTGAACTTTTAATACCAACAACTACTGCCTTACTTGATAATTACTTACCTTATTTATTAGCCAAACAATTAAAATTGCTCACTTCTCAAGTTGATATATCTTGGCTCACGCTCAATGGTCAGAAGCATGGCTTATATTTCATGACCGAGCTAATATCTGAACAAACTTTAATCAACAATAAACAGATGCCTGGAGAAATTTATAGTGGGGAGGTTGCGCAATTAGATTCCTATCAAGGGGCTGACAACCATTTATTTAATAATGCAGGTTTGTGGAAAAAAATAGCCTCAAATAGTGACTATCCAAAATTGAGTAAACAACCTCTTGAGATACTTATTGAACTCATACACCAGAGCCAGATTAACTATCAAGCATTAAGGAACTTACTCAATTACGAAAGCTTTGCGACTTTTCACATTTTCAATCAATTAATAAATACACCAAATATTGATGACTTTCATAATTGGCGGTTATATTTCGATCATAGCCGAGGGATATTTTTCCCTATAGTTTGGGATGCAGAAGGTTGGAAAGTGGATACTAAACCAATTTTTCCATGGCATAAGTTAGATAAAATTTTATTAAAAGACCCTATTTTTATTTCTGAAATCAAACATCAGCAAAAAAAAATTGCTCAATCAAAATTATTAACAACTTTTATGGCAAAGGCTTATGATATTAAACTTGCTATTACTCCTTGGGTAAAAGCAGATCCCAATTCAAATATAGGATTAAACTATTATTCTACTAATGACTATATTGATTCAAGCAATCGGCTATTAGAGAGAATCAAAGAAAGGTTTAAAGTTTTAATTTCAAAATGGCAAAAAAATAAAGCTGAAACTCAAATAAACATCACGCATAAAACACCAATAATATGGAAAGGTCATTTATCTTTTGAAGGGCTTAACCATATAACCCAAGCCATAAAAGTTGAACCGGGCACTATAATCAAGCTAGGTCACAAGGCTACACTTATTTTTCATCAACCTATAACTGCTATAGGGAATGAGAAAGAGCCAATTATATTTACAGCCATTAATCCAAAACAACCATTTGGCGCAATTGCTTTAATGGGTAAACAAGCGAATAACTCAGTTTTTAAACATTGTATATTTAAATACGGTAGTTGGTATAAAAACGCATTAATAAATATTACGGCTATGCTGTCACTTCATGATGTTAAAAACATCACAATTGATCACTGTCAATTTAGTCAATCTATCAATGCAGATGATATGGTTCACACGGTCTATAGTCAGTTTCACATTTCAAATAGTATATTCAAACATGCCAGTGGAGATGCTTTAGATATTGAACTCAGTTCAGCGCTTATTGAAAATAGTGAATTTCATAATAATGCAAAAGAAGGTGTAGATATTATGATGAGTGAAATAGTGATTCGAAATACACGCTTTACAAAAAATAATGACAATGCACTATCTATAGGCCAAAGCAGTAAAGTTCGTGTAGAAAACGCATTATTTAAAAACAATAAAACGGCGATACTTGTAAAAGATGCCTCTGTTTTAAGGTTATCAAACAGCACAATTAATTTTAATAAACGCGCTTTACAACTGTCTCATAAAAATAAACATTATGAAAAAATCAGCAAAGCATACTTATATCATAATCAAATTTTTAATAATGATAAATATTTTAAAATAAACAAACAATCAAACATTTATATCAATGATAGCTATATAAAAGCCAACTTTTCATCTATACATAAAGGTAACCAAATACAAATAGACAAGTTATCAGATAGTAATGACGTATTTAACAGTAAATCAACGATACGATTTATGAGCCACGATAAAGCATTATTCAACTCCTTAGATCAGGCATTTCCTCCCATTATTAAAGTACAAAATAGAGGAACAAATATAGGTACTAAAGGTAAAAGCAATGCAAATAAAACCTCAACTTAATTTCAGGCGTTTTGAGTTTAAATATTTATTATCACAAGACATAAGACACGCTTTAGAAAATGATCTTCGTAACTTTGTAGAGTTTGACCCATTTGTTAAGCATGCAAATAAACATAGATACTTTGTGCGTAGTCTCTATTTTGATGATCCGCATTTTACAGCATATTATGACAAAGTAGATGGTGTAAAAAAAAGATCTAAATTTAGGTTGCGAACATATACAAATACACCCGGTGCCCAAACTGGTCAATTTTTAGAAATAAAAGGTAGATATAATCAACTCGTTTTTAAACAGAGAACCCAATTACCTACTTTATCAACAGATAAAATTAGCCAGCAGCTTATTCAAATGAAAAATTTAAGTGAAGTAACAAAAGAGTTTTTCTTTGAATATTATCGCAAAAGCTTAGCCCCTGTCGCTTTAATTGATTACTGGCGCAGACCTTATATCTGTAAATATAACCCAGATTTTAGACTTACTTTTGATACCCAACTACGAGCTACACAAACAAATACATTAAGCCCAAAAGTAAGTGATAGAAGCTGGCGAGTACTACCTGGTTACAGCATACTTGAAATAAAATTTAAAGAAAAAGTACCCGCTTGGTTTCACTGCTTAATTCAATCATATCAATTACAACAAAAATCAATATCAAAGATCTGTCATGGTTTAGAGACCTTAAAAATAGTTAAGGAGTTTTAAGTGGATGAATTAAAAACAGAACTCATATTTAACAACATGCTTACCTATACTTATTTTGAAATGATAATCAATATTCTATTAGCCATGATACTTGGTTTTATTATTACTGGAATATATCGTCAAACTCATAAGGGCCTTTCCTACTCACAGTCATTTTCTCTGACCATTTTATTTGTAACTGTAATAGTTGCGATTGTGATGATGGTGATAGGCAATTCATTAGCACGCGCCTTTGCATTAGTTGGCGCATTATCAATCATACGTTTTCGGACTGTTGTTAAAGATACAAAAGATACAGCTTATGTTTTTGCAGGCTTAGCACTTGGCATGGCTTCAGGAACATCCAATTATTTTTTAGCAATTAGTTCCACATGTCTTTTATCAATTTTAGCATTAGCGACACATCACTTTAATTATGCGGCACTCTATAAAAGTGAATTCATTTTAAAATTCATGATTGATCATTCATCTGACAATAATAGCTATCAAACAATAATAGATACATACATTAAAAGGGCTAATTTGATTCAAATAGAGCCATTTGATGAAGGTAAGTTGGTTAAAATGACTTTTGATATAAAACTAAAAGAAGGCATTACGCCTGAAGTACTCACAACTGAGCTTGATAAATCAGACAATATTTCTGAAGTTATTTTAATAGGGTCATCTACAGATGTTGATTATTAAGCCCAGTAATGCCTATTCCAAGGAATATATGACTAATCTAAATAAACAATAGCTTAGCTTCTTCCATGAATTAATATATCTAGGTTTAGCCTCGGAATATAAAACTACGCCCTTAAAAATTGAGCCCTATTATTTTTCAACTAACCAAGCATTATAACTTTTTATATTATTCTGGGTTTCTAAAATTTGATTCCTAGGCCATAGGTTATTTCGTTTACCAAATAAATACCTTAAAGTGAGTCCAAATTTCATATGTTTATATCCTGGTGAAATATTGTATTGACCAGCAAGTCCCAACTCCCAATGTTTTGAAAATAGCCAATGTTTTTCAGCAGAAATACCGCCGCCAAATGCATCTTTTTTATCTTTCAGTACACGCTCAAACCTTGAATTTAAGGGATAAAGAGCAATGTCTTCTGTTTCCCAATTAAAATAACTAACCGCTAAATCAACAAACCACCAATCTTTATCATTATAATTATGTATTCTAGCAAAAAATCCAATAATGCCCATTGTTTGAGGACTAAAATATCCTCCATGACCAAATTGATATGAGTTTGAATTTTTATTATAACTTTGCCATTGTGCAAAAAATCCTGAATTAACTTTTGTTAAATCAAATTTAAATGCCCTACTCGCGCTAAAATTAAAAGCATAATCCTGATTATTAATCACATTTTGCCCTCTGATATGTTCAAAATGAGTTGAAACATTACCAGTCCATTCTTTATCTATTAAAAATTTATATCCGACTTTGATTCCTTTTTTATAAACACCGCCAAAAAATGCTCCACTATAAGGGTCTTGCTGACCATGAAGTGATAGCTGAGACTCTTTGATACCATCTTTATAAGCTTTAACTTGCCATTTAACACCTCGCCAATGAATACTTCCCCAATATTTTTTATCCATTTCATTGATTAAAGCAGCCTTAGCCAAATTTATAGAAATGTGGTTTTTACCTTGATATAAATATTCGATAGCAGGCCATATTTCAGAAACTTTTGTTGTAGTTGGAACAACAGGCACATCTAAATAATTACTACCATAAAAAGGGTCTTCTTTCCTTAATCCAGCGTCACTTTTGTAACTATTTAGCATTAGGTTTATTTGATGTTTTAATGAGAAACTATATGAAAAGCCAATTTGTTGAGACAACAGTCGCATTTCACTAGTACCAGAATCCCCTTTTTTAAAATTCCAATCCAAGTCATACCAAATAAAGGGCTTATGTAATGCACCATAAATTTTATTGTCTGGGTCATTTAGAGAAGCTTTTAACCAGCGACCTTTTTGATAATCATTTTTAGCGGTATGTGTTTTATACTTATTGTTGTTTTCCAATGACTCATACAAAGCATCTAAAGCAGATCTATCATCTAGCCTTTCTAAAGATAAAATGACACCTTGTAAATAATCTTCTTTGTCATATTGCAAAAATAGAGTTTCAAATTCAATGTTACTTCTTTCAAATTGACCTATATGAAATTGCGACCAGGCTAATATTGTTTGCTCTGATTCTGTTAATATCTGTTTTTTTCTAATTTGATCCAGAATTTTAATTGTTTGTTGGTAGTTTTTTTCAGAAAAAGATACAAAAGCGGTTTCAGATAAAACTTTAGGCTGTAATTGAAACTCTACACCGTCAATTTTTTTAGCCATAGTTAAAGCGGCTTCCATCATGCCTAAATTTACCATGCTATCGAGCAGACCCTGTGCAATTGTTATATCTAAGGAGTTGAGGGAGTACCAATGCTCAAAATATGCTTTCGCTTTCAAATAGTCCTTTTTATCAAATAAATACCAAGCCAATGCAGCTAATGCCGGTTGATAATTAGCTTCTAACACATGTACTTTTAGCGCTGTTTCATAGCTTTTGAGTGATGGGATTTCTTCTTCGCTTAATACTTTTTTTAATGCCATTAAATACAAATCTTCTTGATGATTATTTTTTGCAAGATTTAATGCTTTATTTGTTTTATTTTGTGCAATTAATGTATAAACCATTCCCTCTATTGCTTTTTTATTACCAAACCTCTGCCAGTTTGGCAAAAACATTTCATATGCTTTATTAAACTCTTTTAGTTCATAAAACAGCCAACCTGCGGCTTGACGGCCATTTTGATTTCCCGGCCAATAAGCAATTATTTTTTTATAAATAGCCTTCTTTTTTTGAATTTCTTTTTCTTCGTTTGCTGCTTTCATAAGCATGTCAAAACGTAACTTATCTAACTTATTTCTCAACTTTTGATGAGTAATTTTTGAATTTAACGCAAGAATAAAATTATTAGTTATATCTATGCCAAAATGTTTATACGCAATCCGTGTACCTGGGTATGCTAATGCTATTAATTCCGTTTGAGATTTACAGGAGTTAATTAATGTTTTTATCCAATCCAGTGATTTTTTATAATTGAGTTTTTCTGCTCTTTTTATTAATTTAAACCAAATATCTATCGCTAGACAGTTTGTTAGAAATACTTGATATTTTCCTACCGAATCTAAGTCTGATGTATTTAAGTTTTTTTGATTGGCTAAACGACTGAATTCAATTTTCAATAAAGTTTGTTGCCAAACCTCTTTTTGTTCTTGCGTTAATTTAGGTAATATTTCAGTTACAGTTTTATGGTCTTGTAACTTTTCAGCGACAGCCAATAAACTGGGAAGTACATCTTTAAGATTAAATTTTTCAAGGTATAGTTTTTTTAGTTGCCCAAGACTGAGCTTTAGTTTGTTCAATTCAATATTTGATAATGCTTGGCCATATAAAGCCGTATTTTGTAATATGGCAACCTTATGCGCGAGAGAAAATAGGTTTTCAGATAATATAAACTCTTTGCTATTATAGGCAGCCCAGCCTCTATCTATAAAATAGAGTCCTTGGCGTACTTGTTCTTTATCCCATTGAACATCGAGTATCTCAGTTTGATGATGTTTGTTTTTTTTAAACGAAAAGTTCAGTTGTTTCGCTGCGATCTCTATTAAATACTCTTGTGTCGTTTCACTCAAGGTAATTGGATTATATTCAAATAAAACAACATCGGCACCTTCAGAGTAAGGCGCTATTTCTGTTTCAATATCATATTTTTTCATTAAAACTTGCCAATTAAGTAGTGTTGATTTATTTGTATCACCACACCTAACAATAAAGTTCCCAACTTGATTTGCAACAAAACATTTATAAGGCACGATGCCACTTGCTATCAATGCACTTTCTCTACTTTGCTGCAGGCTTTGACCTCTGCTAAACAGCAAAGTATAATTTTGTGTCTGCGCAAAAGCATCGAAGCTTATAAATAAAATAATCCAATAGAGTAATTTCATTTTTTACCCCAAAATAATTATTGGGCTTGGTTTTGCCTATTTATACGACGGCGATTTAAGATCCAATAAAATAACCAAGCAAATACAATAATTAAACCAAATATTAATCCCCAATATAGGTTGGGATTATTAACCATTATAGATTCGATAGGTGATACTTTACCGCCCTTACCTGTCACATAATTTTTCCCCACTTTTATAGCAGTTGTTGCATAGTTAAACTCGGGGCTATTGGGTTCTGCCAATGTATCTTGAATAAAGTCTATTAATACTAAATCACCTTTTATATTTGACTGTACGCTTGTTTTAGTAATCGCTTGTGTTAACTTTTCTACCGTTTTATCAGCTTTAGCGGTAAACATAACAACACTTCGCCCTTTTACATCTGGGGATTGAAATTGCATTACGATGCCTTTTTGTAAACTAATTTCACTATCTTGAGTTGAAATGGCAACTGAATTTTCATCATCCCATGATTTAAAAACTGGATAAGGCACACGATATTGCTCACCTATTGCTAATGGCGCAATTGACGCTAATTTTTTAGGTAAATCAGATAACTTACCTATCACAATAAGCTCTCCATCGTAATTGTCAGGGAGCGTACTAGTGACTTCCATACTCAACAATGGATATCCATTTTTTTGTCCGAGCAAACCCATAATATTTAAAGCTGCAGCGACTGTATGGTCATTCACTTCAGGAATATATATTTTAGCCTGATAGCCATCTGGCCAACGAGTAAATGGGAATCCATTTACAAACATCAAATCTAATCTAGGCATATTTATTTTGTGAGGCATTTTAGGAAAATGTAAATTGGAGTTATCAAATAAAGTTAAGAACAAATTTTCTGTATGCACAAAGCTACAGTTTTCAGTAATAAGTGGCGTCATAACAGGTTCAAAAGACAGTGCGTTCGAGCCACCTTTAAATAAATACGTTGGTAAATTCAACTCATAGTTACTTACTAACCCCCCCCTAGGATCATCTAAATGGATAGAGGCTATATATTTTTCATTTAATAAAACATTGAGTACAGAGTCCAAACGAGATCCGGCACCATACGCAAAGTTTAGCTTTAATTTTACATACTGATTTGGTTTAATTAAAAAGTCTGGCGGTAACCTAAAGTTAATTTGTTTGTTCGAACCTGAAAATCCCCTAAATGTATGTGTAGTAAAATCCATTTTACTAAACGGATAATCAACGCCAGTTCCTAAGGTGTTTTTACCTGAATATAATTTTATATCAGGTATTTCAAACTCATAAAGCTCCATTTTTGATGAATCAGGAAATGGTAAAGATAAAATATCAAAGGAATCCGCAGCTAATCGAATATCTTTTTCTGTTAAGCCACTTATGACAATCAGTGCATAACGTTTATCTGGGCGATAATAATCGCCGCTTTCTTCATCATATACTTTGGTGGGTACAGGAAAAATTTTAACAACAGGTTTTGAAACTTCAAAATCAATATCGTATTTAGCTAAATAGCTTTCAACAAAGGCTTTATCTCCTATCAGTAAGTTATCGCTATTTTCTTGTAAAACATCTTTAGCACTGAATTTTAAAGGCTGAAAATTAAAACGAATACCAATTCCAGAGGCAACACCCGCTATCAGAGATAATGTTTTATCATTGCGATTTTGCGTTACAACATTTATTTTATTATCTATAAAGCTTCTTTCATCAAAAATTGATTCAGCTACTTGTGACAATTTTTGTGGTAAATCTTTCAATTTATAATCAAATTCAATAAATGCTTGATCTAATTTTAATCTTGTCCAAAGTTCTGGCACACAGGGTAGTTCACATTGCGTTGCGTAATGTTGGCTGACTGCAAAAGCAATATTGTTATAACCTGGTTGTAATAAAAGTGGAGGCAGGTTTATTTCTGCACTGCCTTCTGGTGCATTAGGATCTAATTTCATTTGTGCTAATGGTGAGCCATTTAATCTAACCACTAACTGAGAATTCTTTTTTAATAAAGATGCTGAATTTACATAGCTAAAACTTAAACGTGCGCTTTTTATTTTCCATCTTTGAGGGATAGGCAATTTAAGTTCGTATTTAGCGTCAATACACCTTAAATCTAAACTTTTTACCGGATATATCTCACTTAGAGGTACTTTAATTACTTTACTAAACGAATAAAAACTAAAAGTCAGAAGTAAAAACAATAACAAAATTTGAAAGTTGCACTTCATTTTGAATTCCCCTTAGAATGGCTTTCTACACTTTCTTTGTCATTTATCAGTTTTTTAAAACCAAAAATAGTCTCTACAAAGCCTGTTTTGCCACATTTTAAAAACATCCACATAATCTGTAATATAGAAGGTTTTTTTAGTGGCCTTAACCAAAAGTCTTGCCATTTTTTGCTATCGCCATAAATCAAATGAATAAGCTCTTTAAAGTGGCTTTTCACATTCACAAATTCACACCCCAAGTAAACTAGGTGATTCTTTTTAAGAATACGTTTAACAATAGCTTGTAAATGATAATGTCGCCCAAATTTATCTTTAAAATGCACTTTAATACTTTGCTCTTTACCCCATTCTCGTTCTGGTGGTAAAGTTAGCCCTATGCCTGATATTGAAATATCAGTTACTTGCGCGTTATAAGGTTTATTATGCTCATCAATCGAAAATCTTATTTTTTCACTCATGATGGCTCGGTGAAAATGCCTTACTTGATGTCTTTCCCAAAATACGCCCATAGCGCTAAAAGCCATAAGTAAATTAAAGAAAAGCCACATACTACAAACTTCAATTGTATCGCGTAAAAGCGGCATTTCTATCCATTTATAAATAGCCAGAGGTATTGAAAGCAGTAAAATAAAACAAATAAAATAAAATGGTTTTACTAAGGGGCTTAACTTAAGGTCGTCGTGGGTTTGACCTTTAGGTGTCACTTTAAAAGCTGGCGCTGTTGGGTTTGCAATCACCCCTAATACAACCGGAAATAAAAATAAAGATTGAATGCTCTCATAAAGCTCTGAAAACAGAGGCCAACGGTATCGTCCATACAATATATCTGCCGTAATCATACTGGCAATTAGATGAGGTACTGCATATACAATTACTTGGGCAACAGAAGCGTGATATATCTGCAAACCAAAAATTAAGAATAAGCTAGGCGCAATTAAAAACATCACTCTTGCTAAACCAAAAAACCAAAATATATAAAAACTGGAATAACAAATCTTTTGATACCAAGCTAATCCTTTTTGTTTAACTGGGTTATACATCAAGCCTATTTGAACCATGCCTTGGCACCAGCGGGTACGTTGCAGTATAAAATCACTAAACGTTTCTGGTGTCATACCACACACCATAGGTTTATTTAAATATAAGCTGTTATATCCTAAGTTATGCAGCTTCATTGATGTTTCAGCATCTTCTGTTACCGTATCGCCATTTACTCCTCCTACCTCTTCTAAATACTTTCGTTTAATAACTGCTGCTGAGCCACAAAAAAATGAAGAGTTCCATAAATCAATACCCGGTAAGGATGAGCGAAAGAACATTTCATTTTCACTCGGTACAGTTTGAAAAGTATGCATACTTTGCTCTAAGGGATCTGGGTTTACAAAAAAATGCGGGGTTTGAACTAAAAATAATTTTAGATCTTTTAAAAACCAGCCAACAGTCTCTCTTAAAAACTCACGACCCGGTACATGGTCACAATCTAAAAAGAGAATTAAGTCTCCTTTTGTTTGTTTTAAAGCGTTATTAATATTGCCTGATTTTGCTTTTTCATTTTTTGCGCGCGTTATATATTTTAGACCATGCTCTTTAGCAAAATCTTTTAGTCTATTGTGTCGATACCAAGCTGTGCTACCTAAAACAGGATCATTACGTTTAGCTTCAGTACCTCCATCATCTAAAATATATATTTTTAAATTTTGTTTTGGATAATCTAAATCTAAACAAGCTAAAGCCGTTATTTCAACCACCTCGACAGGCTCATTAAAAGTGGGGATAAAAACATCAACAGTAGGGAGTTTTGATAAGTTATGAGGTAGTTTTGGTGATTTATCTCTTCTAACTGGTAGCATATTTGAAAATAAACCAACAAAATGCACTATTGATACTTCTATTTCAGCGGCAAATACAAGCGCCATAAAAAAGAAATCTATCGGCCCTGTATATACTAAGGTCCCTGATACCCTCCAAATCAAGTAGCGAACTGAAACAAAGCTTAATAAAACAATAACAAATATTCGCGTACCATCATGCTTAATATATTTTCTTTTTTTTAACAGTAACCCAATTACAACAAAGCCATACCCTGTCCAAATGGCCACTTCAGGAACTTGGGTTATACTCGCTAAAAAAATTAGCATTAACGCCGATGTAGCTAGTATTATTTTACTTATTAAAGGAATTTCAAGTGGTTCTTTTTGCATATTTATTAGGCCTTATTCTGTTATCCCTCTATTCAGTATTCGTCTAGCTCATGCATGACTTCTCAGTCCTGAACGACAAGCCTGAAGTAGTTTGGGTATAAAATAGAATGCTTAATAATGTCCTTATATTTGTGTAGAATGTTTTTTAGATCTTACTTCTTCCACTTCTGATGTTTCTTCAAAAAAGCTGATACTCCACATTAAGGCATAAATGAGTAATACTATTGTTATAAAAAATATACACACTCTAAAAATGCCTTTTAGGGTAATTCCACCAGAGCTTGGGTTTGATTCAATATGATTTATGTCATATTCAATTTCTTCTGGAATATAAAAAAGTTTCATCACATTGACTGGCTCTGATTTTCCCTTTAATTCTGCTTGCTTAATTATGCGAGTATAAAATTGCCCTTTATCAGGCAAAGCTTGAAAAACCGATTCCGATAAATATATTTCACCCGATTTAGCTAATGCTTCAAAACGCGCTGCAACATTCACCACATCACCAAATATATCTTTTTCTTCAACAATGCCTTCACCATAATTTAAGCCTATACGGACTTTTATGGGTATATTATTTTCTTTATTGTCGTTTACTTGTTGTAATTTTTCTTGAATGGCAACTGCTGCGGATAAGGAGTTTTGCACTTCGTCAAAATAAGACATTGTGCCATCACCCATGGTTTTGACTAATTTTCCGTGATGGGTATGTATGATAGTTTTAATGATATCGTCATGTTGCTTTATTAACTCTCGACTTGTTAAATCACCATGCGATTCGGTCATTTTTGTTGAATCAACTAAGTCAGTAAACATCACTGTAATATATTTTGTAAACCTGTCTTTAAACATCGTCTCTAAGCGTTTTCGTTCCGCTAAAAGTTGTTCAGCCGATAATGGTATATCTGGTTCTGACGCTGCCATGAAAGACACATCCTGTATAAGAGTCTGCCTTTAAAATTAGTTGTAAAGTAAATAACTAGCAAATTTTATACAAGTTTATTTTAAGAACAATTTAAATTTTTCCAAGGTAGTTCCAAGTAGCCATTGGAATTAATTTTAAATTTACTTTCTAAAAAGCCAAAACTAAAAAGGGCTAATACATTTTGGTAATAATTTGGTTTCTCCATGCCTTTATCTTGCGCATATTGCATTTTATTTTTCATTCTCAAAATATGAGTATCATCAAGGTCATTTAATAAAGGTAATAGTGCAATAGAAAACCCTAAAGGTCCTTTATTTTTATAACCTCCCGTTATTGAGAATGTATTTAAAGGCGCAAATTTAAATTTATTGAAATGATGTATTATGGGCTTTAGCTGTTTTATTAATTGTTTTTTATATTCTGAATTAGCGTCCATCATTCCAGCCCATAAATACACTCTAATTGCATCATAACTGCCAATATCATTATGTTTAGTTGTGAAATGAAATTTACTTTTTTTAGAATAGAGTACCCAATTAGGCGATACACCTTTTAGTGAGGTTTGTAACAGTGTTTTAGCAGAGGTTTTATATATATTTTTCCAACTTAAAAAACCAGGCTCTTTTGAGAATCGTTTTAAAATAAAAAGCGGTAAATAACTTGGGTTTAAACGCCATAGGTTTTCATCTAATTTAAAGCCATAAGGTGCCGGTAATACTGATAAACCTAATCCAGGCAAATGCTCTGTTTCTTTCTCTAAAATTAGCTGAAGCAGTTTATTTCCTAATTTAGTGTAATTACCATTATTCCAAATTCGTCCTGCTTCCAATAAAGTATAAGCAAACCAAAGATCAGCATCCGATGCTGAATTTTTATCAATTACGCCATAACTATCATCTTCTTTTTTCCCCCATAACCAAGCCGGTATATTATTTGCTAAATCACCTGATGCTAAATTATTTTGGCTCCAAGTAAGTAATTTTTTAAACATTATTTTATCATTAGCAACTAAGGAGAAAAATAAAGCATAGGATTGCCCTTCAGATGTAGTAATACTATTTTTGGATTGCCAATCAATAACCCGACCATCTTGGCTGATAAAGTCAGATTTAAATAGGCTCCACTGGACCCATGAACTACAAAAATAAGATTCAGAGCTAGGCATGATTTCAGCCTTTAAATCTATTGATAAAATAAAGGAGAATAACAAAAATAAAATATGTTTATTATTTTTAATCAAACGCATAGTTTAATGGTATAACTACTTATAATAGTCTCACCCTACCCTAAGGAGTTATTGCAAATTTTGATAACTGTAGTCCCAGTATAGCAAAGAATAAGTAGTCAACTTCAGCTAACCTCATTTAACTAAGCAAGCTTTGATTCTGCACGCAGGCTACTTATAAACTAAAATAATAATATTCAATTAGTAACAAGTGTGAAAATGAATATATTTATAAAAGCTTTAGTACTTATTACATGCACAATTACCATAGGTTGCTACTCCAATTGGCAAAACCTTGATTCCTTTTTGGCTAAAATATCTTGTGATTCGTCTCAAAAAAAAGTCACTGAATTGGCAAAACTAAATTTAATAGCATATGAGTGGGATCAAACGAATTATGTTCTATCCATGTATCAAAACTCAGACGCCCTTGCAGTGACCTTTAATAAAAAAGGAAATTTATTAAGTGTTACAGTCTCAAAATCTGACATAAAACTATTAGGGCTTTTTCGAAAGCAGAGCAAACCGATTATGAATTTAAATTGTCAAAGCCTATATTTAAAATAATAATTTTAAACTAAAAATTGGCTATTTAGCTTTTATTTCAGACTTATCATTTTATCGACAAACTTTATTTTTACCACTACGCTAAATAAAAGCGTCGATTGTAACTCTATGTATAAATTACGATTCAAAGTAGTTTGATAAAATATAGGCAAGGTGCATTATTCTAAATAAAAGTAATATATTTATCTTTGTACTAATATTTCTTGTGGTTAGTTGTAAATATGAACCTACTACAAATGCCCCTGAAAATTCATCAGCTACAAGCACTCAATCGTCAGAAGCCGAATTACCTAAACTATTACAATGTGGTGATGAATGTACTTGCTCTGTGTTGCTAATGAACCAAAATGACACTGGCGTTACATTTTGGGGGGATGTCCCTACTGAAAATTTTGATGATTGCAGTAATGATTTTAACAAAACTCAAGATTGCTCTAATGGCAGAGATAGTTTAAATAAAGCTAATTTACTTATTAAAAAGGGTGCAGGTAATGCCGCTTTTGATTTTACTAAAATAAATGATAATGGTCATTTATTAGATGAAAATTCGCTGCAATGGGAGTGTGTACTAGATAATAATACAGGTTTATTATGGGAGGTTAAACAAACACAGCATAGCGGGTTATTTCGTGATTCAATACAATTATATACGTGGTTTAGTACTGAATTCCCCTCTTATTCCTCAGAAATTAATGCGAGTTGCTCCCATGAAGGTTTTTGTGATACCCAAAAATTTATAAACAAAATCAATAGCGATGGAATGTGTGGTTTTACAGATTGGCGTCTACCAACAAAAGTAGAACTACAAGATTTAATTGATTATGGCTCTTCCCTACCCGCATTAGATATTAACTATTTTCCTAATACCCAAAATGGTAAATATTGGACATCAACAGTAGATGTAGATGATGTTAGTAGTATTTGGACAGTAAACTTATTTTTTGGCGCTGTAGGTGGTGGCCCAAGCTCAGATCCACAATATATCCGATTAGTAAGAGAGCAACATAAAACTGTGCTTCCTAATTTAGAACCAACTGAAAACGAACAAAATATTAATCAAAGAGTTAAACTTGCCCCCATTCAGCGGTGTAATCAAATAGCTAATTTATCAAGCCCTATCGCGCGTTTTAAACAAGATACACAAGGTAATGTATATGATAATTTCACAGGTTTAATATGGCAAAGATGTGTATTAGGACAAACAGGCGAACTATGTGAGCAAGGTGAACCCTTTTTACTAGATTGGCAAAAAGCACAAAATACTTTAGAGCAACAAAACAATGATGTAGCTAATCGAACTCAATGGCGTTTACCAAATATAAAAGAGTTGCAAAGTACCATAGAAACGCAATGTGAAGAGCCGCCTCTAAACCCATTTGTATTTCCAAACATTCCTTTAATACCAGTTTGGTCTTCTACTCCCAGTGAGTTTCATACAGATAAAACTTTTCACTACAATTATCAAAACGGCATACTTTCTTTTGGTTTAAGAACTCAAGAAAATGCAGTGCATTTAGTCAGAGATTGTCAATGAACAAACCATAACTAAAGGATGAAAAATGATTAAAACTAAGTTCTATACGTGTTTAAAAGCGATATTGTTTATTTCATTTATCTCTTCAAATGCATTCGCCAAAAACATAAGTACTTATCAAAGTCATTGGGGAATAAATACAGGATACTTTTTATTAGAAAACATTCCAAAAGGCACTAATAATGAAGTACTTGTTGAAGATGAAGCGCCTGGATTAGGTTTTTTTTATACCGGAGAAATTACACACAATACCCAAGTAACCGCTGGTATTGATTTAGTTTTTATAAAAGATAACCAACCATTCTCATCAAAAGTAAAAAACTCAGTTACAGGGTCTGTTTCCAATAAGGAATCTACTATTTTAGGTAAATCCCTTTATTTAGAGTATGGAATTCAATACCCTTTTTTAAAACAAAATGAGCTCGTTCTCGGTATTTCAGGTGGTTTTAGATATAACAATGTTGATCGTGAAATTATTCGCTGTGATAACTGTCAAAAACAAGATCTCGATAGCTTTGAGAGCTCAGCTTATATTAAACCCTATATTGGTTATCACTTCACCGAACATTTAAGTTTTAGATTTACCTACAGTAATTATTTAAATAAAAATGGTTTTAGTGATTCTATAGGTATTGAATTTATGTTTTTTGGTTTCTAACAATCATTCAGCTCAACCAAAACTTTTTCAGTGATAGCTAAACTATGCTTATTCAATTTAAAGTGATTGGGTGACCAGCCCTTTAAAAATCGAACAAAATCAGCCCATGCAAATTTATATAAATCTTGCCATTGTTTACATACACCTAGCGCATCAATATTTTCATGATATTGTATTATAAAGTTTTCTAAGCGAGCAAAATAATAATCTAGATAACTTTGTTCATTGATCATTAAATTTTGAGGCATACTACTTAGCAGTAACATCACATCTTTAATACCTACACCACCGCCTACATATTGAAAATCGACCGCTGCAGCACCCGTTTTATTAAATAAAAAATTCGCCAGCTTTGCATCACCATGAATGATGGTTTGATACTCGCATTGGTTTAATAAATCATTAATAGTATTAGCTTGAGCTTTTAAAGTTAAATCAGTCATTACAGCCAGTTCATCAGGTCGTGTTGCTAAATGCCAATAACTGCCTGTTTGCCATAGTTTTTGTGGGGTAATATCTAAATGTTGAGCATGAAATTGCGCTAACCAATTTAGGCTTTGTTTTATTTGATGGTCTGTCGCATTACTATCAGGAGGTAGATAACCCGCACAACCTAAATCTTCTAATACTATTACTGTTTCATTATTTACAGTATTAGATGCATATGATTTTGCAACGGGTGCAATACAACTCGTTGAGTATTCTTGATACCAAGCGCTTTCTACTTGATAAGACTTTAATTTTCTTTGTGTCGATAAATCTGATTGCCATCCTTTTGGATGGCTTATATCGTTCGGCACTTTGATATATTTTACAATCACACTTTGTATTGCAGCGTTTGATAACTTTATTCTTAATAGTTGACCAAAGTCACTCCACAATGATTGAATTAGCACAACATCAGCTACTTTTATTTGTTTGCCAAACACTTTTTGTAAAGTGCTCAGGGTTAATTTACTTAAAAGCATGTATTATTTAATACCTACAATTTTTAGTAATAAAGTTTCGCTTT
>Ga0209292_1002016_pt1 | contig 24038 bp, 15 predicted proteins | sample GOMGulsemesocosm_2_FD_184634 | JGI IMG/M metagenome (GOLD analysis project Ga0209292, IMG submission 184634) | Methane-oxidizing microbial communities from mesocosms in the Gulf of Mexico - GOM9C Gulf of Mexico (SPAdes) (version 2) | ecosystem: Environmental > Aquatic > Marine > Cold seeps... | reverse complement strand
ATGATGGTGATAACAAAACCCAAGGTGGTTTAATGTTATTGTATTTAATATTCCTAGTAGCATTTACAATCTACGGTTTTTATGCTTGGGGTGATGTAATGTTAGGAACACCAGCTTCGGCTCACGGGCCTAATTATGACTTGTTGATGAATGTATCATGGGCAATTATTTTCCCTGTGTTCTTTTTAGTACAGTTTTTATTGCACTTCTTTGCTTATAAATACCAAGGTAAAGCTGGTAATAAAGCATTGTATTATTCTGATAACATGAAGTTAGAGATGATTTGGACAATTATTCCAGTAATTGTTTTAACAGGATTGATCTTATTCGGGTTATTCAGTTGGAATGATATCATGTCGTATGACTTTGAAGGAGAGGAAGATCCAATTGTTGTTGAGTTATATGCACAACAGTTTAACTGGACAGCACGTTATGCTGGAGCGGATAATACTTTAGGTGATGCTAACGTTCGTTTAATTGATTATGATGCTGTAAATACATTAGGGTTAGATACTTCAGATAAAAATTATGCTGATGATGTTATAACTAAAGAATTACACTTACCAGTAGGTAAACGTGTACATTTCAAAATTCGTTCTCAAGATGTATTACACTCAGCGTATATGCCTCACTTTAGAGCGCAAATGAACTGTGTTCCTGGTATGGTAACTGAATTTTCATTCATTCCTACGGTAACTACTGTTGATATGCGTAAGGATGAAAAAATCATTGCTAAAATTGCAAAGATCAATAAAATCAGAACTGAAAGAAGAAAAGCAGGTGAAGATTTAGATGAGGAAGATTATGAATTTGATTACTTATTATTATGTAATAAAATTTGTGGAAAATCTCATTACAACATGCAAATGAAAATTGTTGTTGAATCTCAAGATGAATACGATTCTTGGATGAAAACGAAGCAAAAAGCTAAAGACGTTATTACTATAGCTGGAAACTAATTAATTAGAATTAAGAAACTATATAACCATATATAAAGTTATGTCACAAGACGATCACGGACACCACAAAGAGACATTCGTTACTAAATATATTTTTAGTATTGATCATAAAATGATCTCTAAGCAATATCTGATTACTGGTATAATCATGGGTATCATTGGTATTGCAATGTCAATGCTTTTCAGATTACAATTAGCTTGGCCAGAAGAGCCATTTAAAATAATGGAGCTTCTTTTAGGTAGTACAATGGCTCCAGGCGGAGTTTTAGACGCTGATGCTTATTTAGCGTTAGTAACTATTCACGGTACTATTATGGTATTCTTTGTACTTACAGCAGGATTGAGTGGTACATTTAGTAATTTGTTAATTCCATTACAAATTGGTGCTAGAGATATGGCTTCTGGGTTCTTAAACATGATATCATATTGGTTGTTTTTTGTATCAAGTGTGATCATGGTAATATCTTTATTTGTTGAAGCTGGACCAGCATCAGCAGGTTGGACAATTTATCCTCCATTATCAGTATTACCACAAGCAATTCCTGGATCAGGAATGGGTATGACATTATGGTTAGTATCAATGGCTATCTTTATTGCTTCTTCATTATTAGGATCATTAAATTATATTGTAACCGTAATCAACTTACGTACAAAGGGAATGACAATGACTCGTTTGCCATTAACAATTTGGACGTTCTTTGTAACTGCAATTATTGGTGTAGTATCTTTCCCAGTATTATTCTCTGCGGCATTGTTATTAATTATGGATAGAAGTTTTGGTACTTCATTCTACTTATCTGATATCTTTATTAATGGTGAAGTATTACATTATCAAGGAGGGTCTCCGGTATTGTTTGAACACTTATTCTGGTTCTTAGGGCATCCTGAGGTATACATCGTATTATTACCAGCATTAGGAATTACTTCAGAAGTTATTGCAACTAACTCACGTAAACCAATTTTCGGTTACCGTGCCATGATTGCATCTATTTTAGCAATTGCATTCTTATCTTGTATCGTATGGGGTCACCATATGTTTATTTCTGGTATGAATCCGTTTTTAGGGTCTGTATTTACATTTACTACATTATTAATTGCAATACCATCAGCGGTAAAAGCATTTAACTATATTACTACTTTATGGAAAGGTAACTTGCAGTTCAACCCTGCAATGTTATTCTCAATCGGATTGGTTTCTACTTTCGTTTCTGGAGGTTTAACAGGAATTATTTTAGGAGATAGTACTTTAGATATTAATGTTCATGATACTATGTTTGTTGTAGCACATTTCCACTTGGTAATGGGTGTAACAGCAGTTTACGGATTCTTAGCAGGTGTATACCACTGGTTCCCTAAAATGTTTGGTAGAATGATGAGTAAGAAATTAGGTTACTTACACTTCTGGATTACTGCAGTAGGTGCATACGGAGTATTTTACCCAATGCACTTTACGGGATTAGCAGGTTTACCACGTCGTTACTATAACAACACAAGTTTTCCAATATTCGATGATTTAACAGATATTAATGTAATCATTACCATCTTTGCAATCATTACTGGATTAGGACAGTTTATATTTTTATATAACTTCTTCAATAGTATTTTTAATGGTGAAAAAGCTACTCAAAACCCTTGGAGGTCTAATACTTTAGAATGGACTACTCCAGTAGAACATTTACATGGTAATTGGCCAGGTGATATCCCTGAAGTACACCGTTGGTCTTATGACTATAGTAAACCAGGACATGATGAAGATTTTGTTCCACAAAATGTTCCAATGAAACCAGGTGAAGAAGAATTACATCACTAGAATTATTACGAAAGTAATAACCTCATAATATTAAAAATCCCTTTCTGAAAAGAAAGGGATTTTTTTATTCTTGTTTTTAATATGTAGAGTGTCATTAGGGTAAAAGCTTTTGTTTCTGTTTTATTAGTATAGTTATTTTATAACCTAATAAAACCCTACTTATGAAAACACGCTTAATTATTTTAATAGTTCTGGCTTTTAGTGGCTTGTCAATTGCTCAAACACATGAGGTTGGGCTGTTTTTAGGAGGGTCTAATGTTGTTTCTGATATTGGGTCAACTATTCTTGTTAATCCCAATGATATCGTTATAGGAGGAGTGTATAAATGGAATAAAACACCAAAATACTCTTTCCGATTATCTGCAAATTATGCTAATGTACATGGTGAGGATTCAAAATCTAATAATTCCAAGCGCATAAAAAGAGATTATTCTTTCAGAAATGCAATAAGAGAAGTATCTGTAGGAATAGAATACAATTTTTTTAATTTCGATTTACATGATATGAATGGATTGTTTACCAAGGTAACACCCTATATTTATACTGGTTTGTCTTTCTTTCATTATGATGCACTTTATTTAAAAGGCGGGAAATCTGTACAGAAGTATAATGAACATAGTACTTTTGCTATTCCTTTAAGTTTAGGTGTAAAAACTACGCTTTCAAGTAGGTTTATACTTGGTTTCGAAACAGGGGTGAGATACACGTTTACCGATGATATTGATGGAAGTAATCCGGTAAGAGATAAAGAACCTTATGAATCATTAAAGTTCGGAAATACTAAGAATAATGATTGGTATGTATTTACGGGTTTTGTACTAACCTATACTTTTGGTAAAAAGCCATGTGTATGTCCTGAAGGAAGCAAGTATTAGGTGCAAACAAAAAAAGGCCTCATAAATATGAGGCCTTTTTTAAATATGATGTGGTGTGTTTATAACTGAACGATAACGGTTTTTGTTTTGCTATCCCAGTGTAATAAATGCTTATTTTCGTTAAACCAATTTTTCCAGGTTTTAAGATCGTTACTTTCGGTTTTCCCGATAGTTTCATAGCTATATCCTGACTTAGATTTTAAATTTGTTATTTGTCCAAGAAAATTACTAGCTGCAGTTAATTCAAAACTATATCCTTCTTCTAAGCTATGAAATTCTTCTATTATAGAAATACGTTCTTGAACATATTTACATGCTTTTTTGTCAATGTTCTTTTTATCAATATTTTTATCAGTTGCAAATACATTTCCAATTAATAAAAATAAAACTCCAGTTAAAATTGCACTTTTGATATTCATGATCAGTTTTTTAATATAATTAATATTCCCCAAATGTCCTTATTGTTTTAGACAGTACAAATGTAGATGCTATCTTTCTATAAACCAATGGGTTGGAGTGTAGTTTGTCGATTTTATGATATCATTGAAATTTATTGTGATATACTGTTGATTATTGTGTTGATAATCTATTTATAATTAATTATTTATAGATTTTTTGATTTTTTATTGAAAACTACACAATTTCTACTATCGATAAAATGCATAAATCTACTTTAAAATGCGTTTTTTAGTTGTTAAACAGTCTTATTTTGTAGTTAAATAAAACTGAAAGCATTTCAGTGGGAACTTAAATTTCTTAAGAATTAATGTAGTTAGTTTTTTTAACATTAAATCTTTTATTATTCTCAAGATAGAAGATAAGTATGTTTTTTAAAAGGTATTTAGTTAAAGTAGAGAGACTCATCAAGTAGATTTTTGTTATTTTTACCATCTACACAATAATTAATCAGTCTTAGACTGCTTGAATACTATGAATGAAAATCTAGACCCAACCAACGAAAATTTTAATCCAGCTGAATTAGATGTTGACAGAGCGTTAAGGCCGCTATCATTTGATGATTTTGCAGGACAAGACCAAGTATTAGAAAATTTAAAAATATTTGTACAAGCAGCTAATTTACGTGAAGAGGCATTAGATCATACTTTATTTCATGGTCCTCCAGGACTTGGTAAAACTACTTTAGCACATATTTTAGCGAATGAATTGGATGTCGGTATTAAAGTTACTTCGGGTCCGGTATTAGATAAACCTGGGGATTTAGCAGGTTTGTTAACTAATCTGGAAGAGCGTGATGTATTGTTTATTGATGAAATCCATCGATTAAGTCCTATTGTTGAGGAGTATTTATATTCTGCAATGGAGGATTATAAAATTGACATCATGATTGAGTCTGGTCCAAATGCGAGAACAGTACAGATAAACTTAAACCCGTTTACTTTAATAGGAGCTACAACTCGTTCAGGGTTACTTACTGCTCCAATGCGTGCTCGTTTTGGAATTCAGTCAAGGCTACAATACTATAAAACAGAATTGCTATCTACTATTGTTGAGCGTAGTGCACATATATTAAATGTCCCTATTGATTTAGAATCAGCAATAGAAATAGCAGGTAGAAGTAGAGGGACACCACGTATAGCAAACTCATTATTACGTAGGGTACGTGATTTCGCGCAAATAAAAGGAAACGGAACTATTGATATAGAAATAGCTCGTTTTGCATTAAAAGCATTAAATGTTGACGCGCATGGATTGGATGAAATGGATAATAAAATATTGACAACCCTAATAGATAAATTTAAAGGTGGCCCCGTAGGAATTACCACTTTAGCAACTGCAGTTTCTGAAAACGGGGAAACTATTGAAGAGGTATATGAGCCGTTTTTAATTCAACAGGGTTTCTTGATGCGTACGCCCAGAGGGAGAGAGGTTACTGAGCTTGCGTATAAGCATTTAGGTAGAATTAAAGATAATATTCAAGGAGGGTTGTTTTAGTTGTGTGATGTTTTGATTTCTATAAATTTATTAATAATTAACTAGTATATATTATATGAAAGAAAAGAAGCTATATAAAATTTCCTTTTTTAAAGTATTATTAAATACTAGAGGTATTTTGAAAAACCCGCTTCCTTTTCATTATAAAAATTTTACAAAATACGGTGATAGCTTTTCTATAAGTTTAGGGAAAGGGAATCCTATTATTTTTTCTAGAGACCCTATTGTAGCGAAGCACATTCTTCAGAAGAATCATAAGAATTATATTAAATCAGAATTGCAGACGCATTACTTAGCTAAATATATAGGTAATGGTTTGTTAACAGCTAATGGTAATTATTGGTTACAGCAAAGAAGATTGATTCAACCTGCTTTTCATAAAAGGAAATTAGAAAACTTGTTGGAAATCATGTTTTCAGAGATTAAATTACAGCTTCGGAAAATTTCAGGAAATGAAATAATTGATGTATTTCCTATTATGAACGATTTAGCTTTTAATGTAGTTGCCAAATCATTATTCAGTTATGCCGATAAAGGAAATAAGATTCACCGACTCCAAGAAATAACAGAAGGAATTCAGGAAATGCTGATTAAGGAGTTACGACAACCATTTAAGAAATGGTGGTTTGTGCTAAATGGTAGTTTGGAAAGAGCGAAACAGTTAAGTAAAGAAGCTAGGGTAATTTTATTAGAAATCATTCAAGAAAGAAAGGATCGTAATTCCGCTCCAGATGACTTACTCCAGATGTTGTTAGATTCACGATATGAAGATGGTTCCTCAATGACTAATGAGCAATTAATAGATGAGATTCTTATTTTGTTTGTAGCTGGTCATGAAACTACTTCAAATGCCTTAACTTTTTCCTTGCAATTAGTCGCTCAAGATAAAGAGGTTCAAAAAAGAATAAGAGAAGAGGTAAGTTTGTTTGATATAAATGATATTTTGAATAGTATTCAAAAATTACCATATACCAAACAATGCATTGAAGAAACGTTACGCTTGTATCCGCCAGCTTATTTTTCAGATCGTTTGAGTTTAGAAGAAGATGAATGCAATGGAGTGAAAATCCCAAAAAACACTCAGGTGTTATTGTCTTATTACGAAATGCATAGGCATCAAAATTATTGGAGTGACCCAGAAAAATTTGATCCAGACCGGTTTTGTTCTGAGAATAAAAAAGAACATTCGGCTAGTTATTTTCCGTTTGGGGCAGGACCAAGAATGTGTATAGGAAATAATTTTGCAATGTATGAAATGATTCTAACTCTAGCTGAAATGGTTAAGAATTACGAATTAGAACCAGTGAGTGAAATAGAAATTAATCCCTTAATAACATTGAAGCCTAAATCGGCAACTATTAGTTTTAAGAAATCACAATGCTAACAAAGATTAATAAAGTATGTATTGTTATAAATCGGCTATTGGTTAACAAACTAATTTTATAAGTTTTCAGTATTTTTGAATGCGAAAGATGAGTTTAAGAGAAAAATATACACAAATGATAAAAACCGAAGCATTGCGCCTCGGTTTTTTGTCTTGTGGTATTTCCAAAGCAGGTTTTTTAGAAGAGGAAGCCCCTAAATTAGAAAATTGGCTTAAAAATGATTTTCATGGAGAAATGAAATATATGGAAAATCATTTTGATAAACGATTAGATCCTCGTTTGTTGGTTGATGATGCAAAGTCGGTGATTTCTTTAAGTTATAATTATTACCCAGAAGAATTGCAGCAAGATGATTCATACAAAATTGCAAAGTATGCTTATGGTCAAGATTATCATCATGTAATAAAAGGCAAATTAAAAGAGTTGTCGGTTTTTATTCAAGAAAAAATTGGCGATGTTCAAGGAAGAGCTTTTGTAGATTCGGCTCCGGTAATGGAACGTGCTTGGGCAAAAAAATCAGGAGTTGGCTGGAACGGAAAACATTCACTAATACTTCAAAAACAACAAGGGTCATTCTTTTTTCTGTCAGAATTAATAGTCGATTTGGAATTAGATTATGATACGCCAATGACTGATCATTGTGGAACATGTACCAAGTGTATAGATGCTTGTCCCACACAGGCAATATTATCTAATAATACGGTAGATGGAAGTAAGTGTATCTCCTATTTTACTATTGAGTTAAAAGATAATATTCCTAATGAATTCGCAGGGAAATTTGACGATTGGATGTTTGGGTGCGATATTTGTCAAGACGTTTGTCCTTGGAATCGATTTTCAAAACCTCATAACGAACCATTATTTTCTCCTAAGCCTGAGTTGCTCAACATGATTAAGGAAGATTGGGAAGAAATTACGAAGGAAGTTTTTGGTAAAGTATTTCAGAAATCGGCAGTAAAAAGAACAAAATTTTCAGGGTTACAGCGCAATGTTTCTTTTCTTAAAAAATAAATTCCCGAAAACTTTCATAATTGAAACATAGGTATAACTTTGTATAATTATACTAATATTGACTTATGAGTAAAAAAAGAATGAGGCATGAAGCATTAATTTATCATGCGAAGCCAGTACCCGGAAAAATTAAAGTAGTACCAACAAAAAAATACGCTACTCAGCGTGATTTAGCATTGGCCTATTCACCTGGTGTTGCCGAGCCTTGTTTAGAAATTGAAAAGAATCCAGAAGACGCTTACCGATATACAGCAAAAGGGAATTTAGTTGCTGTTATTTCTAATGGTACTGCTGTTTTAGGATTAGGTGATATTGGTCCTTTAGCTTCAAAACCAGTAATGGAAGGAAAAGGTTTACTGTTTAAGATTTTTGCAGATATAGATGTTTTTGATATCGAAGTTGACACTAAAGATATAGATACTTTTGTAGAGACAGTTAAAAATATTGCTCCAACATTTGGAGGGATAAACTTAGAAGATATTAAAGCTCCAGAAGCTTTTGAAATAGAAAGAAGATTGATTGAGGAATTAGATATTCCTGTAATGCATGATGATCAACATGGTACTGCAATTATATCTTCAGCAGCATTATTAAATGCGCTAGAAATTGCAGAAAAAGATATTTCGAAAGTAAAAATAGTTATTTCTGGAGCTGGTTCAGCAGCAATATCTTGTGCAAATTTATATGTAAGACTTGGTGCTAAATATGAGAATATTACCATGTTTGACGTAGAAGGAGTTTTGCATAAAGGCAGAACCGACTTATTCGATTTACAATTAAAATTTACTTCAGGAAAAGAAGGAGCCACACTTGCAGATGCAATGAAAAACACAGATGTTTTTTTAGGATTGTCTGTGGGTAATGTTTTGAAACCTGAAATGCTTTTAACGATGGCTAAGGACCCTATTGTTTTTGCAATGGCAAATCCAACTCCAGAAATAGCATATAATTTAGCGATAGATACAAGAGATGATATTATTATGGCTACAGGAAGGTCGGACCATCCTAACCAAGTGAATAATGTATTAGGTTTCCCATTTATATTTCGTGGAGCGTTAGATGTTCGTGCAACAAAAATTAACGAAGAGATGAAATTAGCAGCAGTTCATGCAATTGCTGATTTAGCAAAAACTCCAGTACCTGAACAGGTTAATATTGCTTATGGTGAAACAAAGTTAATTTTTGGGAAGGGCTATATTATCCCTAAACCATTTGATCCAAGGTTAATCTCTGAAATACCACCAGCGATTGCAAAAGCAGCAATGGATTCGGGTGTCGCTACAAGCCCAATTGAAGACTGGGCTAAGTACGAAGAGGAATTAATGCAACGCTTAGGTTCGGATAATAAATTAGTACGATTGATTCATCGACGTGCAAAATCTAACCCAAAGAGAATTATTTTTGCAGAAGCTGATCATTTAGATGTCCTAAAAGCTGCTCAAATAGTATTTGAAGAAGGAATTGGGAATCCAATTTTATTAGGAAACAGAGAAATTATTTTAGAATTAAAAGCAGAAATAGGCTTTGATGAAGAAGTAATGATTATTGACCCTAAGATAGATGAAGAAGAAGACAGGAGAGAGCATTACGCAAAAAAATATTGGGAAAAGTCAAGGAGAAAAGGTAAAACCTTGCTAGAAGCAAAAAAATGGATGCGTGAACGTAACTATTTCGCTGCTATGATGGTAAATGAAGGTGATGCTGACGCTTTGATTACGGGGTATTCTAGGAGTTATCCAACGGTATTAAAGCCGATGTTAGAACTTATTGGGATGGCAAAAGGCGTGTCAAGAGTAGCAGCAACAAACTTGATGATGACAGAAAGAGGTCCGATGTTCTTATCGGATACATCAATAAATATAAATCCAACAGCAAGAGAATTAGCAGTAATTGCAAAAATGACTTCCAGAACAGTTAAACTATTTGGTATGGAGCCAATTATGGCTATGATGTCCTATTCTAACTTTGGCTCATCAAATCATGAATCGTCAGAAAAAGTTGCTCAAGCAGTTTCGTATTTACATAAATACTATCCAGATTTAGTTGTGGATGGGGAATTACAAATGGATTTTGCACTGAACTCTGAAATGTTAAGCGAAAATTTCCCGTTTTCTAAATTAGCTGGAAAGAAAGTAAATACATTAGTGTTCCCAAATCTAGATGCCGCAAACATATCTTATAAAATGCTGAAAGAATTAAATAAAGCAGAATCTATTGGACCTATTTTAATGGGGATGAATAAGGCTGTTCACGTAATTCAATTGGGAGCTAAAGTTGAAGAAATGGTTAATATGGCTGCTGTTGCAGTTGTAGATGCGCAGCAAAAAGAAAATATGGAAAATGGGTAAATGTTAAGGTTTACTAATGTTGCTAAAAAAAGTGTATTTTTGAATTTAATTCAATTTTAAAAAATGATAACTCAAATTCAAGGGAAATTAATAGAGAAAAACCCTACCAATGTTGTTGTTGATTGTAATGGTGTGTGTTATGAAATAAATATTTCAATGCACACTTTTTCATTATTACCAACAAGTGATTTTTTAAAAATTTACACTCATTTACAAATAAAAGAAGATTCACATACACTTTACGGCTTTATTGAAAAAGCAGAACGTGAATTATTCAGATTATTGATATCCGTTTCTGGTATTGGAACAAATACAGCAAGAGTGATGTTGTCATCACTTTCGCCTAAACAAATACAACAAGCAATAGCTGTGGCTGATGTAGCTACAATACAATCCATAAAAGGGATTGGAGCTAAAACTGCGCAACGAGTAATATTAGATTTAAAAGAAAAAGTGTTAAAAGTGTTTGGAGTGGACGAAGTTTCTGGTGTTTTAAACAATACAAATAAGGAAGAAGCGTTATCTGCTTTAGAGGTTTTAGGATACGCAAGGAAACAAGCTGAAAAAGTTTGTAATAAAATAATAAGCACAGCACCTGATGCAACGGTTGAAACAATTATCAAGTTGGCATTGAAGAGTTTGTGAAATGAGTTAAGTAAGAAAAGATAATGAGCATTTTAGCGCAACGAATTTTTGGGGTATTAGTTTTGGTTTCTGCAATTGTATTTGCACAAGATCCAATAGCAAATGATTCAATTATACAACCACAAACAGGATATAATTTAGGGCAGTTAAGTGTTCCTAATCCTACAAGTATTACATCTAAGTACACCTACGATCCATTTACGGATAGATACATTTATACAGAATCCATAGGTGATTTTAATATCAATTATCCAGTGATTCTGACTCCTAAGGAGTATGAGAAATTGGTGCTGCAAGAGTACATGCAAGGGTATTATAAAACGAAACTTGATGCACTTGAGGGGAAAAAAGAAGGGTCTAAAGAAGCACAAAAAAACCTTTTGCCAGAGTTTTACGTAAACTCTAGTTTTTTTGAATCGGTTTTTGGAGGGAATACTATTGAAGTTATCCCACAAGGATATGTGTCAATGGATATTGGTTTTTTGTATTCTAAACAAGATAATCCAGTATTGTCACCAGAAAATAAATCGAGTTTTACATTTGATTTTGATCAACAAATTAGTTTGAGTTTGTTAGGGAAAGTGGGTAAACGATTACAAATTACTGCAAATTATGACACAGAATCAGTATTTGATTTTCAGAATCAGATAAAGTTAGAGTATACGCCAACTGAAGATGATATCATCAGAAAAATTGAGGTAGGTAATGTGAGTATGCCTTTAAATAGTAGTTTAATTACTGGAGCTCAGAGTTTATTTGGAGTGAAAACGGAATTGCAATTTGGTAAAACTACAGTTACTGCAGTATATTCTGAACAAAAATCTGAACGAAAAAGTGTTGTAGCAGAAGGCGGAGGAACTTTGGAAGAGTTCGAATTATTTGCTTTAGATTATGATGAAAGTAGGCATTTTTTCTTATCACAATATTTTAGAGGTAATTATAATAAAGCTTTAGAAGATTATCCGTTTATAAATTCAAATATTCAAATTACTCGTTTAGAAGTTTGGGTAACGAATAGAAATAATACAGTAAATAATGTTAGGAATATTGTAGCGTTACAGGATTTAGGGGAAGTTACTAATCTTGGTGAATCAGCAGTTACTGTTACGGCAGGGTTAAACTCTTATCCTGATAATAGTAATAATAATTTAAACCCAGAAACAATAGGTTCAGGATCCGTGTTAACTCAACAAATAAGAGATATAGCTACTGTTCAGCAAGGTTTTGGAGCGTTGTCAACAATTGTAAGTGAGGGTACAGATTATTCAAAATTAGAAAATGCAAGAAAATTAACTGAGAATTCAGAATATAATTACAATGCTCAATTAGGATACCTTTCTTTAAATCAACGATTATCAAATGATGAAGTATTGGCTGTAGCGTATCAGTTTACAGTAGGGGGACAAGTATTTCAAGTAGGTGAATTTGCAACTGATGGTGTAGATGCTACAACTACTGATGTAGGAACGGGAGATGAGTTGGTTACAAACCAATCGTTAGTACTTAAAATGTTAAAGAGTAATTTAACAACAGTAACGGAACCAGTTTGGGATTTAATGATGAAAAACGTATATGCTTTAGGAGCATATCAATTAAGTCAAGAATCATTTAAGTTGGACATATTATATACAGACCCTTCTCCTGTAAACTTTATATCTGAAGTTCCTGGTACACCATTGCCCTCAGATGTTGAATTAACACCATTGTTACAAGTTTTTGGATTAGATAAGTTAAATGCCAACAATGATCCACAACAAGGTGGAGATGGTTTCTTTGATTTTTATCCAGGAATTACGGTAAATACTGAAAATGGAAGTGTATTTTTTACAAAAGTAGAGCCTTTTGGAGAGTATTTATTTGATAAGCTTAGTGCTGGAGGAGAGGTTTACGATGATGGACTGGACCTTACGGATACGGAATTATTGTCTTATAATGATAATCAATTAAAATACGTTTACAAAAACTTATATGCGTCAACCAAAACTGTAGCAGCTGAAGATGCTGCTAAAAACAAGTTTCAATTAAAAGGGCGTTATAAGTCTACTGGAGGTGGAGGAATATCTATAGGAGCGTTTAATGTACCTAGGGGGTCAGTTTCAGTTTCTGCTGGAGGAAGGCAATTGGTTGAAGGAGTAGATTATACAGTTGACTATCAATTAGGGCGAGTTCAAATTCTAGATGAAGCATTAAAAGCTTCAGGAACACCTATTGATATATCAGTTGAAAACAATGCAGCATTCGGACAACAGTCAAAACGATTTGCAGGGTTAAATGTAGAACATAAGTTCAATGACAATTTCCAAATAGGTGGTACTTTTTTAAATTTAAAAGAAAAGCCATTAACTCAAAAAGCTAATTTGGGGTATGAACCAATAAATAATACAATAGTCGGGTTTAATGGTAATTATTCTACAGAAGTTCCGTTTTTAACACGTTTGGTGAATAAATTGCCAAACATTGATACTGATGTACCTTCTAACTTATCTGTTAGAGGAGAGTTTGCTTATTTATTACCAGGGTCACCAAAACAAACACAACAAAATGGTGAGGCAACTACTTATGTTGATGATTTTGAAGCAGCACAATCTGCTATTGATGTAAAAGCACCGTTGGCATGGAAATTAGCAAGTATCCCAAGAGGTTACGCTCCTTTTCAGACAAACGTTGAGCCTATTGATAATACTGATTTAACGGCTGGATTCAGACGTGCAAAGTTAGCTTGGTATGGGGTTGATCCTATTTTTTATAGTAACAATAAGCCTTCCGGTATTTCTGATGAAGATATTTCTGCATTAGAAACAAGAAGGGTTTTTATAAATGAAGTGATAGATCAAGATATTGCCACTGGACAAACAACAGTATTACAAACCCTAGATTTAGCGTATTACCCAGATCAGAGAGGTCCATATAATAACGCTATAGAAACTGATATTCAAAATAATCCTTCAAATAATTGGGCTGGTATCACGCGTCAATTAACTACGACTGATTTTGAGCAGTCTAATGTGGAATTTATGGAGTTTTGGGTGCAAGATCCATATTATGATAATGTAGAATTGGCTTCAACTGGTGGTAAATTAACAATTAACCTAGGGAGTATTTCTGAAGATGTTTTAAGAGATGGGCGAAAACAGTATGAGAATGGAATGCCTGAAGATGGAATTATTACTCCATCAACTGTAACTTCAACTAACAGAGGTAGGGTTCCAACTAATCAAGCATTAATTTATGCTTTCGATTCCGAAGGGGCAGGGAGAACAAACCAAGATGTAGGTTTGGATGGGTTAATTAATAGTAGTGAAGCTGGATATACAGACCCGTTAACCGGAACTCTTTTGTATAATAATGGTCCTGCAAATGATCCAGCTGGGGATAATTATGTATATTATTTAAATACACCAGGAACAATATTAGAGCGTTATTATAATTATAATGGTACAGAAGGAAACTCTCCAGTGAGTGTTTCTGATACCAATAGAGGTTCAACCACTTTACCTGATGTAGAGGATTTAAATAGAGATAATACCATGAATACTATTGATAGCTACTATCAATATGAGTTAGATATTACTCCTGGGATGGATTTAACATCGAATTTTGTTAGAGATATTAAAACAAGAAACGTAGCGTTGCCTAACGGAACAACAAAAGGAGTGCGATGGATTCAGTTTAGAGTTCCTTTGAGAGGAACGCATGCTCAGGCTGTTAATGGGATAAGTGATTTTAGATCAGTACGTTTTATGCGTATGTTTTTAAGTGAATTTACTGAAGATGTTGTATTGCGTTTTGGAACTTTAGATTTGGTTAGAGGGGATTGGAGAACATACACACAATCATTAGAAGGAACAGATGATCCAGATTCAGACCCTACTTCATTTGAAGTCGGAGCAGTTAATACCCAAGAGAATCCGGGGTATGTTGTGCCTCCTGGTATTGAGTTAGAAGAGTTGTTTAGTAATAATACAGTTTTGCGTCAAAATGAGCAATCATTATCGGTTCGAGTTAAAGATTTAGAAGTTAAAGATTCTAGAGCGGTGTATAAAAATATTAGTATAGACATGTTGCAGTTTAAAAAAATGCGAATGTTTATACATGCGGAGAACTTTTCTGATACTGAAACACTTGGAGATAGAGATTTAGCTGCATTCATGAGAATGGGAGGGGATTTAACTAATAATTATTATCAAATTGAAGTGCCATTAAGGCCATCTATTGCAAGTATATCTGCAACTGAAGTTTGGCCTGTAGAAAATGAAATCGACTTACAGTTAGATATTTTAAAGCAAATTAAAGCATCTGGAATTACAACTTCTGGTATAGCTACAAATGTTAGGTATTTTGATGTTTCAGAAGGAGGTGGCTTTGTTGAGTACTTAGCCCTTGATGGTGATGGATTGCCAACTACTAGAATAGCCGATGATGTTAAGTATAGAATTGCAATTAAAGGTAATCCAAGTTTAGGGAGTATTCGTAATTTAATGCTTGGGGTAAAAAGTAATATTGATCCCTCACAAGCTCCACAAACAGTTTCAGGGGAAGTGTGGTTTAATGAGCTGCGTTTGTCTGATATGGATAACAAAGGTGGTTGGGCTGCACTATTAAGTGCAGATGCTAATATTGCTGATTTTGCAACAGTTTCTGCCTCAGGAAAAAGAAGTACTATTGGTTTTGGTTCTCTGGAACAAGGGCCTAATGAAAGAAGTAGGGATGATGTAAAACAGTATGACGTGGTAACTAATTTAAATATTGGACAGCTACTACCTAAAAAATGGGGGATAAAAATACCTTTTAATTACGGTGTTGGAGAAGAAATAATTACTCCTAAATATGATCCTTTATATCAAGATTTAGAATTGCAAACAATTATTGATCAGGATCCTGGAAATGAAGAGTTTTATAAAGAAAGAGCAGAAGATTTTACGAAAAGGAAAAGTATAAATTTTATTGGAGTTAGGAAAGATCGAACAGGCGAGGCAAAACCAAGAGTTTATGATATTGAGAATTTTACAGCTTCATACTCATATAATCAAGTAAATCATCGTGATTATGAAGTTCAAAATTATTTAGAACAAAATGTACGAACAGGATTAACTTATGGGTATGGGTTTCCTGAAAAATCTTTTGAACCATTAAAGAAAACTAAATTCACAAATAGAAGTAAATATTACAGAATATTAAAAGACATAAATTTTAATTTATTGCCGTCTAATATTTCGTTTAACTCAAACTTTTCTAGGCTGTATAATAAGCAACGCTTTAGAGATGTGAATAATGTTGCAGGAATTCCGTTGCCAGATTTATACAAACGAAATTATATGTTTGATTGGCAATATAATATACAACATAATTTAACGAAAAAGTTGCAATTTAATTTTTCTGCTACGCGTAATAATATTGTAAAAAATTATATTACTCAGTCAGGATTAATTAATCAAGAAAATACTGTTTGGGACGGATTTTTTGAAACTGGTGATCCTAACTTACATTCGCAACAATTTCAGTTGAATTATGAATTGCCTTTGGATAAATTACCGATGTTAAGTTTCTTGAAGTCTACCTATTCATACACAGGAGATTTTCAATGGCAAAAAGGATCTGATGCATTAACAGCAGTTCCTGAGCAAGATGAGTTTGGTATAGAAACAGGTAATACGTTTAACTTAGGGAATTCGGTTCAAAACGGACAAACACATGACTTGAATTCTTCTTTAGATATGAAGAAGTTTTACAAGTATATTGGGTTAGAAAAAAAGAACTTTAAAAAAACATATGCCAGAGCGTTAAAACCTAAAAAAGATAGGAAAACTAAAAAGCTAGAACGATTTAAAGGAAAAGATTCTTTGTCAGAAAGCAAGCAATTAAAAGTAGATAAGAAAATAAAGTCTTTAACGGAACAATTAGGAGAAATAAGAGCTAAGTCTAGAACTAAACCAAAAGCGAGTATTTCTAATAAGTTATTCAACTTTGGTGTTGGAGTGGTTACTTCGGTTAAGAAAATTCAAGTAAAATATACAGAAAACAGCGGTAGTTATGTTCCGGGATATACAAATGATGTTGGATTTTTTGGTACGTTAAAACCTTCATTAGGATACACCTTTGGAACACAGTCAGATGACTTACGTTATGAGGCTGCTAAAAAAGGATGGTTGACATTGTATCCAGATTTTAATGAGCAATATACAAGTTCAAAGAATAAGCAATTAAATATTACTGCAAATGTTGAACCTATTAAGAAGTTAAAAATAGATTTAAACGCCAATAGGACATATCAGCATAATTACACTGAAAATTACAGAATTAATAATGCAGATGTTAATGGTTTAAACGGAGAATATGAGGCTTTAACTCCAAACACATTTGGTAATTTTAATATTTCTACTATTTTAATAAAAACTGCTTTTGTTAAAAGTGATGAATTTGGTTCGGAAACTTTTGAAACATTTAAGTCTAATAGAAAGGAAATTGCTTTTCGTTTGGCAAGAGAAGCGGGTATAGATATTAATAATCCTGCTAATCTAGATTCTGAAGGCTATCCTAATGGTTTTGGTAAAACGAGTCAAAAAGTATTATTGCCATCTTTTTTAGCTGCATATTCGGGGAAGGATGTGAGTAAAGAAAAAACAGGGATATTTAGAAACATACCATTACCAAACTGGTCAATGAAGTATACCGGGTTGATGGAAACAAAGTGGTTCAAGAGTAATTTTAAACGTTTTTCATTAGCGCATGGATATAAAGCCGGTTATACAGTAAATCAGTTTAGAACTAATTTAGAATTACAAGCAGATCCAGGGAATAATATTGATCAAGCAGGTAACTTTAAAAGTGAAACTGTTTTGTCTAACGTGAATTTAACAGAGCAGTTCAGTCCGCTTTTTAAAATGGATATGGAGATGAAAAACTCTATTAAACTAAGTGCTGAAATGAAAAAAGACAGAGCATTGGCATTAAGCTTAGATAATGGATTGTTGACTGAAATAAAGGGAAGAGAGTATATTTTAGGGATTGGGTATAGAATAAAAGACTTGAAGTTTAAAACGCGATTGTTAGGGGAAAAACAAACTTTGTCAGGTGATTTGAATTTTAAACTTGATGTGTCGCTGCGAAACAATAAAACGATAGTACGTTATCTTGATATAGATAACAATCAAATTACTGCTGGGCAGAGATTGTGGAGTGGTACTTTTAAGGCGGATTATGCATTGTCTAAAAATTTTACAACACTATTTTATTTCGACTATACGTTTTCAGAATCAGAAATATCAACATCATTTCCTCAAACAACTATGAGAGGTGGGTTTACGTTAAGGTATAATTTTGGTAATTAATTATCAATTAATTAGAAAAAATTAACATTAAGTTTGAATAGTCAGAACTAAAAATTATTTTTGCAAACAGATAAAAACTATTAAACAGCAATACAATGAATTTTCCAGAAGAATTAAAATATACAAAAGACCACGAATGGGTAAAGGTTGATGGTGATGTAGTAACAATTGGTATTACAGATTTTGCCCAAAAAGAATTGGGTGACATTGTTTACGTTGAAGTAGATACATTAGATGAAACTTTAGAGCAAGAAGAGGTTTTTGGGACTGTTGAAGCAGTTAAAACTGTATCTGATTTATTTTTACCACTTACAGGAGAAATTATTGAGTTTAATGAGTCTTTAGAAGATGAACCAGAAAAAGTAAATACAGATCCTTATGGAGATGGTTGGATGGTTAAAGTAAAAATTAGTGATATTTCTCAATTAGAAGAATTGTTAGCTGTAGCAGCATACAAAGAATTAATTGGTGCTTAAACAGAAATTATTTTTAATAGCAATAACGTACACAATATTTGTGTACGTTATTAGTTTAGTAAAGGTTCAAAGTCCTGTAAAAATTTCTATTAGTAATTTGGATAAATTAGTGCACTTCGGGATCTATTTTGTTTTTACATTAGTTTGGTTTTGTAGCTTTTCAGGTATTGTATTTAAAAAACGAATTTTCAAAGATGTATTAAAAGCTTCTTTATTGGCTTTTTTTGTAGGGGTAAGTATAGAAATCCTTCAGCAATTATTTACGAAATTTCGTTCTGGTGATATGAATGACGTGTTGGCAAATAGTTTCGGGATACTAATGGCGGTAGTTTTACTATATCAAATTAAAAAATATAAGGAGTTAAATTCAGTTAAATAGTTGCATATTTCGCTAATATTTGGTTATTTTAGCGTCTATAAATATAAAGTATAATGGAATTAAAGAAAAATCCTAAAGCAGATATCAAAAAAAACAGCTCGTTTTATTACGCTGTTGGTATTGCTGCAGTAATGTTAATTACCTTTTTAGCATTAAACCATAAAACATACGATAAAATTGATTTCGATATTGCTGCGCTTGATATGGGCGATTTAGATGAAGAAGAAATTCCGTTAACAGAAATATTACAAACACCACCACCACCACCACCACCACCAGCTGCTCCGGAAGTTATAGAGATAGTTGAAGATGAAGAGGAAATTGAGGAAACTGTAATTGAGTCTACTGAAACGGATGAAGAAGAAGAGATTGTAGAGATTGAAGAGGTTGAGGTAGAGGAAGTAGAAGAGGATGTAGAAGTTCCTTTTTCAATTATTGAAAACGTTGCTGTTTTTCCTGGTTGTGAAAGAAAAAAGAACAATACAGATCGTAAGAAATGTATGTCTGAGAAAATATCTAAGTTTATTAATAAAAAATTTAATACTGACTTAGCTGCTGATTTAGGATTAACAGGTCGTCAGAAAATATTTGTTGGTTTTAAAGTTGATAAAAAAGGAAATGTTGTAAATGTAGTTGCAAGAGCTCCACATCCTGAGTTGAAAAAAGAAATGATTAGAGTAATTAAAACATTGCCTAAAATGCAACCAGGTAAACAAAGAGGAAAAGCAGTAAAAATGCCTTTTTCTATACCAGTAATTTTCCAAGTAGAAGATTAATTAATACATAATTATATAATTAAAAATCCCGAGCATTGCTCGGGATTTTTTTTTGGTACGCTTCTTGTGTTTAGAGTTCATAACATTAAGTTTTTCTTAACATAAAAGTTGGCGCTATTTAAGTAAGAGAAAAACTGTAATGATTCTTTTAACTAAAACCATATAATTATGAATTTAAACATTCTTAAAAAAAAGCAAGCTACTAAGGAAGTAGTACTCTCTTCAAGAGAAAAGAAGCATCAAGCAAATTTACAAAAAAACAACGGACACTATTTTCAAATAGGATTAATTGCAACATTGTTTATTGTATTTGGAGTATTTCAGTTAAAGTTTGATAAAAAGGAAATAGCATTTAATTCTCCGGTTATTGATGATCCTATTGAATTAAGTAAGATGCCTAGAGATTACATTATCGAGGAAAACATGCCTAAGAAGGTTAAAAAACAAGCTGTAGTAACAAAACCAAAGTCTTTTGAAAACCCTAAGGTTGTAGATAATGATGATCCAGTTTTGGATAATGTGATTAATACTCCTCCTGTGGCTGTGGATAAAGCTCCAAATGTAGGAGATATAAACGTAGATGATCTTCCTCCGGTTATTGATACGGTTCCTGTTTCTTTAGTGAGCGATTATCCTGAGTATCCGGGGTGTGATAAGTTTTCTGATAGAAAAAGAAAGTTTGAATGTTTTCAAAAAAAAATAGCAAAACATATTCAAAGAAGATTTGATAGTGATATTGCTGCTGAAAATGGGCTTTCTGGGGTTCAAAAAATAACAATATTATTTACAATTAATCACGAAGGTGATATAGTAGATGTAAAAGCTAGAGCGCCGCATCCAGAATTGCAAAAAGAAGCTATAAAAGCTGTTAAGTCTTTACCAAAAATGAAACCAGCTAAGCAAGGGTATAAAAAAGTAAATGTAACTTATGCTTTACCATTACTTTTTAAAGTAGATTAAAGTTTTATAGGTATATTCAAAATTAAATTTGTTTTAAACGACATTAAAATCCTGCTCTAAAAGCAGGATTTTTTTTATGATAAAAAGGATAACAGTATTTGTTGTATTTTCGCTAAATCAAATAAGACACATGAAATTTACTTTTTTTATTGGATTCATATTTATAGGGTTTTTGTCGTATTCACAAACGATAAATAATTATGAAAAGTACCCAGTTTTTCCTGCCTGTGAAATGACAGAAATTTCTGAATTACCAGAATGCTTTAAAGGGAATGTCCAGCAAATTTTCTCTACCTCATTTAAGATGCCAGAAATAATTGAAAAGGACAATTATGAAGGGAGAATGGATATCTTATTTGAAGTAACAAAAGAAGGAAAGTTTAAAGTTGTTTTTACTAATGCAGCTTATATTGAGCTAAAAGATGAAGTTGAAAATGTTTTTGGAGAATTTCCAGTAATTACAGCTGCTACCTTTGATGGGAAATCTGTATACACTCAATATGCAATGCAGGTGCTAATCCCCTCATTGGAATGGGTAAAATCAGAAGTAGATGAAAATAAACCTAAAGAACCCAAAAATACGCTAGAGGCTGCTGCAATGGAATATGATAGTATTGTGAATTTAGGTGGTGGCAATACAAAGCAATACAAAAGCGGATTAAATATACCTTTTACGCACCAAAACTATGCTAAGTTTGATTATAACGTTAATATTGTTGGAACAAATTCTCATACGGCTGTTAAGCCATATAGTTATTCTGATATTTCAAAATATTACGATTTTGAAGATAATATTTCGTTATTACTGAAAGAAAAAAACACATGGCTGGGCAAGAAATTTTGGAATGAACATTTAATTGCTTTTGAAGGAAAAGACTATTGGTTTACTGCCGATGTAGTAGTTGATTTACAGTTGGGGAAGGATGTGCAAAGTGACTTATCTTATACATACAATAATACACGTGCAATAAATGTACGGGGTGGTTTAGGTGAAAAATTAAGTTTTTCTGCTAGTGTTTTTGAAAGTCAAGGACGTTTTGCTGATTATGTAAATGCTTACGCAGAAAGTATAAAGCCTGATGGAGGAAACCCTGCAACAATTCCTGGTAGAGGGATAGCTAAACCGCATAAAACAGACGCGTATGATTATCCAATAGCAGAAGGATATATTTCTTATAGAGCAAGTAAATTATTTACAGCACAATTTGGTCATGGTAAAAATTTTATAGGAGATGGATACCGATCTCTATTTATAAGTGATGCTGCTAGTCCACACCCTTTTTTAAAATTAAACACGTCTTTTTGGAAAATAAAATATACTAATACATGGATGTGGTTAAAAGATGTCCGCCCTGAGGCTACCGTTGATGGTGCTTATGGGAGTAAGTATATGGCAACCCATTTTTTGAGTTGGAATGTTACTAAGAGGTTAAATATAGGCTTCTTTGAATCAGTTTTATGGACAAATAATAATAATAGGGGGTTTGATGTCAATTACTTAAATCCAATTATCTTTTATAGAGCAATAGAGTTTTCTACAGGATCAAGAGCAGGTAATGCATTGATAGGTTTGAGTGGGAAGTATAAAGTATCAAATAAAGTTAATGTTTATGGACAATTAATTATTGATGAGTTTTCTTCAAAAGATATTTTTGGAGGAGAAAATAGTTGGAAAAATAAATTAGGATATCAAGTAGGGGTAAAATACTACAATGCATTTAAAGTAAAAAACTTAATGCTTCAAGTTGAGTATAATCAAGTGCGTCCATATACCTATTCACATGATGAATTGTTGCTTAATTATGGACATAACAATCAGTCAATGGCGCATTTATGGGGGGCTAACTTTAGAGAACTAATAGGAATAGGTCATTATAATTACAAGCGTTGGTATGGTATGGCAAAATTAATCTATGGTCAACGTGGTTTAGATAAAGGAGATGGTGTTAGTTATGGTGGTGATATTTATGTGAATAATGATTTGCGTCCTTCTGATAATGGTATTGAAATATTACAAGGTGACAAGGCAAATGTACTTATTGCAGATATACAAGCGGGGTATTTAGTGAATCCTTCAACTAATTTAAAAGCATTTATCAATGTAACACAGCGTAGTTTTTCACCAGCTAATGCTCCTGAATCTTTTGAGAAAAATACTACGTGGTTTAACCTTGGTTTTAGAACAGATCTATTTAATAATTATTCTGACTATTAATTATGATAAAGCTTTAAGATGAAATTAAGATTAAGTTTATTTTTATTGCTTTTGGTGTTTACTTGCGTTGCTCAGAAAAAAGTAGACACCGTATATTTAGGAGAAAGTGATGATTTTATTACTAAAATTGAATACAATAATAAAGTTAATTCCCCGCTCTATTATTCGTTAACTTATGATCTAGATACAGTTGTGTATAAAAAAACGAGATTAAGTTATTTTTTTGGTAAGATAGAATTAAAAAAAAAGCAACAATTATTTAAGCTTTTAAATAAGCGCAATAATATTGATACTACACAAGTACTAGTTTTTCATTATATAGATACATTAAAAAATAGAAATCAATTTCCTAAAATAGATTTAATTAAAAACTTGGATGATGGGAAACATAAACATATTATATCTTATAAAACCTTTATGAGACAGCATAAGGAATGTTTAAGGAAGTATAAAAAGTATAAAAACACTAAAGTGCTTCATTATTATAATATTAACAATAATCATCCAAAAAAAATAGGAGATATAGTTTGGTACAAAGATCCATCTGGTGTAATTAAAAATATATTCAGAGATTCATATAAGCGTTTTAAGTTTTTTATTTTAAAGCCTAATGGAGAATATTATATACATAATATAGTTGATGGTAAATTGATAGATACCAAGAAGATGATTAAGTCGAAATGGGATTATCATGCGAATGATTTTAAAAAAAGATATAATTCTTTGAATGGTATTTAATAAAATAAAAAAGCCGTAATTTTGCAGTCAATTTTTAAGTATATAATACCTTGAGCACTACACAAGTCAGTACGGAATCAAATCTGTTTCAGGATTTTAAAGCCATTACAAAACATCGTTTAGCGATTAGTGTGGTTTTTTCTTCTGTTGCGGGATATCTAATTGCTGTAGGTAGAGATG
>Ga0209292_1002014_pt1 | contig 24060 bp, 19 predicted proteins | sample GOMGulsemesocosm_2_FD_184634 | JGI IMG/M metagenome (GOLD analysis project Ga0209292, IMG submission 184634) | Methane-oxidizing microbial communities from mesocosms in the Gulf of Mexico - GOM9C Gulf of Mexico (SPAdes) (version 2) | ecosystem: Environmental > Aquatic > Marine > Cold seeps... | reverse complement strand
GTGCTTTGTCATTAGCAAATCTAGGGCTTAAAGTAGCTATTGTTGAGCAATCTCAACCTAAAGGTTTTGATAGCACCCAAGTATTAGATTTACGAGTTTCAGCTATTTCACTTGCTTCTGAACATTTGCTCACTCAGCTAGATGCTTGGTCACAATTGCAACAATGGCGATTATGTCCTTATAAACGTTTAGGCGTTTGGGAGCATCAAGCCAGTTATACTGAGTTTAACGCTGATGATATTAAACAAACGCATTTAGGGCATATCATTGAAAATCGCTTAATTCAGCTTTCGTTGTGGCAACAAATAAATAAACATCAAGGGATCACTTTATTTTGTCCTGCAAGTTTATTGAATTTTTCATCTGCAAATAAAGAAGTTAGCCTATCTATAGTCAATAATGAGAATTCAGAAAATATTGAAATAAAGACAAAGATGCTAATTGCAGCTGATGGTGCTAATTCACAGGTTAGAAAATTAGCTAATATTGGCATGACAGGTTGGGATTATCAGCAGTCTGCGATGCTTATAAATGTTGAAACTGAATCACAGCAACAAGATATTACTTGGCAACAGTTCTTTGAAACCGGTCCTGTGGCTTTATTACCTTTATCAGGGAAAAGTGAACTAGGTGGATATGCCTCTTTGGTTTGGTATCACAAAAAGGCAGAGATAAAAAAATTATCGGCTTTATCTAATCAGCAACTGCAAGCAGAGGTCTTACAAAAATTCCCAAAACGCTTAGGTAAAATTAAAGTTATTGGTAAAGGAGCATTTCCGTTAAGCCGCAGACATGCAAATACTTATCAAAAAGGACAAGTCCTCTTGTTAGGTGATGCGGCTCATACGATTAACCCAATGGCAGGGCAGGGAGTTAATCTCGGTTTTAAGGATGTTAAAGCATTACAAACTGTTATAGCCACTGCAATTGGAAATGGTGAGTGTTGGTATGAACCTGAAGTGTTATCTCGTTATGAATCTATGCGACGTAAAGACAACTTGTTGATGATGTCTACAATGGATTCACTATATGCAACGTTTAGCCACCCTTCACCAGCTTTAAAGCTCTTTCGAAATATCGGGCTTACTATGTCGAATAAGATACCGTTCTTGAAAAATAAGGCTTTAGCTTACGCTTGTGGTGTTTAATGACTTGTATGGTCTGAAATCTAAAATGTAAGCGGAACTTCTCTTATATTTTAATAAAGCTATTACTATGCAATGACGATGTGTGTTGGATTTTTAGATTAGTAATGGAAAGAATGGCAGGGGTAAGAGGATTTGAACCTCTGAATGACTGGATCAAAACCAGCTGCCTTACCGCTTGGCTATACCCCTGTAGATATCTCTAAATTATAAATAAGTAAATCACTTAAATATGTTTAATATTTTTTAAGAACTTAGTAAGATTTTAAAATGAATGTTAAACAAAGAAAGTGGCAGGGGTAAGAGGATTTGAACCTCTGAATGACTGGATCAAAACCAGCTGCCTTACCGCTTGGCTATACCCCTGCAATGTTACTTACTTTCTAACAATTATCATGATGATAAATGTTAGTTAGAATGGTACGGGTCAAGAGACTTGAACTCTCACATCTTGCGATACTGGAACCTAAATCCAGCGCGTCTACCAATTCCGCCAAACCCGCATTTCTTCTAATACTACTTTCACTACTAAGAGTTAAATGGTGGCTACACCGGGATTTGAACCTGGGACCCCATCATTATGAGTGATGTGCTCTAACCAGCTGAGCTATGTAGCCTTTCCGTATTGCCTCTCAGCAAGTGGCGCGTATTATGCAAATCTGCTTAGGCTACGTCAACCGTTTTTTTACAATAATTGATACTTTTTTTCTGTTTGCTTGTTTAGAGAACAATTTGCTTACTTAATATTCTAGAAAATCAAATAGTCTATAATATAAAAGCAAGAACCGTAGGCGCTTGCTTTATGTTAAAGAAAAAATTACTCAAAATAAAATTAATTAATTAATTCTATCATTTGCTTCTTCTTCAAGATGTTTTGAATATTTGCCAATATCAGCAATATGTTTTTTTACTTCTTTTGCCGGAACTTTGCCTATAAGATATTCACCTGTTTCTAATGCTTTGTTGGATGCAGCAAAAACTAATAGATTTTGTCCATTACACTTGATGGATTTAAAAACTGTACGAATTTTCAATTTATTTTGCTTCATAAAAGAACGCAAGCGGTTTTTATCATTGGCTGCAACGTACTCACAAATACGAAGTGACAAGTTATCTGCTTTAGTTACAGGGGCGAAAGTTACGGTTGTTGCTATTAAAGTTGCGAGTAGGAGTGTTTTTTTCATGGTTTACCTTTTTTGTTACTGATGCTTGAAGTTGCTGGCCTGATGGGGAGCTTCATAACGGGCTGCTATAATTGTAATTGTGGTATATTTTTGAAATAAAACAAGTTTTTTTCGTATTTCTTGAACTGTTTGCTTTATTTTTAGTCTGTTGTTTTTATTGTGTTTTTATTGTGTTTGTTATTTGTTAATGATATTTACTCATTTTAATACTTCAGATGTTTTGGCTTATGGATACAAAAAAGGAGCCGAAGCTCCTTTATATAATAGATTTAAGTTTTATGATTAAACGTTAAACCTGAAATGAACAACATCACCATCTTTAACGCGGTACTCTTTACCTTCCAGACGCCATTTACCTGCTTCTTTAGCACCCGACTCACCGTTAAACTCTATAAAATCGTCATACGCTATTACTTCAGCACGTATAAAGCCTTTTTCAAAGTCGGTATGGATAACACCGGCAGCTTGAGGTGCCGTAGCATTTTGCTTTACTGTCCACGCACGAACTTCTTTAACACCTGCAGTAAAGTAAGTTTGTAAATGAAGTAAAGAATAACCGGCATTGATAACGCGATTAAGGCCAGGCTCTTCTAAACCTAAGTCAGCCATAAATTCAATACGGTCTTCATCGTCCATTTCAGACAATTCACTTTCAATTTCAGCACAAACAGCAACAACGATAGCGCCTTCTTCATCCGCTATTTTCTGTACTTGATCAAGGTAAGGGTTATTTTCAAAACCATCATCATTAACATTAGCGATATACATCGTTGGCTTAATGGTTAAAAAGTTTAAGTATTCAACCGCTGCTTTTTCTTCTTTAGACAACTCTAAAGAACGCACCATGTGACCTTCTTCGACATGCTTCAATATTTTCTCTAATACTGGCATTTCAAATTTAGCATCGGCATCGCCACCCTTAGCTTTTTTAGCTAAACGAAAAATAGCACGTTCTGCTGTGTCCATGTCTGATAAAGCTAATTCAGTGTTGATTACTTCAATATCATCAACAGGACTAACCTTATTAGCTACATGGATAATATTATCATTATCAAAGCAGCGCACAACGTGACCTATTGCATCAGTTTCACGTATGTTAGCAAGAAATTTATTACCTAAACCTTCACCTTTAGACGCGCCAGCAACTAAGCCTGCAATATCAACAAACTCCATTGTGGTTGCTAAAACCCGTTCAGGGTTTACAATTTTTTCTAATGCATCTAAACGAGGATCTGGAACAGGGACAACACCCGTATTTGGCTCAATAGTACAAAATGGAAAGTTAGCTGCTTCAATACCTGCTTTAGTTAGTGCATTGAAAAGTGTTGATTTACCTACGTTGGGCAAGCCAACAATACCGCATTTGAATCCCATGATAATACCTTAATTATTTTGCAAAAATTGTTTTGAAGTTTGATTTATAGTACTTTGAATGAATGCAAACGATTTTGAGCTTTCTTTAAATCGTCTTTTTGCCAGATGTCGATACATCGGCTTGCTTCATCAATAGCTTGATCTATTTTGTCTTGGTCAATTGCTGGTGCTTTGCCAAGTACATGCCCGGTAACGCGATCTCGATGGCCGGGGTGGCCAATACCAATGCGTAACCGATAAAATTCTTTGTTATTAGCCATACACGAAATTATATCGCGTAAGCCGTTATGCCCACCATGTCCGCCGCCTTTTTTTATTTTACATACGCCAGGTTCCATATCTAACTCATCATGAGCAACAAGGATGTTTTCAACGGGAATACGGAAAAAATTTGCAAGAGGAGCCACAGACTGACCACTTCTATTCATAAACGTAGTTGGAATAAGTAAATGAACTACTTCGTTACCTATTAAGCCTTTGCCGTATAGTCCGAAATATTTCTTTTCTGGTCTGAGGGAAATGTTGTAGCGAGAAGCAAGTTCTTCGACGAACCAAACTCCAGCATTGTGACGGGTCTTTTTATATTCGGGGCCTGGATTACCCAGGCCCACAACTAGTTGAATAGTCATCTAAAGGAATATTCCTTTGGATTATTCTTCAGTAGTATTAACAGGAGCAACTGGTGCACTGTTATCTTCTTCTTCATCGCTTACAACTTTCGGTGCATTTAATGAAGCAACAGCTTGATCGTGATCTGCGCCTTTTGCTAATTCGTCAGAAGTTACGCCTTTAGGGAATACAACGTCTGATAAATGCAATGTTTGACCAACTTCTAGACCAGCAACATCAACTTCGATGAATTCTGGAATGTCTGCAGGTAAACAGCTAATCGCGATTTCATTAACGTTATGAGCAATTTTGCCACCTTTTTTCTCTGCAGCTTCTTCATTAATGAAGTGAATTGGAGCGTTAATGTGAACAGCATGAGTAGCATCGATGCGTAAAAAATCTAAATGCATTACAAGTTGCTTGAACGGATGACGTTGCATGTCTTTTAAAAGACACTCAACTGGCTTGCCGTCAATGTTAATTGTTAATACGTGAGAGTAGAATGCTTCTTCTTGCTGTGAACGGAAAACACTTTTGTGTGTTAACGTTAAAGAAACAGGGTCTTGGCCTTCACCGTATAAAATTGCAGGAACTTTGTTTGCATGACGTAGGCGGCGGCTCGCACCTTTCCCTAGGTCAGTACGAACTTCAGCTTCTAAAGTAAATAAATCAGTCATTTTTTAATACCTAATATTAAAGAGTTAATTTAGTTGTTTTTTGCGACCAAAAACAACCGTGATCCTTTATATGGCTCTACTAAAAATTAATTCAATAGCCATAAAAGGCGCCGCATAATAACACCCATCCTTAATAGATCCAATGTTAATCTTTTTATAAAGCATTAATAAATCTGTGTTGAGGTAGATATCATTTGTATAAATGGTGGTTATAAACATTTTTTTATTGAATATTGGGTATTACCTGTGCCTAATACTCGTTAATGCATAATGACTACAAGAGAATTAACCATGACAATTTCATCTTTTCATCCTACACCGCGTACTTTGATGGGCCCTGGTCCTAGTGATGTCTCACCTCGTGTTTTATCTGCTTTAGGTCGTCCGACAATAGGTCACTTAGATCCTGAATTTGTTCAAATGATGGACGAAATTAAAAAGTTATTACAATATGCCTTTCAAACCAAGAATGAATTAACAATGGCGGTTTCAGCGCCCGGCTCTGCAGGTATGGAAACGTGTTTTGTCAATTTAGTTGAGGCTGGTGAAAAAGTTATTGTCTGTGTTAATGGCGTCTTTGGTTCGCGTATGGTTGAAAACGTTGAGCGTTTAGGTGCTAAAGCTATCGTTATTAACGATGATTGGGGAACTCCCGTTAGTGTTGAAAAAGTTCAACAAGCCTTTAAGAATAATGCCGATGTTAAATTTTTAGCATTTGTACATGCTGAAACATCTACTGGTGTTTTGTCTGATGCAAAAACCTTATGTGAAATTGCACGAGAAAACTCAGCATTGTCTATTGTTGATGCTGTTACCTCATTAGGCGGCGTTGAACTAAGGGTTGATGACTGGGGAATTGATGCCATTTATTCAGGAAGTCAAAAATGTTTATCATGTGTACCAGGTATCTCTCCTATAAGCTTTAGTGAAAAAGCCGTTGAAAAATTACAAAACCGACAATCTAAAGTGCCCAGTTGGTTTCTAGATTTATCTTTAGTTATGGGGTATTGGGGGGGGGCAGGCAAACGCAGTTATCACCATACGGCACCTGTTAATTCTTTATATGCCTTGCATGAATCCTTGGTGATGTTACAAGATGAAGGATTAGAAAATTCATGGGAACGTCATGACAGAGAACATCAAAAACTAAAAAAGGGATTAATGAAATTAGGTATTAAGTTCGTGGTTGATGAAAAATATAGGCTTCCTCAATTGAATACCGTGCTTATCCCTGAAGGAGTTGATGATGCCGTCGTTCGTCAAACTTTACTTAACGAATATAATTTAGAGATTGGTGCTGGGCTGGGTGGTTTCGCTGGAAAAGCATGGCGTATTGGTTTGATGGGGTATGCGGCAAGAACAGAAAATGTCACCTTGTGTTTGGCAGCATTGGCTGATGCTTTAGATAAGTAAGAGGAATAAGCTCCTAAAATTATATGATAACTATAACTTCAGCGTCGTCTTAAATGAAAAAAGCCCCGAGTAAAATTTACTCAGGGCTTTATAATTTATCTTTGACGCTAAAAGTATTTAGTTATCAAACATTGCTGAAATCGACTCTTCGTTACAAACACGACGAATAGCTTCAGAAAGCATGCCGCTTAAGGTTAATTGACGAACAATACCTAATCCTTGAATTTCTTTGGTTAACGGAATTGAATCTGTAACCACTAACTCATCAATAACGGATTCTCTTAAATTTTGTACTGCATTACCAGAAAGTACAGGGTGTGTTGCATAAGCAATAACACGCTTAGCACCATGTTCTTTAAGGGCTTCAGCAGCTTTCACCAATGTACCACCTGTATCAATCATGTCATCAACGATAATACAGTCACGACCTTCAACATCACCAATTATATGCATAACTTGCGATACGTTTGCTTTTGGACGACGTTTATCGATTATAGCAAGGTCGGAATCGTCAAGTAGCTTGGCTACCGCACGAGCACGAACAACACCACCAATATCTGGAGAAACAATGATCGGGTTATCTAATTCACGTGAAAGCATGTCTTCAAGTAAAATAGGTGTACCGAATACATTGTCTACAGGCACATCAAAGAAACCTTGGATCTGCTCTGCGTGTAAGTCAACCGTTAATACTCGGTCAACACCAACACTTGATAAAAAGTCAGCAACAACTTTTGCCGTAATTGGCACACGAGCACTACGTACACGTCTGTCTTGGCGAGCATAACCAAAATATGGAATAACCGCAGTAATTCGACCAGCAGATGCTCGTCGTAATGCGTCAATCATTACAATTAATTCCATTAGGTTATTATTCGTTGGCGCACAGGTTGATTGAATAATAAAAACATCCGCACCGCGAACGTTTTCGTTAATTTCAACGCAAATTTCACCATCGCTAAAACTACTAACTTTGGCGTCACCTAAAGTCATATATAAGCGATCAGCTACTTTCTTGGCCAATTCATGGGTGGCATTACCCGTAAAAATTTTCATGTCAGGCACGGTCAGTTCCTCAGAAACTTTTGACACATTAAGATACGCTGGTAAGAAACATAAGTTTACTATCAGCAAATTATTTAATTTTTCAGTATTCGTCGTACGTTATGAAAATAAATTTTCAATGAGATTTTATTCTCTCGACATTAGAACGAGGCTAGTTTTGCAATAGCTTCGTGCAATGGAGATATATTTACCCCTTTCGCCACAAAAGACATTATTCCTTTAGGAAGTAATGTCTGAAGATGACACGCCTCTTGTTCCGTATCAAAGCGAGTAAAAATACACGCTCCAGTTCCTGTCATTCGAGACGGTGCGTATTCTACCAACCAAGCCAGTAACTTGGCAACCTCGGGATAATCTTTTATTACCAGTTTTTCGCAGTCATTGTGACATAAGTCTATGTCTAGCTTATTAATATCGCCATTTAAATTTACTTTCGAAGTATTGCGAGTTAAGTCGATTGCGGTAAATACACTCGCAGTAGAAATGCTGACATTAGGTTTACTGACTAAATACCAATATTGTTTCGGAAAAACGGGGGTGAGATTTTCGCCAACACCTTCAGCAAAAGCAGAAAATCCGTGTATGAATATGGGAACATCGGCACCAAGGGTTAAGCCAAGCTCTGCCAGTTCATCGGAAGATAATTGAGCGTTCCATAAACTATTCAGCGCTAATAACACAGTTGCCGCGTTCGATGAACCGCCACCTAAGCCTCCGCCCATAGGTAATATTTTTGTTATTTTTATTTTTGCGCCTAATTCTTTATAGGTACTAGCAGTGTTTTGTATTTTTCTTTGCAATAATCTTGCAGCTTTAACAATTAAGTTATCTTCATTAGGTACACCTTCGATAGGCGTTAATAATTCGATATGATTATCATTAGTTACTTTAATATCTAAAGTGTCGCTGTGATCTAAAAACTGAAATATAGTTTGTAATTGATGATAGCCGTCACTACGTTGCCCAATAATATGAAGAAATAAATTTAATTTTGCTGGGGCAGGGAAACTGTGAAATTGATCGCTAGTATTGTTCATTGATTGTGACATCCCATTGATGAACATTAATTTTTATCGTGAGGTCTTCTTGTTTTATAGTGAACGTTGTCGCTAATTGATATTGGCCCACTTGCTGATAAGCACCATATTTAAGGAGCCATTTTTTTCCATCATGGAAACTTGTCAATGTGTTCGGTAATTGTGTTTCTTCATTATAAATGATTTTGTCACTGTTTAAATATGGCAAACCTTTCAGCCAAAAGCTCATTGCTTGCGTAGGCAAAGTAAAGCCGGTTAGCGAAGAAAGAAGGACATTCAAATCAGGGCTTTGGTAACGCTGACCATCAACATTGATAACATGCATACCATTAACTGATTCTAGATTAAATACTTGTACACCGAGTACCGCGGTTAAATTAAGTGTTTGGCGTTTTCGTTCCCCTTGGTAAAGCCAGTTAAGTGTTAAACTATGGCGTTCTTTGGGGCTAATCATCCCCAATTTGCCTTTTATTTTCCAATCAGACAATGCTTCAAGTTTTTTAGTACGTTCGGTGATGTTTTGATGTTCAGTAATTTGTTGATGGTTATTCAATAAAGAACTACAACCAGACAAAAATATTAGGAAAAAACTCAATAAGGTAAGAAATGGTAATGTTAATTTGTTCATATATGCCATTATTATTAGATTAAGCGCTTAAATATAAAGTATCGCACTTTTGTACTTTTAATTTTCTGCGATTTTTCGTAAAATTAACATCATTATTTATCTAAGATCATAGGTTTTTTGTAAAACCTGATTGATAATGTGGTTAATGAAAGGATTAATCGAAAATATCTTGATCGGAATAAATTTTATTTTTTGCATTAATCGTATTTAAAAGGCTGAATATTTCTCGTTATGTCTATAGTTGCTGTTGGAATCAATCACAAAACTGCCCCCGTTGCTGTTAGAGAAAAAATTTCTTTTAACCCTGACAATTTAAGTGTGGCATTAGCAGAATTACTTGGAAACGTTGAATGTCGTGAAGCTGCTATTTTATCAACCTGTAATCGTACAGAGTTGTATTTAGTTCAAGAAGGCGATGTCACTGTTACCCAAGAGAAAGTGGTTCGTTGGTTAGAGCAACACCATAATGTTCCCGCTTCAATTATTACTCCTAGTTTATATTGGCATACCGATCAACAAGCGGTTAATCACATGATGCGTGTTGCTTGTGGTTTAGATTCTTTAGTTTTAGGCGAACCCCAAATTTTAGGTCAAATGAAGCAGGCTTATAGTCAAGCTAAAGCAGCTGGCTCTATGTCTTTAGTCATGGACCGTTTGTTTCAGCGTACGTTTGGTGTTGCTAAGCAAGTACGAACAGAAACTGATATTGGTGCTAACGCTGTCTCAGTAGCATTCGCTTCGGTAAATTTAGCAAAGCATATTTTTGCTAGCCTAGAAAATGTAAAAGTACTTTTAGTCGGGGCGGGTGAAACGATTGAGCTTGTCGCTAAACATTTATATGAAAACAAAGTGGGTAAAATAACGGTGGCTAATCGCACGATAGCTCGTGCAGAAGCAATGGCCAGAGCAATTGGTGCAGATGTTATTACCTTGGCACAAATTCCAGACAAAATGGCTGATGCTGATATTGTGATCAGTTCAACTGGAAGTACTTTACCTATTATTGGTAAGGGTATGGTTGAACATGCATTAGGCAAACGTAAACATCGTCCTATCTTTATGGTTGATTTAGCCGTACCTCGAGATATTGAAGAACAAGTAGGTGAGCTTGAAGATGTTTTCTTATACACGGTTGATGATTTACAAAGTATTATTGCGAAAAATTTAGTTAATCGTCGTAAAGAAGCTGTTCAAGCTGAAACGATAGTTTCAACGCAGTCTGATGTTTTTATGTCATGGTTACGAGGCCTAAACACGCAAGATACCGTAATAGGATATCGTAAGCAGTGCCTAGAACATCGTGACTTGTTACTCGAGAAGGCTATTTTACAGTTACAAGGTAATAAGTCGCCAGAAGCCATTATGGCTGAGTTAGCCACTAAGTTGACTAATAAATTTATGCACGCACCGACAAGTGCTATTCAATCTGCGGCACAAGGTGGTGAATTAGATAAACTGGTTTATTTACGTGATATTTATAATATTAAATAGCTACCCCTCACATTTTCCATCAAATGCACTTTCTAAAGCTTTTTTACGCCTTTGATTGAAAGTGCTGAACGAACCCTTTAAACTCCACACCATCGATTTTTATCCGCTGTTTCCTAATTATAAGATTTCTTAATGAATAAATCTGTTTATCAAAAACTTGAAATATTAATTGAGCGCTTTGAAGAAGTTCAAGCTTTGCTCTCTGATCCTGAAACACTGTCAAATCAAGAAAAATTTATCGCCTTATCAAAAGAATTTTCTCAATTAGAATCTGTCACCAGTGTTTTTAATGAATACCAAAGAGCAGAAGAAGATTTTTCTTTAGCCGAAGAAATGCTAAAAGATGAAGACCCTGATATGCGTGAAATGGCGCAAGAAGAATTTAAATCAGCTAAAAAGTCTATTGAAGAATTAACAGACCAATTACAAATTTTATTATTACCGAAAGATCCGAACGACAATAATAACTGTTTTGTTGAATTGCGAGCTGGTGCTGGTGGCGATGAAGCGGCAATTTTTGCGGGTGACTTGTATCGTATGTATAGTCGTTACTGCGAAAAACAAGGCTGGCGTATTGAAGTCATGAATACGAATGAAAGTGAACAAGGCGGCTATAAAGAAGTTATTTTTAAAGTGCTTGGTGAGGGTGTTTACGGACAAATGAAGTTTGAGTCTGGTGGGCATCGCGTACAACGTGTACCTGAAACTGAATCTCAAGGTCGTGTGCATACTTCTGCATGTACGGTTGTTGTTATGCCTGAAATCCCAGAAGCAGACGCTATTGAAATCAATAAAGCTGACTTAAAAGTGGATACTTTCCGTGCATCAGGTGCGGGTGGACAACACGTGAACAAAACTGATTCTGCTATTCGTATTACTCATATTCCAACGGGTGTTGTAGTCGAGTGTCAAGAACAGCGCTCTCAACACAAAAACAGAGCACAAGCGATGTCGGTATTGCAAGCACGCTTACAACAAGCTGAAGATGAAAAACGCCGTAGTGAAGAAGAGTCTTCACGTAGAAACTTGGTAGCTAGTGGTGACCGTTCTGAACGTATTCGTACTTATAATTACCCGCAAGGTCGTATGACTGATCACCGAATCAATCTTACATTATACCGCTTGAATGAAATACTTGAAGGTAACTTACATTTGGTTTTAGAGCCGATAATGTTAGAAAATCAGGCTGACTTACTTGCGGCACTTGCTGAGCAAAACTAGAACTGATTTGAACGAACCATTAGAACCGTCAATATTATATTGCCAGCAGACTATTGCTGAAATAATTAATCAAGGGCAGCAATGGCTTGCTGCCTTTTCTGATAGCGCAAAACTTGATTGTAAAATTCTTTTAGCTACTGTCTTAGAAAAAGAGATGAGTTATTTATTAACTTGGCCAGAAAAAACGTTAACTGAAACTCAGTTTCAAGATTTTATGATATTGTTTGCACGTCGTTTACATGGTGAACCCATTGCATATATCATTGAAGAAGGCGAGTTTTGGTCATTACCTTTTTATGTGTCACCTGCTACGTTAATTCCACGCCCTGATACAGAACTTTTAGTTGAACATATACTCGCGCGTCACCATGAAAGCGATTTGTCATGTTTAGACTTGGGAACAGGAACCGGAGCGATTGCATTGTCGTTAGCTTCTGAACATAAAAGTTGGCAAATCAACGCTATAGATTTTAGTGATGATGCGGTAACTTTAGCGAAAAAAAATGCGCTACGCCTGAAGTTACCACAGGTAGACATTTATCAAAGTGATTGGTTTTCTAATGTAAAATCGAATCAAAAATTTAATATTATCGTCAGCAATCCACCTTATATTGATAAAGATGATCATCACTTAGTTGAAGGTGATGTGAGATATGAACCTCTTTCTGCGCTGGTAGCGAGTGATAATGGATTTTCAGATATCAAGAAAATTGCTAAAGAAGCTCAATCATATTTAAAAAATAATGGTGCTCTTTATTTAGAGCATGGTTTCGAACAGGCGGAGGGGGTGAGAAAAATTTTGAATCAACTAGATTATCAATCGATTGAAACGATTAAAGATTACTCCGGGAATGACCGAGTCACCTGTGCTGTATTTATACCAAGTAATAACAATAACAATAACAATAACAAGGATTTTTTATGAAACATCTACATATGACTCTCGCGGCAATAAGTATTATATTGTTAACATATCGTTTTGCATTAACATTAATGAGTTCAACGAAGTTGGATGAAAAATGGCTAAAAATTAGTCCACATGTTGTTGACACATTTCTATTGTTATTAGGCGTTGGTTTAGCGGTTAAACTAGCAATCAACCCACTAGATAACTTATGGTTAGTTGAAAAAATCATTGCAATTATTTTTTATATTTTTACCGGCTATTACGCGTTGAAAATAGCGCGCAATCGAGCAATGCAGGTAATAGGTTATTTAGGTGCTATGGGTTGGATAATGTTAGTGGTGAGAATCGCCATGACGAAACAAACGGTATTCTTATAACAAACATCCTCCACAAATAGTTATTAACTTTATATACGCTAAGCAGATAAAATCACAGTATGAATGAATTATTATTTTCCGAGCTTAATGATGGTGATAAGTCCCTTACAGAAGCTTTTGTCCTTATTGAGGAAGTTGTCTTTGGTAAAAGTGATTTTGAACCAACTAACCTAAGCAACATAGTTGAGAAATGTTCATCGCTAATTGCAGACACAGAAGAGTATCTTGAAAAGGCTGAACAACTGATCAATGAACTATTTATTGGGCAACTTTTTATTGATAAACAACGTGATTTTTGGCCAGTTAGCGCTCATAAATTATGTAGTGGTCTTGATTTTAAGTTAATGTCTCCAGCGTTAAAAAGTATTGTCCTGTGCCATGTTTTTCGTCTTTGTGGTTTTGATACCGATGTTGTTTTTGTGCCAAAGAAAAATATGATCAGAGTCGTATGCGATGAACTTTATGCGATTGTTTTTGATCCCATCACTGGCGAATCATTGAACTGGCACGAGCTTGATTTATGTATGGATGATCTTGATGGAGATCCACAAACCCATCAAATTGAAGAGGTATCGAGATTAAGTTTAATTGTAAAGCATGTTAGCTCATTGAAAAATGCGTTGATCCGTGAAGGGCAGTTCCCTCAAGCGCTAAAGTGTGTAGATATATTAATTGCATTACGTCCTGAAGATCCATTTGAACGCCGTGATAGAGGCTTTTTGCTACATCAACTCGATTGTTTTAAAGTGGCCTATGATGATTATCAATTTTTTGTAGAAAATTGCCCGAAAGACCCCGCAGCGCAACTATTAAAAATGCAATTGGATAAAATCACTATTGCTGATACGGTATTACATTAACATGTCCTAAAAGTAGGACTGTAACTTTACAAAAAATAAAAATAAAAATAGAAGGTTAACCAATGGAAGATCAAATTATTAATAACGCCCCCCTTATTACGAATGACGCAACGGTCTTAGGAGTGCTCGCGATAATACTGGGTTTAGTTTTTTATACTTCTAATAGTGAACATCCTGTATTTAAAAAATTCTATAAATACGTACCGGCATTATTAATGTGCTATTTATTACCGTCACTTTTAAATACTTTTGGTGTGATAAGTGCCGAGCTGACTCAAGTCGATGAAGTCGCTAAATATTATTTGTTACCTGCTTGTTTAGTTTTATTAACACTAAGTATAGATCTTAAAGCGATCAGAGGGCTTGGTAGTAAAGCGGTTATTATGTTTTTAACAGGTACTGTTGGTGTGGTAATTGGTGGTCCTATTGCACTATTGGCTATTTCAGGTATTTGGCCGGAACTCCTAGGTGTATCTGGCCCTGATGCTGTTTGGCGTGGTATGGCGGCACTTGCTGGTAGCTGGATTGGTGGTGGCGCTAATATGATGGCGATGAAGGATATTTTTGAAGCTGATGGTAAAATATTCACCATTATGGTGACGGTTGATATCGTTGTCGCGAATTTATGGATGGCGGTATTATTGTATATTGCTGCAAATCATAAACGTATAGATGCTAAAAGTGGCGCGGATACTTCAGGTATTGATCAGTTAATTAGCAAAGTTGAAGCATACGAACGAGCAAATAAAAGAATGCCCGAGCTTAAAGACTTTATGTTAATACTCGCCGTAGGTCTAGGTGGCATGGGATTAGCGCATTTTGCTGCAGATTTGTTAGTGCCATTCTTTAAACTTAACTTTCCTGGATTAAAAGAATTTAGCCTGCACAGTAAATTATTTTGGATTATTGTCATTGTAACTACTATCGGCTTATCTTTATCATTTACAAAAGTAAGAAACTTGGAGTCCGCTGGCGCTTCTAAGGTTGGCAGCGCTTTCTTATATGTACTAATTGCTACAATAGGATTACATATGGATATATCCCAAGTAGTTGAAGCACCTAAATATATTGTAATTGGTATTATATGGATGTTGGTACATGTCGCGCTATTATTTGCGGTTGGTAGAATGATCAAAGCACCAATCTTCTATCTAGCGGTTGGGAGTAAAGCTAATATTGGTGGTGCTGCTTCGGCGCCAGTTATTGCTTCAGCATTTCATCCGTCTTTAGCCCCAGTCGGCGTTTTACTTGCTGTACTAGGTTATGCCCTAGGAACTTATATGGCTTTTCTTTGTGGTCAGTTATTAAGAATTATTGGTAGCTAACAGTATTTTAGCACTGAACTTTATTTTGGAAAAATTATGACAATGACTTCAATAAAACTTGTGAACAACGATATTGAGATAGCCAACGATAAACCTTTTGTTTTATTTGGTGGCATGAATGTACTAGAGTCGCGTGACTTGGCAATGAGCATTGCAGAGCATTATGTAGAAATAACGCAAAAGCTTAATATTCCTTATGTATTCAAAGCGTCTTTTGATAAAGCAAACCGATCGTCTGTTAGTTCATATCGGGGGCCAGGTTTAGAAGAAGGTTTGAGAATATTTGAAGAAATAAAATCAACTTTCAATGTGCCAATTATTACAGATGTACATGAAATTCATCAAGCACAACCAGTCGCTGATGTTGTTGATATTATTCAGCTGCCCGCTTTTCTAGCGCGTCAAACTGACTTAGTGGTTGCCATGGCGAAAACCAATGCAATTATTAATGTTAAGAAGCCACAGTTTCTAGCAGCGCATGAAATGCGTCATATCATTAATAAATTCGCAGAAGCAGGCAATGAACAAGTTATATTGTGTGAGCGTGGCAGTTGTTATGGCTATAATAATCTTGTTGTTGATATGTTAGCGATGGATGAAATGAAAGATTACGCACCAGTGATTTTCGATGCTACTCATGCTTTGCAACAACCCGGAGGTCGTTCTGATTCGGCTGATGGACGTCGTGCTAAAGCAGCTCAATTGGCCCGTAGTGGCATGGCATTAGGTTTGGCTGGTTTATTTATAGAATCACATCCTGATCCAGATAACGCTAAATGTGATGGCCCTTGTGCATTGCCACTTGATAAGCTGGAGCCTTACTTGCAACAAATGAAATCGATTGATGATTTAGTCAAATCATTTGAGCCGTTAATTACTGGCTAATGTGACGGGTCAATCTGATCTAATAAAAAAAGGTGCTTTTAAGCACCTTTTTTATTAAACGATTGTTCTGTTATTTGAATTAACTATCACTTTGATTTTTATCTAAATCATGAAAGTCAATATTCTCAATTTTACTTCCCGCATTATCATCGTAAAAGACGTCTTCATCAAATTGATCTTCTGATTTAGCAACAACAATTGAGACCATACTGTCACCAGTAACATTTACAGCAGTTCGTGTCATATCAAGTAAACGGTCAACACCAATAATTAAACCAATGCCTTCAACAGGTAAGCCAACTTGGTCTAGAACCATCGCCAGCATAATTAAACCTACGCCAGGAACACCCGCTGTGCCAATTGAAGCCAAAGTAGCGGTAAGTATTACCATTAAATATTGACTAAATGTTAGATCAACATTAAACACTTGCGCAATAAATACAGTAGCAACGCCTTGCATTATAGCCGTGCCATCCATATTGATGGTTGCACCTAGAGGTACGGTAAACGAAGCGATTGAATTTTTAACGCCCATTTTTTTGGTAACAGTTTCAAGTGTTACAGGGATGGTTGCATTACTGCTGGCTGTTGAAAATGCAAAAATAACGGCATCACGCATTTTTTTCAAAAAGGTAATAGGGTTTAAGCCTGCCATAATTTTCAATATGGCAGAATAAGTAACTGTTGCATGTAATATCAGGGCAAAGAAAACGACAAAGAAATAGACAATTAAGTTACCGAATATCTTAAGTGACATATCAGTGAACAAGCTAGCTAATAAACAAAAGACACCATATGGTGCAAGGTTCATTAAAATAGTAACCAAACGCATGATGACGGTACTCATGTCTTCAAATAAGCCAGCAATACGTTCGCCTGCTTTACCTGAAAGCGCTATAGCAATACCAAACAATAACGCAAATACAATGACTTGCAGCATGTTCCCTTGCGCAAAAGCGGCGAATGGATTACTTGGGAACATTTGAATAAACACTTGCGCTAAAGAAGGTGCTTCTCGACTAGTGAAAGTGGTATCCGAGACCATGTTGACCCCTTCACCGGGGCTTATCAATAACGCTAAAAACATCGCGAAGCTAATCGCTATTGCTGTGGTAATTAAATAAAGTGAAATAGCTTTACCGCCAATACGGCCTAACTTGGTGGTGTCTTTTAATGAACAAGTTCCACAAATTAGTGATACGAAAACTAATGGCACTACAAGCATTTTTAAACTTGAAATGAAAACTTGTCCGATAACTTCAAAAATGCCGTCAACCAAAAAGGATCGCAATGAAAGTTCAAAGAAATAGAGTGGGATCACAAAGTCTGATTTGTCTGGCATAAGCATCTGTAATAAGACGCCGGTAAAAATACCAGCACCCATGCCGGTAACTATTCTAGTGGTTAAACTTGCTTTTTTTTTGTCTGTCATAAAGAAATGCAACATTATTTTTATTATAAATTATGAATAGTAGATTAACAGGTAATTCATTGATAAAAAAGCTTAGTATTAAAAAGTAACTATAGGTGTATTTTTAATGAAATTTTTGCAAAATAAGTTACTATGAATAAAGATGTAATTAAAAAATACTAAGGGATGCTTGTATGGCACTACTTCAACGTTTGAGTTTTTGGGTTTTATTTATTGCACTTACCGGCTGTGGTGGTAGTGGAGATGGTGGACTGTCTAGAACTGAAACCCCAGAGGTCGTTGTTGAAGAATTATCTACTATTACTCTAAATTTATCCATCGATATTACAGACGTAGATAATGCTAATTCGGCTTTGCTCACTGCAACCCTGCAAGATGACGAAACATCTCTAACTGGAAAAGTGGTGACATTTTCCTCAACATTAGGAATATTAGATCCTCTCTCTGGCACAGCTTTAACTGATGACAATGGTCAAGCAACTATACAACTTCATGCTGGCTCAACACAAGGAGCAGGAGAAATAACGGTGAGCTATGGTGAAATATCATCTTCAGTTCTTGGTTTTACTTCTGCTGGAGATGGAGGAGCGATAACAGGAAAAAGTATTAATATAACGTCTTCCAACGTAATGATAACTGCTGCAACCCCTGCGACATTGAGTGCTAGTTATACTGATGGCAATGTTCCTGTTGTGGGTGAAGTCGTTACATTTACCAATACATTAGGCGTTTTAGACCCCGTTTCAGGAACTTCACTGACAAACTCAGAAGGTATTGCAACTATCGTTTTAGCTGCAGGAACGGAAAAAGGGGCTGGTATCATTACAGTTACAACGGCTTCTGGTGAATTTAATACTTTAGGTTTTTCAACTGAAGGTGATGGTTTAGTTGATGGTGAGAATAGATTAACGATTACTTCATTCACTAATAGTACCTCTATTTCTAATGTAACCCCTGCAAGCATTACGGTTAATTTTGAAACAGCTGATGGTAATGCTTTAAGTGATGAAGTGATCACATTCACGTCCACTTTAGGTTTACTTGACCCAATATCGGGTACTGCACTGACCAATAGTACGGGTGACGCAACAATTATTCTCTCTGCTGGTGAAGTACGTGGCGCTGGTGTGTTAACTGCTACTTCTAGTGTTGATGATGTAGTGATGCAAGGCTTCTTTTCTGAAGGAGATAGTGTTGGGTCAGGTGTTAATATAAGTCTTGTTTTAACTGATGATAGCGGTAATGAAATTGAACAGATAAGCAGTATATCGTCAGGTAAATTAGTTGCTACAGTGACTGGTGTGAACAAAGCGGTTATTGTTACTTTTACCACTGATATTGGAACTATTCCAATTCAAACGGCAATTGCAGCAACCGGCAGTGGATATGTTGCAAGTGTTGATTTATTAGCGGGAAACTCGCTTGGTGCAGGAACGGTTATCGCCCAACTCGTCTCGGGTGAATCTGAAGAGCTGGTTTTTTCAATTGGCGCTTCATCTCTCGGTATGGGTAATGCAATTGATGCTGTAACTGGTTTACCTGATGGGTTAGTTGATGTGCCGGCATCTGCTATTTCTGCAGGTGCTACAGCGGGACTGTCTGTTAGCATATGGGATGTTTCTAATGCTTCTCAGGCTACTCCTGCTGTATTATTTACCACGGAAACAGTTGAAGTAACCTTTACTTCTGGCTGTAGTGGTTTGTCAGTACCTACAGCAAATATCGATTCACCTGTTGCAACGATTGCAGGTGTGGCGCAAAGCACTTATTTAGCTCAGGGCTGTGAAGGGAGCGATATTGTTACCGCAACGGCTAATGCAGGCGGCACCGTTTTATCAGCTACAGGCACTGTGTCTATTACTTCTCCTGATTCAGGCAGTATTGAATTTGTGTCTGCAACACCCGAAAGTATTAGTTTGAAGGGGGTTGGCGGTCTTGAAAGTTCAACCGTTGTTTTTAGAGTTAGAGACACTAATGGAAATGTAGTCGCTAATAAAAGTGTTAATTTTTCATTGAACACGGGCGTTGGCGGCATTGCTTTAAGCCCAACATCAGCAGAAACGGATAGTAATGGCTTGGTTCAAACTGTGGTTAACTCAGGAACAGTACACGCCAGTGTACGTGTGAGGGCTGAGCTGGATGAAGATTCAACCATTTTCACACAATCTAACCTTTTGGTTATTTCAACCGGAATTCCAGATCAAGACAGTTTTAGTTTGTCTGCGAGTGTCTTAAACCCAGAAGCTTGGAATGTTGATGGCACAGAAGTTACGATTACAGCAAGACTTGCTGATGCCTTTAATAACCCTGCACCTGATGGAACCGCTGTTTCTTTTACCACTGAAGGTGGTGTAATAGAAGATTCTTGTGTTACCACTGAAGGTGTCTGTACCGTTATTTGGACGAGTCAGAATGTAAGACCTGAAGGGCAAGAGTTAGGCGAAGTAAATGATGGGCCAACATTAATTCAAGGCGTTGTTGATATAAGTAAAGGTTTTGATTTTACAGACAAAGAAATTTCTTTTTCTGTCACGACAGATAATGGCACAGACAATATTACCAATCTAAATGTTAAATATGAATCGAAAGCCGAATTACTCAGTGAGACAAATGCCTTGCTTGTTAATTCGGCTGTAAAAGCAGTCTCTGGTTTTGAAAGTATATTAGAATTTATCTCAACGGATGGCTTAGATATAACCATTGCAGATACTTCAGCGGGTTCGGTGACGACTTTTGATGTTCTAGGAATCGCTGATGGTACGACTTATTACAACTATGCTACTCAAATCTTCGGGAGCAATGATATTTCGGCAGGCATAAATTTTACTGTCAACGATATTGTTTTTGATGTGGAAACGTTGGATGGTACTGATGTAGTCACGCTTAATACTGACCTTATTGATGCAGATGAAGTCATTGATGCAGTTAACGGCCAACTATCAACATCTTTAGTGAATGCTTCTGAATTCGTCTATGCAGGAAATAGCTATATTTTATTCACTTCACCAAACCGACGAGACGTGAAAATAACGGATGGTGCTGGTACAACAACGACTCAATCCCAATTAGGTGTTGCTGATGGTACAACCTTCGCATCAAGAGTTAATAGTTCTTCTCCGCAAACCACTAACTTTATGGCACAAAAATATGGTGGCAGAGCAACTATTTCTGCGACGGCTATCGGCGAAGAATCTTTCCCCGACTTTAATGGTAATGGACTTTATGACAGCAGTGAGAAAGATGCATTTTTAGGGGCCAATGGAAACTCAGGGTTAGATGTTAATGGTTTTCCTTACGACTTAAATGAGTCTTTTATTGATTATAATGAAGACGGAATTTATAACCCAAATCCTTCTGCTGCTGATGGTGAAAGGGAAGGAGGAGAAACAGGAGGCGAACAAGAGAAGTTTGATGATTTTAACTCTAATAGCATCTTTGACTTGAAAGATGATGAATATAATGGTTCTTTATGCGGTGATGCTGACAATTGCTCTACCGCTAATAAATCTATTAATGTTCGTGGTTCTCTGGTTTTAGTGATGTCTAGCAGTAACCCGAGATTTGTGACTACTTTCCCTGTTAATGGAGACAGCATTAATATAACTCAAGATGGCACCGCTGCCGCAACGGTTACTATTTCTGACTTTCATAACCAACCTATGCCAGCGGGTACTACTGTTGAATTTAATGCCGCTGTTGGCAGTATTTTGGGGATAGATACCTATGTTTGGCCGAATAGTAATTTTAATGGTGGTAGTAGCTTTTCTGTTACAGTACAAGGTGTTGAAGATGAGTCGCTCAGTGGTCCACTGGTTGTTACGGTAACAACGCCTTCCGGTTCGTCTACCGCGTATACTGTTGCTACCATTGTAATAACGCCGTAAAGATTTGTAATACTTCCTAATAAAAAAGGCTCCATAAGGAGCCTTTTTTTATATCTTATTTAAATAAATGTTGTTGTAACATTATTTGAAAGTGATAATTATTTAGCCATCTCAGTTAACAAAAATGCAGATATTTCAGCACCTGCTGCCAATGTTTTATCACGACTTACTTGTCCAAGACCTGAGCTATCTGTGAAAGGTGCAATTTCCATCATATCAGCACCTGTTATGCGGTATTGTGCGGCTAATGCTCGTAATATGTCCATTGCTTCATTTTGAAATAAACCATCAGGCTCTGGTGTTCCAGTAGCAGCTGCGACACTTTCGTCTAAAGCATCAATATCAAAACTAACGTACAATTCGTCAATGTTTTCATCTTTTAATTGAGCAAATATATTTTCTATTATTTTCTCAACGCCATGTTCTCGTACTTCATGAGCCCAATGTTGTCTCACACCAAAGGTACTTTCCCAATGAGACTTAGGACGACCGCTTGATCTAATGCCAACTTGGATTAAATGATGTTTCTCATGCAAATCATCGAGAATATGTGTACACCAAGAGCCAAAACATAAATCGATGCCTAGCCTTTCTACTAATAAATCTGTGTGAGCATCGAAATGAATGATAGCGGCACGAATGCCGCGCTTTTTCTTTGCTTGTAAGTAAGCCTTAGTTAATGGGTAACTTACTGAGTGGTCTCCACCAATACCGAAAATACCTTTATCAGGGAATTCAGCATAAAAATCATGCAATACGTCTTCAGTAATGGTTAATGGACTAACCGCATAAGGGCAATTCTCATCTTGATAAAGTGCCTTTCTACAATTAGACAGGGTTGCTTCATTTAAATACTTGTCATGAAGTAAATGAGGAATAACACGAATATCACCCATATCGAAAGCTTCAAGTTCGGGGTATTGCTCAAGTAACGTTGAACGGACAAATAAAGGTCCCCAATTCGCGCCTCGTAAGATTCCACCACCACAATCTGATGCCACACCCAAAATAACTGCGTTTGATGCATCAGGAAGCTTGTTTAACGAGTCTTTCCAAATATTATCAATGTTGGTAGATTGACCGAATAAAGCTTGGTGTAATTGCTCTTTACGCTCTTTAGCGGTATTTACGGTAAAGACACCGTTACCAGCAGGGCATAAACAGTTGGATAATTTTTCCTGTAAGTTAGTCCATGATGTTGTCATATAATTGTTCTCTAGTTATTTACCCATTAATTACCCTTTCAATAAAGTATTTAAGAGGTATTGTTTTATATAGAAGCTTTTAGATTTTTACATAGTGAATAATTGGATTTCCTAAGAAATCAGATGTTCGACAGTGTATAAATTTTGTTGAATTTATTATAACTACACTGAAAATTTGGCTGTATTATAACGAAAACACCTCCATTAGGCGATGTTAATAAAAATAATAACTTGTCAGCTTGCTTATTTACGGATATATCTAATAGTAATTCTAATTTTAATGATTTTTGGATAAATTGTACTAAAAATGAGTAGCTCGGCTAATTTTTAGACAAATTTTACTGAAGTGTAACTATACTGGCAAAAAATAATAGCCAGTGACGTAGGAAAGTATATATATGGCAAAATCTCTTGTAATTGTCGAATCACCAGCCAAAGCGAAGACAATTAACAAATATCTTGGTAAAGACTTTATTGTGAAATCTAGTGTAGGTCATGTGCGTGATCTTCCTCACAGTAGTACTGGTAAAAAAGTTGCCGCTAAATCTCCTGCTGAAGTCAGAAAAATGGCACCAGCTGCGAAAGCAAAGTATAAAGCGAAGCGCGATAAGTTAGCACTTGTTAATCGTATGGGGATTGACCCTGAAAATGATTGGGAAGCAAATTATCAAGTACTTGAAGGTAAAGAAAAAGTTGTTGCTGAATTAATCAAACTTGCCGGTACTGCCGACACTATCTATCTCGCAACCGATTTGGATCGCGAGGGAGAAGCGATTGCCTGGCACTTGAAAGAAATTATTGGCGGCGATGACGCGAAATTCAAACGTGTTGTTTTTAATGAAATAACTGAGAATTCGATTCAGCAAGCTTTCGCTACTCCTAGTGAATTAAGTATGCCAGGGGTAAATGCTCAACAAGCGCGACGTTTTCTCGATCGTGTTGTTGGCTTTATGGTTAGCCCTTTATTATGGAAAAAAGTTGCTCGTGGTTTGTCTGCTGGGCGAGTGCAATCAGTCGCTGTTAAATTAGTCGTTGAAAAAGAACGTGAAATTAAAGCATTTGACCCGAAAGAATTTTGGGAAATAAGTGCTGATACCAAAACCGCTACTGGATTAGACTTTCCATTAGATGTTACTCATGAAAATGGCAAAGCTTTTAAACCGACCAATGAAACTGATGCTAAGAAGGCGTTAGCAATATTACAAGGTTCAGCATATACCGTTAATAAACGAGACGATAAACCGTCTAAAAGCACACCGTCAGCACCTTTTATTACGTCAACATTGCAACAAGCGGCAAGTACAAAATTAGGTTTCGGCGTTAAACGTACTATGGGCTTAG
>Ga0209292_1002011_pt1 | contig 24077 bp, 5 predicted proteins | sample GOMGulsemesocosm_2_FD_184634 | JGI IMG/M metagenome (GOLD analysis project Ga0209292, IMG submission 184634) | Methane-oxidizing microbial communities from mesocosms in the Gulf of Mexico - GOM9C Gulf of Mexico (SPAdes) (version 2) | ecosystem: Environmental > Aquatic > Marine > Cold seeps... | reverse complement strand
CGGTCGCGAAGATCTAGCCAAGCGTGGATATGCTCCGGATGGTGAAAAACGCCTGCGCCGTTTCTCGATCTGGGAAATTACAAAATACTTAATCCCAGTCGCTTCAGCGCATCTTCGCCGGGTTTTAAAAGCCAACCCAGATTTGCCGCAAGGCGAAGGGGAAAGTGGGTCAAAATGGTTCACTCTGGAAGAGGTCCTTACGCTTCGAAAGCATTTCGATGCAGAAGGCGTCAGCACCAAGGAATACCTGCCCTACCGCCCCAAAGGCCTGCCAGCAAAAGTGGCCGCTGTCGCGAACTTCAAAGGCGGGGTTGGCAAGACTTCAACTGCCGCTCACTTGGCAATGTCCGCCGCCTTAGACGGTTATAAGGTTTTGGTGATTGATCTTGATAGCCAAGGTTCAATGACCTCTATTATGGGCGGCACGGTTCCTGATGAATGGTCCACGGTTTTCCCCCTTCTCGCGAAAGATTACGCTCGCGCAGTTATGGCGGAAAATGAGGTGCGTCGTGCGAAGGATCAGGCGGAAATTCCTCTGGATGAAACCCTGAAAGAAGCCTTGGAGGTTTCGCCGCGAAACGTCATTCAGAAGACCCACTGGCCCAATATCGATCTGATCGGCGCGCAACTAAATCTGTATTGGGCGGAATTTCAGATCCCCGTCTGGCGCATGGGCTTGAAGTCTTGGCCGCTTTGGGACGGGCTGACAAACTTCCTTGAAGACGAGGGCATTTTGCAAGAATACGATCTTGTGCTGCTCGACACCCCCCCTGCCCTTGGCTACCTCACCATCAACGCTTTGGCTGCTGCGGATATCCTACTTGTGCCGCTTGGCGCGTCATTCCTTGAATTCGATTCCACAGGCCGTTTCTTTGACATGCTTTACACCACCTTTGCCTCTATCGAGGATGGTGAGAATTCTTTGCAGCGCGCGGCGGGTTTACCGGAAATTAAGTTTGAATGGGATGTAGTGCGGGCAATTATCACGCGTTTCGACGCGAGTCAGCAAACGGATATGGCCAATGTTATCCAAGCCTATTTTGGAGATTTCATGAATGCCTATCGTCAAGATTTCACGGCCTTGGTCGGACAAGCTGGGGAACAAGTGAATGGTATTTATGAAGCTGATTACCGCGACTTTAACCGCGATACATACGTTCGCGGACGCGAAGCTTTTGATCAGACCTATGCTGAGTTCAAAGAGCTTTTGATCGGCAGCTGGTGGCGCGACGCAAATATGGAAGGTAAGTAAAATGGCACGACGTAGACGCCTGGCGGCCCCGGATGAAAAAACGCTGAACGCCTTGGAAGATGGTTTCGCCGCGAAACCTTTGGAAACCAAATCTATGGTGCCGCCGATTGCGCAGGTTGCCGGTGAAGCCGCTGCTTTGGCCGCGATGGAACAGGTCACTGATCGGGCCGAACACGCCCGCACGCAGGCCGATGCGCAGAAATATCATGATGCACAAAGTGCTGGATTGGTTGCTGAACATATTGATATTCGTGAAATTGACGAAAGTCATATCCGCCGTGACCGTATGTCTGAGCGTGCGGAAGAGATGGAGGAACTTGAAAACTCGTTGCGGGCACATGGGCTGCGCACTCCAATTGAGGTGGTGAAAACCGAAGATGGATATGGGTTGGTTTCAGGTTTTCGCCGACTGACGGCGTTTCGAAACCTTGCCAGCGAAAACATCTATTTCGAAAAAATACCGACGTTTGTTCGGCCCGGGAACGCCAGCGCTGATGCTTATGTGAATATGGTGGAAGAGAATGAAATTCGTTCTGATCTGACTCCATATGAACGTGGTCGCATCGCGGTTCTGTCGGTCGGGCAGGGCGCGTTCCCGACTTTGGCCGATGCCGTAGACGCTCTGTTCGCATCCGTCTCAAAAGCCAAAAGATCAAAGGTGCGAAGTTTTGCTTTGATTCACGAAATGCTGGGGGACCTTTTACGGTTTCCAGCTGCCTTGTCTGAAAAGAACGGATTGAAACTGGCGGCTGGGTTGCGTGGTGGAGATGTCGAAGCTTTGCGGTCAACCCTTGGTGCCGAGGCGTTCGCCACGGTTGCTGAGGAATGGCGTGGGATTGAAACTTGGCTGGAGGCCCAAGACCCTGCCGACAAAACACCTTCAAAGGGTGGGCGGCCGGTAAAGGTTCAAAAACTACCTGAGCGGAAGCTGAAAACAGGTGGCAGTTTGCGGGTTTCCCTATCTGGGGATAGTGCCAGCTTTGACGTTAAAGGTGCGGATGTTTCGGCAGAAATGGCCGAACGCATTGCCGATTTTATTGACAGCATTGTTTAACGCAACGCCGATGAATGGGGCCCTTGTGCTGTGTCGCAAGGGCCCCAAAATATTCACAATTCAGTTTAAACGTGCATCACTTTATATAATGGCATGGTGTTTTCCCTACTTTTTGGATCGATGATTTATCATGATGGTTTTCGAAAAACTCGTGAATCATCAATCAGATACGTGCGAATCTAAAGTCAAAGGAAACCAGTGGCTTTGAGGTGTGTGAATATAAAGGTTGACAAAAAATTAACGCCGAAGTCTCCTGCCGGTGCATCTTAAGGTGTAATGTAGGTGACATGGCGGTGTTAGGCGCGGGGGGCGTGCTTTCACATTTTTACAAGCCAATGGTTTGACGTGTCTTAATATTTGATAATTTTTAACCCGATACGGGATTGTATTTGGTTCATTGCTGAGATTTTGAGGCGAACCGGGTATTTTGGGGAGAGCATGTTTGCGAGGGTGAAGTATTTTACTGGCGAAAGCCGGACACCGTTTCGAAATTTCAAAACCATAGCACCAACCTGTGCCGTGGTTTTTTCCGCCATTTCTGTAATCGCCCTCTCTTTAACGTCCTCCGTTTTGGCGTCCGAACATTCCTTCCAAGATTGGAGATTGACCTGCCCTGAGGATGGGCGTGAGTGTGCGCTTTCTACCACCAGTTTCGCTGAAGATCGCACTTGGCTTTCAACCATTCGTATGCAGCCGCGCTTTGATGGCGCAACTCTTCCAGTGCAAATTCTTGTTCCACCACAGGTTCATCTGGCCTCTGGTCTTTTTGTGAATATTCCCGGGTTAGGGGAAAAGCAGGCGACCTTTTTGCGTTGCACGGTTCAGGCCTGTGACGCGCGGTTGACGCTGGCCGATGACGACCTTCTGGCTTGGAAGCAGGCGCGTGCGGCAGAGGTTCTTTATAGACCATCAGTTTCAGGCCCTCCGATCCGGTATGGGGTATCTTTGATGGGGTTAACGGCGGCTATGGACGCAATGGCAGGGGTTACGCAATGATCCGGTTTTTCACACGACTTTTCATGGTGCTGTCGCTTTTGTTCTGCGCGGTTCCTGCGAGTGCACAGACATTTCAAATTGAAGGTGTCGCCTTTGAGAGTTCCGATTATCTGACCGATGAGCTTCTGAATTCGGTGAGCGCAAAATATATATCGCGCCCGATTACCTTCGATGATCTGCAAGCGATGATTGATGAGTTAAATCTTCTATATGCTCGAAGCGGTGTGCCAACAGCACGTGCAGTTTTGCCGCCCCAGGAAATCCGGGATGGCATCTTGCGGGTTTCATTGATTGAGGCAGAGATTGAGATTGTTGAGGTGGAAGGGTTTCGGAACACCAATCCAGATTTCCTGCGTCGTACGATTTCACTTGGAGTGGGAACAAAGCCAGATTTCGCACAGCTAGAACGTGATCTGATGATCTATGATATCGCGCATGATATTTCCCCCCAGCTAAGCTTCTCTGCCGGGGACACACCGGGAACCACACGGGCGATTATTCGTGCCGAAGAACCAGAGCGTTGGAGTATTACCGGGTCACTTGATAATTTTGGGCGTCCAGAAACTGGTGAAGCGCGCGCAACGGCATTTGTACGTTGGAACAGCGCAACAGGCGTGCGTGACACCTTGTCATTTCAAGCCCAAGGATCCAGCGGCGCGCAATCAACCTCAGTGGGATATTCACGCCCCATTGGCCCAGGGGGCGGGCGGGTTGTTGCCGCGCTAAGCTATTCCACATCATCAATCATTGGGGGGGATTTCACGGTTGTCAGGATCAAGTCAGATTCTGCCAGTGCAAGCCTGTCCTATCGCCGCCCGGCTTGGGTGCGCCCAGATCGTTATGTGATGTTTGATGGCGGTTTGACCTATGAAACCACCCAGTCCACGATTGAAGAAACTGATTTTGCCGATATCAATCTGTCTGATTTGTTTTTCAGCGCACGGTATAATCGACGTTATGCAAAAGCGGTCCTTGGGGTCAGTGCGGGGCTGCGGGCCGGGACGGCGGATGCGATTGGCACGTCAGAAACAGAAGGCAGCTATTGGCTGCTTTATGGTGAAGGCACATATGCCCGCCCGCTGAGTGAAAAACTGATGTTTAACGGCACTCTGCGCTATCAACTGGCCTATGGAGAGAACCTGCCGGTTGCCCGGTTGCTCACCGCTGGTGGCGTGGGCACCGTTCGGGGTTATCCAGAGAATATTCGCGGTGGCGACAGTGGGGTTGTTTTGAACTTTCAACTGTCAGCGCGCGACCCCATCACACCTGAAGCTATGCCAAAGCTGCGCATGACGCCTTTTGGATTCGTCGATGCAGCGCTGATTTTACCCTACCGCGTCGATGGCGGCTTCAACAGCGAACATGATCTCTTGGCGTCTTTGGGCGGTGGTGTCTCGTTTGGGTTGGGCGACAAGGCAAGTTTGCTGGCGATGATTGGCGTACCTCTGGTTGACACCCTAGGCTTCACTGATGCTGGGCAACCGGCGTTTTACCTGGGGTTGGATTACACCTTTTGACCTGAAGAAAAAGAATACTTGAGACCACACCACGAATGGAGCGAAGATCAAAAATGAACACTCTAACCCGCCTAATGGCGACACTGACACTGGCAATGACACCGCTTTCCGGCATGGCGCAGGACAGCACAAGTGCAACTGATGTGGAAACCGAAGCTGAGATCAGTGATGTTGCTAATAATTCGAGTTTTGGTGATTGGGTCATCAGTTGTGATGCGGTCACTGTGCGCCGTACGGTTTGTCGCTTGATCCAGGAACAAAGCATGCGCGAAAGCGGAGAGCTTGTGGCACGGTTTGTGGCTGTGCCTGTTGCGGATGGTGTGATCCTCTTGGCTCAGGTTCCGATGGGTGTTTATCTGCCGGGTGGCGCTGTCTATCGCATTGCTGGACGTGATGATCTGGAACAGCGGGAAATGATCTGGCAACGCTGTGCCGCTGATGTCTGTGAAGCTGCCGCACCGGTTGATGACGCGGAACTCGCATTGTTTGCTGAAGCTGAGTCCCTTCTATTTGGGTTCCGTCCAACGGCTGAATCTGACCCCGTCATTTTAAATGTTGATATCAGCGAATTCGCAACTGCAGTTCAGCTGATCCGTGAAAGCAACAGCTAAGCAGCAGCAAGAATAGTAACCGGGGGCAGGGGATGCCCCCGTTGTAACGAGTGAATTGTTTGTAAGTTAAAGACCTGAAGACCACCGAGTGACCTGTACTTTAGAGAGAGCAGTCGACATGGCCCGCAGAACGTTGAAATCAGAGCAAAGACAGAAACCCGCTTTTAGCAAGGGTTCTCTCAGGCAATCGCTGGGCAAACAATGTGTTGCCTTTGTGAGTTCTGCTGCGGTGGCGTGTATGCAGGTTTTGCCTGCTTTTGCGGATGTGGTTGCGGGGGGTCAAACAGCCACCACCGTCAGCAGCCCAACGGGCACAGTGAATGTGACCACTGGCACAGTCGTCAATAGCACAGGTTTCAACCATTTTTCTGAATTTAACGTCAGCAATACTGACACGGTTAATTTGTTTCAGCCAATCGGGGCCGATGCGCTGGTCAATATCATTTCCGGGGGCAGTTCGGTTATTGATGGTGCGGTGAACGGGCTGATTGGGAACCCAATTGCAAGCGTTGCCGGCGGGAATCTGTTCTTTGTGAACTCTGCCGGATTTGTTGTCTCTGCGAATGGTGTGATCAATGCGGGTCAGTTGACCCTGACCACGCCAACTTCTGACTTCGTGAATGATCTATTGGACGAGGCCAATGATAACTTCCTTGGGCTGGATGATCCGACGCAGAAACTGTTTGCTGGTGAAGAACCGCTAAGTGCGACGGGTGTGATTGACATCCAAGATGGCGCACAGCTTTTTGCCACGCGTCTTGATATGCGGGCGGGGCTACGGATGATCGTTGATGGCCGTATCACCGTCGATGCGGGGCCGCTTTCGACAGGGCCGGTTACGCCGGCGGTGAACCTAGAGGGAGAGCCAACCGCAGGTGGTGTTGAGATCAGTGCAGGCGGTGTTATACGCCTTGTGTCTGGCGGAACCGCTGAAATTCGCGGCGAGATGAGCGCCCAAGGCGGTACCGGCGTTGGGCCGGTTGATACGCGCCATGGTGGCCTCGTAGAGGTGATTGCCGAGGGGGATCTGACTGCCGGGGGCACCATTGATGTGTCCAGTGCAAATGCCGATGGTGATATTTTAGGGGTGCCCAACCCTCTTGCCGATGGTGGCGCCGTGATGATGTTCACGCGTGGATCCGCGACAATGGAAGCTGGGCTTTCGATTGATGCCACCTCCGTTGCCGGGTCCGGTGGTTTCTTTGCGCTGCGTGCGGTTGGAAATATCAACGATGGTCAGGGCCACCTCAACACGGGGCCAGGCGGTGAAGCCTTTCTGATTGCAGATACTGTCAATATCACCGGCGATGTGACCACCGATGGTGGTGGTTTGGGCATTCGTGGGGAAGATGCGGTTAATATTCGTGCCGGTGCCGGGCTTTCGACCCGCGCGATCCCTGCGGGAACCGATGCGTTTACCGGTGCTGCGTCCGCCAATAAGGCAGGTGATCTGATTGTCACCTCAGAGGCGATCAGCATTGAAGCGGGCGCGACCCTGCGTGCTGATGGCGCTGGGGCCGACAACGGCGGCATGCTGGCCCTAGTGGCCCGCAACGCCATCGAAGGTATTTCTTGGGCGATTCAGCCGGATGCGGAGGTCGCTACGATCACTATTGATCAGGCTTCGATTGTTGCAGGAACCGTGGTGATCAGCGCAATTGCTGAGGTTTCTAACAGTTTTGGCAACCTGGATGATACGGTCGAGGCCAGCCAAGTGGTGGAGATGGAAGGCACCACGACCGAGGCGCAGTTCGATGCAATGCTGGACAATATCATGGTGGCTGCAACGGATGTTATGGGGCGCGGCCTGACCACGCTGAACGGCTTGATTCCTGTGCAAATCCAGATTCTATCTGCCGAGGCGCGGGTGACGATCACCGACAGCACGATTGCGGCGAATGGCAATTGGGATGGGCTGACCGCCACGCTTGAAAACCAAGACACAGAATTTGCCAATAACGGCTATCTGAGCCCAACGGGGCTACGTGAAAACACCTATCAATTCTTCGCTCCGGAAGCAGATCTGACAGTTGCGACACCTTTGGGTGATGTGCCGATCATTTCGCCATTGGCGAATGACAATCCGTATCTTTTGAACGTCAAACTGCCCAGTGAATTTGACTTAGCAGAGGACAGTTTGCTTATACAAAGTCACGCGCAAAACGATCTGTCAATTGCGCCGAAAGCCTATGGGCTTGGGCTTGCTGTGGCTTCGACACGCACAACCTCCATAGTCGACATCAGCGATACAGCGCTGCGCACGGATATTGGTAATACGCGCTTGGCTTCAACCGCGATGGAAAATCATTCGATCAACATTGCGGCGAAAAAGATCGCAAATGGCGCGGCTTCTGTTGTTGTTTCCGTGCGTGATTTGACCAACCAACTTTTGGTTGATGGTGGTAGTATTGATAGTGCGGGCGGGATAACCGCCGGGGCCTGGACTGGGCGGAATCTGTCAATTTCCAGTGTTGCCAATTCGGGCCAAGAAGGGCGCTTGGCCATTGCGGTGAATGTCGATGTTTCAACCTCCCTGACTGAGGCCGCAGTCAGCGGTGACATTACGGCTGGCGGAGATGTTGCTGTTGATGCGGAATCCCTGTTCTTTGATGTCACGCATGTCACCAATGCAACCATGGGGCTTGCCAATGTGGCGAAAGTGATTGCGACGCATCGCAATTCCAATAGTTCACTGACCAGCTTTGTTCAAAACCTGCGCTCGCAATCTTCTGGGCAGGACCCAAGCACCCCAACAAAACCGCATTTCGGCATGGGTGTTGCGGTTGGTATTCAACTGTCTGACGACAATACCTTTGCAACACTTGGCGGTAATTATCATGATCTAAATTCTGGTCGGGCCTTGACCGCTTTGGGGGCAACCAATGTCACGGCCCTAGGCCATGATGTTGCGGTCAACGCAGCTTATCGGTTTGCGGACCGCGGAAATGAAGGCGGCGGCGGGTTGACACGGTCCGGATCTGCGGCCTTTGGTAAGTTGACCTTTGCTTTGCAGAAAATGGTCGATCGGCACAATAATAACCCGGCAAATGTAGACAATCAGATCACCAAAGAAGACCTGCTTGGAAATTTTTCGAACGCATTGATGTTGAACGTGTCGATGGCTTCGCTATTGGGGGAAACTCAGGCTGAGGTCGGAGGTAATGCGACGATCAACGCCGGTTCGCTGAATGTAAATGCGCTAACCCGATACCCGAACACCAATCCCGTGGGCGCGTTGGTAAATCAATGGGAAAACTTCACCGATCAAGTGACGAATTATAACCCTCTCAGCACGCCCGGTGGTACAAGTGTTGAACCACAGGCTCCACCTGCGCCGGATCTGGCGGGCTTTGTTGATATTGTGAACCCGCTGACCTATCTGACGACCGAATCCAAGACCAAAGCTGAAACACCGGGAGATGTGACACCCGGCGAGGAACAGGAATTGGCGATTGGTGTTTCGCTGACACTCTTTAACACTGAGAACAGTTCGGTTGCTGCAATCCGGAACGGCGCAGATATCACGGTTGAGACAGAGGCCAATGTCACAGCCTTGCAAGAATCCCTGTTTCTGCATGCGACCAACCTTCCGAAATCCAATCCGTTGGGCGGCGATGCGAAGGTGAATGATTCCATCGGGGCCGGGCTGCATGTTGGGCGCACAGTCAGTGAAGTACGGGCCGAAATTGAAAGTGGCGCAACGGTCACTGTGAACTCCGGTGATCTTGATGTCAGTGCGACGACCAAAAACATTGCAATCAGCCTCGCCTATTCCGGCGGGCAGGGGGCGGATGTTGCTGTAAACGCTTCTATTGCGGCGCAAATTTCCGAAGCGGATACCGTTGCTCGGATTGGCGAAACGGCAGATATTACCGCGCAAAATGTGGGCGTCACGGCACGAGATAGTTCCGTCAGTTGGTCGACTGCGGGTGCCATTACCGGGTCAGAGAACGTTGGCGTTGGGGCATCCGGTGTGATCAACTTTAGCCGTCGAAATATCTGGGCAGGTATTGGCCCGTCTGATCGCATGGCGGCACTTGCCGCAATTGCGGATCCGCAGCAAACGGTGATCAATGCGACAACACTTAACATTTTGGCCGAAAACAATTCACTAGATGTGACTGTCGGTGTTGCCGGCACGAAAGTTGTAGGCAAGCAAGATCCTCCCGCTGATGAAGAACCTCCTGCCAACACCGAAGAGGATGATATGATCATCCCATCTTGGTTGTTCTCGGACGAGGAAAACGACGCAGTTAACGAACAATCCGAGGTCGATACGCCCCAGGATCAATCTGGTCAGCAGCAAAAAAGTGGCTGGGCTGTTTCGGGTGCGGCTGTTGTGAATATCTCTCTGGGCAATGAAACCTCTGCCGAGATTTTGACAAATCGCAGTATTGACCTGACAGGTGCGCTTGATGTGACGGCGCGCAACAACTCAACCGCAGTGAATGTCGGGGGCGCTGTGTCTGCCGGGCTTGGCAGTACAAAAGATACCAATGCGCTGGCCGGTGCTTTTGCTGTGCATGTGGATAATCGGATTGTGCGCAGCCGTATTGTCGGTGCTGAAATTAATGCGGATGGCGCGGTGGCGGTGAACGCGACTGACCTTGCGACTGTGGTGAATATTGCGGTTGGTGGGGCAGGGACCTCTCGCGGGGATAAAGCGATTGCGGGTTCGGTCGCCTGGGCGCAGCTTGGTGGGGAAACCACGGCCGAGATTTTGAATTCTGATGTGACATCCACCGGGCTGACCGTGAAGGCGGATGACCAATCCACAACTGTTGGGGTTGGCGGTGCTGTTGGCGTCAATATGGATGCGACCCAAGGTTACGGTGTTGGGGTCGGCATTGCGGTTAATAATGTGAACCGTTCCGCCACCGCGCGGGTCAGCGGAACCGGGTCTGTGACCACTGGAAGTTTCCTGACACAGGCGAACAGCAGCCAGTCTATCTATGGATTTGGCACCTCGGTTGGGGTTGGTAAAACAGGACTGTCTGGCTCAATCTCGGTGAATACAATTTCCGGCGGCGCGAAGGCGTTGGTTTTGGGCAGTGATGCTGACAGTCTGACAGTGAAAGCCGATGCGATCACTGTTGATGCGGATGAAAACAATCTGATCTTCTCACTTGGTGGGGCTTTGGCCGGTGGGCGCAGTACTGCAGTTGGCGGCGCGTTAACTGTGAATGTGGTGACCGCCACGACTGAGGCACGCTTGGATGATGTCATTGCAACCAAACGCGACACTGGCCCGGATCTTGGTGTGGTGTTGGTGGATGCAGATAGCAGCAGTACGATAACGTCAATCGCGGTTGCAGGTGCTGCTGCGATAGATGGAAATGCGGCGGGCGTTGGCCTTTCTGGTAATGAAATCACTGCGAATACAATTACTTCGCTTGAAGGATCCACGGTAACGGATGCCGCGTCCATCACAGCCACAGCAGATAGTACACGTATCATTCACAGCCTTGGCGGCGGTGCGGCGTTTTCCGGTAGGGGCGCGGCGGGCGTTGCGGCGACGGTGAACCTTCTGCTGGCCAACAATACCAAAGTGATCCTCAACAGCGCGACTCTGACCACGCGGGATGCGGGTACTATCAATGCGGCCGCCACAGCAGGTGGAGAGATCAAATCCCTAGCCGCAGGCCTGTCGGCCTCTTCCAGCACCGCAATTGGTGGTGCCGTGACGGTGAATGTCACAACGGCGGAAACACAGGTGACAGCGACAGGGGCCTCTATCACCGCTGATGGTGCGCTGACCCTGCGTGCCGATGATACCGCCGATATCGATAGTCTTGCCGGTGGCGTGGCTGTGTCCCTTGGCGGAACTGGCGCGGGCGGCGCGGTAGCGGCGAACTTTATCGGCCATGACACAAAAGTTTTGGCAAATGGCGGCAGCCTTACGGGGGAAGGTGTGACGCTTCAGGCGGTGAATTCTTCCACGATTGACAGTATGGCCGTGGGCCTTGCCGGTGGCAGCAGCAGTGCCTTTGCCGGATCTATCGCGATTGGTGACATTGGGAATGTGACCCAGGCGCAGGCGGCCAATACTGTGTTGAATGCAGGCACGGGTGCGGCGGTGATTGACGCCGGGCGTACGGGTGACATCAATATTCTTTCTGGCAGTGCAGCGGTTGGGGGCGGTAGTGCTGTTGGGGTCGCCCTGACGGTCGCGACCATCCATGGTGGTGTGACCGCAGATTTGATCACCAACCAAAGCGTGAGCGGCTCCAGCCTTGATGTCACTGCGCGCAATACCGCAAGCATAGATGCGCTGGCGATTTCTGGCGCTGTTGGCGCTGGCAGCGTGGGCGGTGCGGGTTCTGTGGTTTATACACAAATCGGCAAACCGGCGGCAGACGGCCCGTCTGTTGATCCGCTGTCAGGTCCTTCAACTGAGGACCCCGTAGGCGATGCACAAGATACAGTCATCGCCGAACGTGATCAGGCGATCACGAATCTGGGAACAGCATTGGGTGGTAGTGGATCATCCACAAACGTCGGCAGTTCAGATATGGCGCTGGCATTGAACACAGATGATGTTGTGCGCGCACGAGTTGAGCTGACCGGCGTAAACCCGGATATGCCGACCATGAATATCACAACCACAGAAACCAACACCACCCGTTCACTTGCCGGGGCTGTCGCGGTTGGATCTTCTGCAGGTATTGGTGCAGGTATTGCTGTGAACATGATGTTTGGCCGTGCGGAGGCCGAACTTGTTCTGCCCTCTGATCAGACAACAACAGCGGATGGGGCGGTCACTCTCGCTGTGACCCAGACCGGAACCGTAGAAACCGCCGGTGTTGCCGGTGCTGTTGGCGGGCGCGCCGGTGCAGCTGGATCCTTTACCGTGAATGTCATGAACCGTCAGGCGATGGCACGGATTATTGGGACGACACCTGCAGGCACGGGTGTACTGAACACAAATGGTGGCCTTGTTGATGTGACCGCGACCCAGACCGGAACGATCAGTTCCCTTGCGGGTGCCGTTGGGATCGGTGGCAATGCTGGTGTTGGCGGCGCGATTGTCGTGAATGTGATTTCCGATGATGCAGCGGCCAGTGTTGAAAACATTCAAGTTGATACCAGTGTTTCGACCGATGCGGCGCCGTCTCCATATATGAATGCCGGAACTGTGAAGATTGAAGCGATCCAAGCCCTGACGCTTGAGGCCCTTGCGGCCTCGGTTGCGGGCAGTGGTTCAGGTGCCTTTGCGGGCAGTTTTGCGGTGAATATCGTTGATGGCAATGTAACGGCAACGCTAAAAAACGCGGCGGCACGGGCAAATACTGTGACCGTGAATGCGGATGCAACACCTTCCTTGATAGGTAATGGTGGCGCGATTGCGGTGAGTGGCGTAGCGGCGGGTCTAGGGATTGTCACCAATGTGGCGCGTCAGACCGTGCGTGCAGATGTAGATGGCTCAGATATTCGTGCCTATGGCAGTGTTGCGGTGACGGCGACCTCTACCGGTTCTATGGCTGGGAATGCGATTGCTGGTGCGGCTGGTAGTGTTGCGGTTACGGGTTCTGGTGTTGGTAATTCGGCTGAGAACACTGTTGAAGCCCTGATCCGTGACACAGCCGGTAATGTCGCAGGTAGTGATGTGATGACGATCGGTTCTGTTTTGGTCGCCGCAGAGGGTAGAAATTCGATTTCCCTGCTGGGCGGGACGGATGAAAATCCAGGTTTGAATATCAACTTTAGCGGTGGTGGCACAGCCGGTGTCGGTGCGTCTGTGTCGGTGAATACGTTGAAAAATGATGTTCGCGCCGCAATTGAAGGCAACACACGAGTTGTTGGATTAGGCCACTTGGGGATCACAACACCAGCGGGTACAGGTTATGGCGTTATCATGGATGCAAGCGGTTCCAGCGTCATCAATATGGTGTCGGCCAACGGCGCTGTTGGTGGCACGGCGGGTGTTGCGGCATTGTTCAATTTCAATCTGATTGATGACAAGGCACGCGTTCAAGTTGGTGACGCGGCCAGCGGTGCATTGGTGCGGATCAATCCAGGTGACGGTGATATCGCCAATGAGATCGGATACGCAGATGCCAACTGGCGTCAGGATGTGATCCTAAACGCGCAAACAAGTAACACAGTGCAAAGCATTGTTGCCAATGTTGCCGTCGGGGGCAGTGCAGGTGTTGGGGCCGGATCCGGGAACACATTGGTTGAAAACTTGGCAGAGGTTTCGATCACAAATGCACAGATTACGGCACGGGACAATATTGATATCGATAGTTCTGCCACAACTGAACTTGATACTGTGACCCTTGGTCTTGCGGGTGGCTTTGTCGGGGTTTCTGCCAATGCCAGCGTGAATCGTATTGGGTCACGTGCCTTGATTGGACTGGATGGCACGACATTGAATGCCGGAGATAATGTAACGGCGAACACGCTTGTTGATAGTGACAATTTCGGCCTGACCGGCGCGGTTGGTGGCGGTGCAGTTGGGGCTGCGGGGACTGTCCAAGTCACGCTATTTGACTCGACCTCAGCGATCCGTATCGGGAAAACAGCTGGAGGTGGGAATAGCTCAATTACGGCTGGTGATAATATTGAAATGCTGGCCAATACGGTGCTTGCGAACGAAAGTTCAGCGGTGTCCGGTGCTGTTGGCGCGGGCGCGTTTGCATTGGCGGCGAATATTTCACTGATCGAGGCAGAGACCGCTGTTGAAATTGGCAATAGTGAAACCTTGACGGCAGGTAATGACTTGTCACTGTCTGCGACTGATGCAGCGACGCTGAAAAGCTTGGCGGGCTCTGCTGGATTAGGGTCCGTTGGCTTGGGTGCTTCACTTGATTATGTGAATTTTGCGGGAACAACCAAGGTCAGTGTTGGCAATAATTCAACGTTGAACGCAGATATCGGCACAACGCCGGATGCGCTTGCTGGGGATTTGACACTGACTGCGACTTCTGTCCGCGATGTAGATTCTGGCGTTGCGGCCATTGCGGCGGGCAGTGTTGGTATCAGCGGTGCAGTTTCGATTGTTGAAATGGGCGCAATTGCAGAAGATGACGATGACAAACGCGGTGATTTCCTTGCGGATGCGCAGACCGAATTAGACGCGGATCAATCGGGCGACGGCCTTGATGCCAGCGCGTCAGAAGAGGACAAGCAAAACACCGGGGGCAGTCTTGTTGCCTTTGCAGGTGGGACGGATACTCAAAACCGCATCACGACGTCTCGTCAGGCGATTGACCTTGTTGGGGCGCCTTCAAATGATGTTGTGAAAATCGAGATCGGTACGAACAGTCGCTTGAATACACGCGGTAATCTGACCCTCGGGGCGGGGGCGGCGACGGGTGTTGTCCAATTCGCGGGTGGCGGTGCTGCATCGCTGGTGGGCGGCATCACAAGCGGTATTGCTGTGGCAAATGTTGGCACTGGATCGGCAATAACTATCGGCAATAACAGCCGCTTATCCGCAGATCGAGATCTGAAGCTTTTGACCGGCAGCAGCCCAATTGATGGGCGCACAGATGTCATCAATAGCGAAGCAGCGACGCTTGCAGCCGCTGGCGGCTTGGCTGTCGGCGTGGGGGTATCGGTTGCGACGCTATCAAGCGGTGCGTCAATCACGCTTGGCGATAATGTTGATCTGACCGGATCGGTGGCCTCGAAGGCACGCAGTATCGAATTGCAGGCATTGCGTAGTGGTGTGACTAGGACCAATGTTGCAAACTTGACCTTGGGTCTGGCGGGCGGCGTGGGTGTTGCGGTTTCTTCCGCAACCAACACGGGCATCTCGGCCATTCAAATTGGCTCCAACCCAGCTGCTTCTGATACGCGTATTCTGGGCAACACAATTACTCTGACTGCGGATGACAAAACTCGCGCAGTTTCTGATGGCGAAGGCAGTACCGGTGGTATTCTGGCCGGGATAAATTCTGTTGTGATCACTGCTGAAAACCGGGGTTCGGGCCTTGTGAATATCACGAACACGCGCATTGAAGGCACAACTGTTACCGTTGAAAACAAAAGTGCGGCATCGGCTTCGGCGGAAGCGACTGGGGTCGCTGTAGGTGCGGTTGCGATTGGGGCATCGGTTGCGGAAAGCAATATGAAAGTTGCACTTGCAAGTAATGTGAATGCGACGATTTCTGCCAATAACATCACCATGCGTACGAAAATCTATCGTGACACCTATGACCACTCAACCGCTGACGCATCGTCAACATCTGGCGGCCTTCTGGCCGGCAACGGTGCCGAAGCCGAAGCCTATGCAGATTACAGCCTGACCGCGAATTATGCGGGGGACTTTACGGCCTCGAACAAAGTGTTGATTGAAACCAACGCTGCTGCGGTTGTGACCGATGCATATGCCACGGGCCGTTCCGGTGGCGCCGTTGCGATCGGGGTGACAATTGCGCGTTCTGGCAACAGTGCCGGGCAGACGTCCACCGTTGCTGCCTCTGTGAATGGTGCGACGCTTACGGCGGGCACTGCTGAGATCAAAACTGCCAATGCGCCGACTTCAAAAGTGCGGGCTGATTCAGGATCTGGCGGGATTGTGTCGGGTTCCGGTGCGGAAACGCGGGTGACAACAAATACTTTGACACAAACTAATCTGGGCAACACCGGATCCTTGGTTGTGAATGCGGATACGATCCGGGTTTCGACTGATTTCAGTGGCACTCTCGCCAGCAAAGTTGACACGCTTAGTGCTGCAGCGCTTGGTATGTCCGGTGCTGATAGCCGCACCAATGTGACAAGCACAGTTGTGTCACGGGTCGGCGGATATTCACGCTTTACCGCTGAAAACTTTGATATTTCGGCCAATACGTCCGTTAGTCGACCTAGCGATGGATTTAATATCTTATCCGGTTCGGGTGGTGCGATCGATGTGGCTGCCATGGTCAGCCGCGTTGATGTCACAGCGAACACTGATCTGTTTATTGATAGCGGAGCGAGCCTGACACAAACGGGTCTCGCGGGGAACAACCAGTTCTTCCATCTCGGAACCTTCAGCAATATCGCACTTGTGGATCGCTTGAAGCTAGACGCTGGGGGGGCGATTGCCGTTCCGATCGGTGATAGTGCTGTAAAGGTTAATACCAACCGAGGTTGGGTGACATTGGGTGCCGCGAATATCTTTAGTGTCGATACGCTGACAATCTATTCCGGTGGTGACGCCAACCTTCGTTCCGAGGTGGATTCGACTTCCTATGGGTTTGCTGGTGCAGCTTCTGCCATGACAAACGCCACTTACAACGCGGATAATCGCGTGATCATGGGCAATGGATCACGGATTGAATCCTTGGGGAATATTCGCCTGCAAACTGGATATAATGCACTGCAGGTGCAAAATATCGTTGTGAACGCAGAAGCCCGCGCCTTTAACAAAACAGCGATCCCGATCAATATTGATCCGGTTGCAGATGCCCGTGCTGACACCATTTCACGTGTGGATGTGCAAGAAGGCGCGAATGTTTTGGCCGTGCGCGATGTGTATCTGCTGGCGGAACAAGGCGGGCGTGATGTCTTGGGTTACGGTCGTGGTAAAGATTTGTATCGCGAAGCAGCCGCAGCGATTGGCAGTGGCATAAGCGAAGCCTTTGGTGGTGAACCGGTTAGCCTTGATATCGAAACGGGCACCAGCACCAATATTTCCGATGATGGAATTCTGGTGAATGGCTACGTGCGCGCTGGTTCTCGCAACCGTCAGATCTTGATTTTGGATGACAATAACAATCTGAATAACGCATCGGTTTCGGACCAGAATACAGGTGAGTTTTATACAGATGAGATGGCGGAGGGCATTGAATACAGCATCCGTCAGAATGTGAACTTGGGTAGCGAGATCAATGATCGCATTAACCTGCTGCAGGCCCTGATTGATGATCCGATCATTGGTGATCCAAATGGTACAGGCAATAATAGCGCCGCCGTTACCGCGTGGACAGCGGAACGCAACCAATTGGCAACCCGAGCGGCGACATTGTCCGGCAGTGCTGACTTTATTGATCTTGGCGACATTATTGCGGCACAGGGTGATATCATCATCCGGGCTGATTATGTCCATGGCAGCAACACGGGCACATTGGATGCGCCAGGCAATGCGACGATCAAGATCCATGTGAATTCTGATGCCTTCCTGAACACCGCTGGCATGATTATTCCCGAAGATGCAGGCGGACGGATTACGTTTAACGACATCATCGTACACACGCCCGAGCAAATTGCAGCTTTGGCAGGGCCGTTTGTAACCGGGCCGACCGATTATGAGATGATCTCTGGTGTGGGTGGCGGCGATCCTTTGATCGAAGTGGCGACCTATGGCGGCGGTTCCTTGATTGTTGGCGGTGATATTTTCAACGCGGATGGCATTGCCCGTTTTGCGGCAAATGGGCCGACGGCGGATCTTGATGTGCGCGGCGATATTTCTGCGAAGACAATTGATCTGACCGCGGGACGTGACTTTGTTCAGGGCTTCACTTGGGGCTTTACCGAAATCGAGGGTGAACCAGGTGAAATTTATGAGGGCTATTTTGATGGCATCCAGGCCAAAGCACGCGCGGCAATTTTGAATGGCTTCACCATGTCTAGCTATGATTCCGAAGACTTAACTGTGGATATAGGTCCGGTTTCGTTTAATTATGGCACCATTCCAGAATTCACAATTGCCCCACGCCAGGGCCGTATTCGCGGCGGGCGGAATGTCTATATCACAGCGGATAAGTTGAACATCAACGGCCTTATCCAAGCTGGTACAGGCAGCTATTACGTGAATATTCAGGCCGGGCTCGACACCTATCTGGCTGGGCTTGTTGCGGATGGTTCCAGTGGCACAGTTCTGTTACATGATCCATCTGAGCCGGTGAATGAAAATGTGGTGCGCAATCCATATATCACCAGTGATGTTCGGGTTACGTTTGACCCGCTTGCGACCGATGAATTCGGTAATCGTACTGGTCAGATCATTCTGGATCCGATGATTGTGCAAGGTGGCGTGGTTGAACTGACTGGCGAGATTCTGTCTACCGGTGGCGGGGAAATCAAATCTTTGGATGGTTTTGGCAACATCAATGTAAACAGCGCATCCACAAGACCAATTGTCTTGGGTCGGGTCGATTTGGGGGCGCTTGGCGAACTTGGTGAAGGTGTGGAAGGCGTTGTGCGTATCACCGATACAGGACGCCGTGTTCTGGCTAGAAACTCTGCAACCAATGGGCTTTCAGTCGAATTTTTGACCACAGAGTTCCGCAGGATTGGCGACACGTTTGAGGAACGCGATAACCGGATTTATTCGTTATTGGATATCGATCTGAATGATGATGGCACTCCAGATATTACACGTACTGTGATCGAAAACCTTGCCTCTAGCAGCACCGCGGATGATGGGCGTAGCGGCGTTTATGCGACACGCGCAAACAGAGACCTTGTGATCAATCGGTCTGAAACCGTGACTCAGGTGACAAAAAACACCCAGACGACATTCTATTTCTGGGCAGATTTCGGCACCAGCAAGGATTCCGAAGTCGGGCCGATTAATGCGACACCGCTGACCGCGGATGTGGCACCGGGTCTGAATGGAATCTATCTGGCGTCGTCATTGCCTGGGGGGGATTATGAATATCACTTCACCGGTGAACGGATTTCTACCAGCAGCGCGAACAGCAACCACCACACCGACGACCAGCGGTTCCTTGGTATCGGTGATGTTGTTAAGACTTGGGATAGCACGCAGACAGCGACGCATTTGTATACTCATCGTTTAAAAGCTGACTATGGCGTTAAAATCTCCTTTGATGGTGCGGATACAGGTGGGTTGTCCATCCAGAATAGTGGTGATGTCCTTCTGGCCGGGGCTGTGAATAATCAGGTGGGCGATAGTCTCATTCGGTCGTGGAACGGATCTGTTCTGTCTGTAGATTCCTCAGTGCTGCTGAGCGTGGGTAATCTGGATGCGCATAGTTTCGGGGGTCGCATTGGTGGGCTTTCCACAGCGCTGCGCGTGGATCAAACGGCGGGTACAACTCTGAACGCAATCGCGCGGGATCGGATTGAGGTACGTGAAACTTCTGGCGATATGACGATTGGCACTGTCGCGACATTCCTACGCGATGCGACCGTCGGGAATGACCTGAACGGAGAGATCAGTTTGGTGGCGGAAGGTTCAATCTTGGCCGCATCTGATACTTCTTTGATACTTGGATCCGTGATCGATTTGCGCGCATTTGGCGGCACGATCGGTACAGATGCGCAATCTTTGCGTACCAATGTTGATGGTGGCAGTGGTTCGGGCACCGATCCCGCAAGTTCTGATATTGATGGGGCAACCCTTTCAGCGCGTGCAAACAGCGATATTTATATCCATGAGATTGCCGGCGATTTGCCAGTGAACACCATACGGTCAGAAACCGGCAGCGTGGAACTTACTGTCAGCGAGGGCTCCATCCTTGATCGCAATAACATCGAAACCCGCGATATACGCACGGAATCCCAACTGGCGACCCTTTGGACGGATGATTTGAACTTAAACGGTTCAGGTCTTGCGGCACGTCGGATCGAACAGATTGACAGTGTGAAGGCTGAACGTAAACGCAGCTATGACCAATATTGGACAGAGCGCACTGCAGCGGGCGGCGTAGCGCAGGTATTTACCCTTGATGCAACAATGGAACAGAGCCTGATTACTGGCGGCTGGGATCAGGCACGTGTTGATGCCTATGTTGCTGATCGTAATGCGCTTTATGCGCTTTGGAATGCGGGCACAGCATATGATGTGGATTATGAATATACGCCAACGGTTGATGAGCTGGCAGGTCTTTTGGATGGGATCGGCTGGACAACAGACGAGCTGAACCAATGGGTCCGTGCAAGTCTGATCCGGGGCACGGGTGACACCAATGCTCGCGTAGAAGATCCAAATATCAGCGCCGCCGGGGACATCACTCTAATTGCCCGTGACGAAGTGGGTGAGTTGTTGCCGCTTTATGTGCTTGGCGCTAGCAATGATCTTGCGGAAGATCTGCGCGTGCTGTCGCAGGCGGAATATGCCGATGTGGACATTGATAACATCAATAACATCGTCACTGTCCGTCGGGCCGAAGATATCAACTTTGCCTTCACTCAGGTGGATGCGAATAATCATGCGGTTGGTAATCTGCGGGTCTCTTCCAGCGGGGGCGAGATCTTCCTAGGGGCGGAAACAGCGGCGACGATTGCCGATGTGAATGGGACCTCTGATGTTCAAATCAAAATTGATGGCGCTCTGACCGACAATCGTGATGGAACGGCTGCGATACGTGGCAGTGCTATTATTGTTGAAAGCGGTGAAGATGCATCAATCGGGACAGAGGCGAACCCGCTGACCTTTGATATTCTGACTGGTGGTTCCCTGATTGCCCGCAGTGGCCAAAATGTAAATATCCACGCCATTGGCGATATGCCCTTGCAGGAGGTATTCGCCGGTGCGCGGGCACAAATTTCTGCGGTTGGCCATATTAGCGATGATACGGCCACGGGTGCGGTTAGAATCCGCGCAGCAGATTTGGCAATTGATGGGGGTTCCGTTGGTACGGATCTTGTGCCTCTGGTGATTGAGCTGACCGATGCTGTCGACGGGCGCCTTGATCTACAGACGCGGGTGGGTGACGCCTATCTGACAGCGCAAAGTGATTTGCCGATAGCGAAAGCCGTCATCGCAGGTGGTGGCCGGATTATCGCCACGGCGGGCGCAAGCCTGCACGGCGCAAATACCATCAGCTTTGGCACAACTGCGACATTGGCCCTGCTGCTGACCGAAACGCTTGACCTATCGGCCTCTACCGGAGTTGATATTTCCGGCGGCACGCTTGAGATCACCTCAAACGGTGCGGTGGGCGTTTCGATCAAACGGCTTGAAACGGCCCTTGGCACATTGTCTTTCACCGCCTTGGGTGCCGCGGTGACATCACTGTTTGTGAATGAAGCAGATGCGCTGCGGATTGAAACGATCACGCAGACTCATGTGGATGCGGATACTGATATTATTGCCGGCGGCCCGGTTTCCATCGGAACCGTGACTAGCAACGCAGAGTTCCGTTTGTTGGCGCAAGCTATCACGGATGGTCAGATCACGGCACAACGCACGGCCTTGATCGCCAATGGTGTTGTGCCTGGGTCCTCGATCGGTGGCACATCGCGCATGGTGATCAATACCGATCGCCTGTTTGCACAGACCACAAACGGCGACATTATTCTGACGCTGAATGGCGCGGGCACCAGCATTGAATCACTGACAGCAGGTGGTGCGGGATTGATTGATTTCACCAGCACAGCCACACCTGTAGTCTTGTTGGCCGGGACAGGCATCCGCACAAGCGGTGGCGCGATCACCGCGAACATGATGCAAATGCAGGCCAATGCGAATATCACCAGCATGGGCGGCAATATCGACTTGGATACTTCAGGGTTCTTCCGCCAAGCGATGAATACGCGTCTGGATGCAGGCACGGGTCGTGTCGATCTTGATGTCGGTACAGACATGGTTGTGGCACAGGTTGCGACGCAGAATACATCTGTGGATGCACTTGCGGTGACTGTTGGGGGGGAGCTGTCAATTGTACCAGGTCAACTAGTAACAAACTTTATCGCCAATGAAGCTGGATCACGTGCAACGTTTGATATCGGCAGCTTGCGCCCGGTTGGGCCAGAGGGGCTGAAAGTTGCACTCGCTGATGTGGATATGCTGATCAGAAGCGGTGCGCTGCATTTGCAAGAACGCGATGGCATCATCTTGACCAATGTTGAAAGCCGCACTGGTTTGATTGATATCTTTGCCAATGGCGAAACCATTGTGCGCGTTTTGAATGCTGCGGGCGGCGACAATGTAACCCTGTCCACAAGCACGGGTAATCTGCTGGCGGATAATGCGACCCTTTCAGGTGGTGACATGCGCTTGTTTGCCTTTGGTGGCGCAATCTCGGGCGAAACATCGGACACCTTCATGGGTGATACTACCGCGGGTGTGACGGCACATTTCTATGCCGATGGTGATCTGCGTTATACTGAGACAGCAGGCGACCTGCGGGTTGGATTTGCCCTTTCTGATACTGGCGATCTGGTTCTGAACAGCCCAACTGGCGCAATGGATCTGGGCGTTCTCGGGGCGGCTGGGGATTTGACACTGACGGCGCAGAATGTGTTGCGGGTTAATATCATTGGTCTTGCAACTGTTGATCTGGCGGATGAAGTGGCGATGCAACTTGTTGAACCCTCCTTCTATGGTCTGCGCGAGGCACGTTCACCTCAACGTGCTGAATTGACCGCCTTTGGAACCGGCAGTCTGATCCAAGCGGGGCTGGTCAGTGTTAAAGACAATATCGGTCTGCATGCGGATGATATTGATGCACATGTTTATGACCGTACCCCAGCAGATGACTTACTGATGCAAATCGACGATTCAACCGGTGACTTTGCTGAGACCGTTGATGTGCAATCTATCGGGGATGGTCCGGTTCTGCATATGACCGATTACTTTGCAGATGTGCGTCCGCGCCTTGCGGGTCGTGATACAGCCCAAGGTGATTTGATTTTGACCATGGCGCGGATTGGCACGGGCCAAGTCACACATGCGGGGCCTAGAATGGTTGGCCTTGATGTGGTGATCAATGGTGATGTTTGGTTCCGCCAGCGCAGCTTCGATCTGTTCTCTCATATCGATTATGTGGCACTGTCCACGGTGGCGGATGCGCAGGTCTATGCGCTCAATGCTGGTGCGATGAGCTTTGCAATCAGTGATGAGATTGTGCTGACCACGGAAAACGTTCTGGTATTGAACCGTCGACTTGGGGGTGTTGATCTGAATGGTGGCCAAGGGTTTGCTTTTGGTGTGGGTGTTGAAACCGATATTCTCGGCCATCCGTTCACATTCAAAGGAAGCGCGCCTGGGGTTACGGCTCCCTTTGTACTCGAAGAGATCATCAAGCAGCGTGACAACACATTACCTCTGCATTTGCCGCAGTTTATTACGGGCAATCAACATGGTGAAGATTGTGAAATCGCTCGCTGCGAAGTCCTCGATTTTGGTATGTCCGTCGTAAGCGCGCTGTAAAGGCGAAGAGAATGATTGGGAAAGATCCCACGCGCCGGTAATGAGGACAGGTTGTCGCGGCGGCATGCGCCCGCCACAACAGCCAGTGGATTCCTGATTTGATCAAGGTCTCGAGATCAGGCGCAAGAAAAATTTACGAAAGTTCCGCATTTCTTGATGTCTTCAGGGCGGGTTTCCGGATCAAGTTTCCATATGCCGATGATCTGATATTATCGCGCCTGCCCGGTCTTTTTGAAAGTTGTAACACATGAAAACTGACAAACCACTTGCCCTAGTAACCGGTGCAACAAGCGGTATTGGGCGGGCGATCACTTTTGCCTTGGCGGATAGTGGTTATGAGGTAATTGCGCTTGGCCGCAGTGCCGTTACGCTCGAACAGATGCAGGCCCATGTCGGCGTGCGGCCCCTAGCGCTTGATCTGACGGACCGCGAGGCGCTTGAAACTGCGCTTGCTGGTGAAGAAGTTGATGTTTTGGTCAACAATGCCGGAATTATCCCACCGATCACTGGGTTTTGTGATATGGCGCAATCCGATATTGATGCCACGCTTGAGGTCAACCTTTCTGCGGCAATCGCCACGACGCGCATGGTTTTG
>Ga0209292_1002009_pt1 | contig 24101 bp, 27 predicted proteins | sample GOMGulsemesocosm_2_FD_184634 | JGI IMG/M metagenome (GOLD analysis project Ga0209292, IMG submission 184634) | Methane-oxidizing microbial communities from mesocosms in the Gulf of Mexico - GOM9C Gulf of Mexico (SPAdes) (version 2) | ecosystem: Environmental > Aquatic > Marine > Cold seeps... | reverse complement strand
CTTAGACAACGATGGCAAATACAAAATAAGTAAAGTATATGGCGGTGCAGATACGCGCAGCTATGACCAAACGGTACTCAGCTCTTCAGGCTGGCAAATGAAAGTGGGTATTAGCTACAAGTTCTAATACACGCTGTTAAGATTGAACTTAAAACCCTTTAGTTTTGCTAAAGGGTTTTTTTTATGGAAAAAATTAACTCATGTGACGGTACTCAAAGAACTAAATAAATTGACCAAATGGTCAGCTATGCTATCATTATGATAATTAGACCCTCAAAATTTGGGATGTTATGAACGCATATGAAATACCAGCAACAGTAAAAGCAGCAGCTAAAGAAGCTTATCGAAAAGCTTATGCGCCTTATAGTCAGTTTCATGTTGGTGCTGCAGCACTAACTACGCAAGGCAATATAGTTCAAGGATGTAATGTCGAAAATGCATCTTACGGATTAACTGTTTGTGCAGAGCGAAATTGTATTAGTAATGCAGTGATAAATGGTGAGCAAAGCTTTCAAATGATCGTTATTTATACAGAGCAAGATAAATTAACACCTCCATGTGGAGCATGTCGACAAGTTATTGCTGAGTTTTTTGAACAATCAGCACCTGTGATCGCAATTAATCATAAGAATGAACAACAAGTGTGGAGTGTAGCTCAACTTTTGCCAGACGCATTCACCCCTAAAGATTTGTTAGACAAATAAGGACTAACACTAATGATGTTACCTCAAGAAATTATACGCGTTAAGCGAAATGGACAAACACTTGATGAAAGTCAAATCCAAAGTTTTGTTAATGGCTTAGTAGATGGCAGCTTTTCAGATAGCCAAGTTGGTGCAATGGCGATGGCGATTTTCCAGAAAGGCATGTCGGTTGATGAAAAAGTAACGCTTACTAAGGCGATGATGAATTCTGGAGATGTGCTTTCATGGGAAGGCTATGATGCCCCTATAGTTGATAAACACTCTACGGGTGGTGTAGGAGACAAAGTCAGTTTTATGCTTGCTGCAATTGTTTCAGCATGTGGTGCCTATGTGCCAATGATTTCAGGTCGAGGGTTAGGGCACACTGGTGGAACTTCAGATAAATTAGAAAGTATTGCTGGGTTTAATGTAGAGCCAACCATCGGCGAATTTAAACGGATTGTAAAAGAAGTTGGCGTAGCGATTATTTCTCAAACTGATAATTTAGCGCCTGCAGATAAACGCCTTTACGGTATTAGAGATGTAACGGCAACGGTAGAGTCAATTCCATTAATTACCGCTTCAATTTTGTCTAAGAAACTTGCCGCTGGGCTTGATACCTTAGTGATGGATGTAAAAGTAGGTAACGGCGCGATGATGTCATCACTTGATGATGCCAAAGTACTTGCCGATAGCATATCAAGTGTCGCCAATGCTGCAGGTGTTAAAACTCAAGCCATTATAACTGATATGAATCAAGTGTTAGGAACAAGTGCTGGTAACGCTATAGAGATGTACGAAACAGCTAAGTATTTGACAGGTAAACAGCGTGAGCCTCGTTTACATAAAGTTGTACAAACTTTGGCTTGTGCAATGTTAGTTAATTCTGGTTTAGCAAGTGATAAGCCAGAAGCATACCTTAAAATAGATAAAGTTCTTCACTCTGGTAAAGCGGCTGAAATATTTGAACGGATGATCGCAGCTTTAGGTGGGCCAAAAGATTTCGTTGAAAATCCTTGGGGATCAATGAACAGAGCTGAAGTTATTATGGACGTTAAAGCAAGTCAACACGGCTACATCGCACAAATGAACACTCGTGATATTGGTATGTCTGTAGTTGGTCTAGGTGGTGGTAGAACGGCGCCAAAACAAAAGGTAGATCACACTGTTGGTTTTGACAGAATATTACCGCTGGGTGTACAAGTTAATAGCGGTGAAGTCATTGCTCGAGTACACGCAAAAGACGAAAGCTCAGCATTATTAGCTGCTCAACAGTATAACCAAGCAATGACTTATTCTGAAGAAGCTCCTGAGTTATCGCCTGTTATTTACTAATCCCTAAGATAAAGTCACTTTAAATTCACAGCAAAAAAAGTGACTTTTCATATTATCAATCAAAATTACAAAGTACCGAAAATTTTATCCCCAGCATCACCAAGCCCTGGTAAAATATATCCTTGCTCGTTGAGTTTTTCATCTATCGCGCCAATAGTTAATGTTACATCAGGATGAGCATCTTGGATAACTTTAACGCCTTCTGGAGCGGCAACTAAAAATAACGCAATTATTGTCTTACAACCACTCGCTTTTAATAAGTCTATAGTCGCTGATGCCGTGCCACCTGTCGCTAACATTGGGTCAATAATTATTGCTGATCTACTTTCAATGTCAGAAATAATATTTTCGTAATAGCTTTCAGGTTGCAAAGTCTCCTCATTACGCTGTATGCCAACAACACTTATTTTTGCACAGGGTAATATTGTAAGCGCTCCTTCGAGCATGCCTAAGCCAGCACGTAAGATAGGAACGAGGGTAGGTTGTTTGTCAGCAAGCATAGGCGCTGATATATCGCCAGACCAACAGGTTACAGGAGCGTTTTTAACACTAAAATGTTGCGTTGCTTCAACAGTTAACAGCATAGATATTTCTTTGGTTAACTCTCTAAACGCTTTTACAGAAATATTATTATCTCGTAATAAACTAATTTTGTGTTTAACAAGTGGGTGAGCGCTTTCAAGAACAGACATAAATTTTCCTCGTTTTTTGCTGGGATAAAGTGGATAAATTAGAATTAAGCGTAGGAGAACTGCCCATTTTTACCATACTAATTTTTTGAAATGTGCTCTGCAAAGTGGTTCATAACGCTCATTACCACCGACTTCAACTTGTTGACCTACTTTGACTACGACACCATTAGCATCTTGTCGGATTACAAAGTTTGCTTTTCGGCCACAATGACAAATAGTTTTTAACTCAACTAGTTTATCAGCCCAAGCTAGAAGCGCAGCACTTCCTGAAAAAGTTTCGCCGAGAAAGTCGGTTCTTATCCCGTATGCTAATACCGGAATATGCAATAAATCGACAACATCGGTTAACTGTTTAACTTGTTCCGTTGATAGAAACTGAGCTTCATCTATCAGAACACAATCAAGTTTAGCTTGTAGATTTTTTTCTTTTATATCAATGAACATGTTGCTGTTGTCATCAAAAAGATAAGCATCTGCGTCTATGCCTAAACGCGATGCTACTTTGCCTTTAGCAAATCTATCATCAATCTTTGCGGTATATATAGCCGTTGTTAAGCCACGCTCTTGATAATTATAAGACGATTGCAGAAGGTGGGTAGATTTCCCCGCATTCATTGATGAATAATAAAAATAAAGTTGTGCCATTATTTACTTCTTATTAAAATGTTTATACCAATTTAATTATTGAAATTGTTCGAGTGATTAATTAATTTGGTTTAGTAGCTACTGGTAGCGTTGCTTTCAATACTATGACCAAGTGTAACAAGTAAACTGTTCAATAAGCTACTTGCACCAAATCGAAAATGGTTACTGTCTGCCCACTCGCTACCTAATATATTATCGGCTAAATCGAGATATACTGCAGCATCTTCGGCGTTTCTAACTCCACCTGCAGGTTTGAAACCGACATTAATGTTTTTGTTTTTAATTACACCTAGCATGATTTTAGCTGCTTCTGGTGTTGCACTCACCGCAACTTTACCTGTTGATGTTTTAATAAAGTCAGCACCAGCATTTATCGAAATCTCACTGGCTTTCTGGATCAATTCGGCTGATTTTAATTCACCAGTCTCTATGATCACTTTTAGTTTGGCAAATTCACCACAAGCTTGTTTACATACTTTAACCATGTCAAACCCGATATCAGTGTTACCTTGTATTAAGGCACGATAAGGAAAAACCAAGTCAATTTCATCCGCACCATAAGCAACAGCAGCTTGAGTTTCAGCTAAAGCTATATCTAAATCATCATTACCATGTGGGAAGTTGGTTACGGTTGCTATTTTTATTTGTGGCGTTTGTTGCGCTTTAAGTATTTTTTTTGCCATAGGTACAAAACGGGGAAAGATACAAATAGCAGCAGTTTCACCTGCTACAGATTTTGCTTGTTGGCACAGAGTCATTATTTCTTGCTCTGTTTCACTATCGGTAAGGCTTGTTAAGTCCATTAGCGAAAGTGCGCGTTGCGCTATAATTTTAAGATCAGACATAAAGTTTATTCTCCTATTATTTTCTTACAAAGAAATGAATACACCAGCAATTGCCGCGCTCATTAAATTGGCTAGCGTTGCCGCTAGCATGGCGTGCATACCGAGTTTTGCAATATCACGTCGACGACTAGGGGCCATTGAACCAATACCACCTAATAAAATAGCGATTGAAGATAAGTTAGCAAAACCACAAAGTGCGAAGGTAACAATGGCCTGCGTTGCAGGTGAAAGCGTATCTTTTATTTCAACGAAGTTTACGTAGGCAAAGAATTCATTAACAACAACCTTTTGTCCAATAAAACTACCTGCTTGTAGCATTTCATTGACAGGTACACCAATAATAAAGGCAAATGGAGCAAACACGTAACCTAAAATAAGTTCAATAGTAATGTCTTGGTAACCGAATAAGCCACTAATGCCACCAACGATAGTATTTAATAGGGCGATTAGAGCAATGAACGCAAGTAACATAGCACCGACATTAACCGCAAGTTTCAAACCAGAAGCAGCTCCAGAGGCAGCAGCATCAATAACATTGGCAGGTTTTTCTTCGCCATCGTCAAAATCAACAGAATCTTGAATGATTTTGTCAGGTTCTGTTTCAGGACATATGATTTTTGCCATCAACAAACCGCCAGGTGCGGCCATAAAGGATGCGGCGATCAGATATTTTAAATCAATGCCTAACCCGGCATATCCCGCCATAATTGAACCAGCAACAGACGCTAATCCACCAACCATAATGGCAAATAATTCTGATTGAGTCATTTTAGCGATATAAGGGCGAACAACTAATGGTGCTTCCGTTTGTCCGACGAATATATTTGCCGTAGCAGAAAGTGATTCTGGTTTACTGGTTTTTAATAGTTTTTGTAAACTACCACCAATAATTTTGATAACCCATTGCATAATACCAAGATAATAAAGCACTGCGATTAATGAAGAAAAGAATATAATATTAGGTAAAACACGCACAGCAAAAACAAAGCCTACACCGTTACTAAACATCGCGTCAGTGCCAAGCCCACCAAATAAGAAATTTATACCTACCTTCGCGCTATCTATAACACTTTGCACACTCGACGTTATACTCGTTAAAACATCTTTCCCAAAGGGGACATAGAGTACAAAAGCCCCGAGTAGTAATTGTAATAGAAAGGCAAAACCAACCGTTCGAAGGTTAATGTGTTTTTTGCTTTTTGAAAGACCATAGGCAATAGCAAGTAAAACAAATATACCTATCACCCCTCTAAATGCAGATAACTCCATAATTCCCCCTGATGATTTTTGTTATTATTATTTCTGTAATGGTAACGTTGATAATTGACGAATTTTGGCTTTAAGTACTTCAATAGCCATTCTATTTTTTCCGCCACGTGTTATCACTATATCAGCCCACGCTTTAGAGGGCTCAATAAATTGATAATACATCGGCCTAACGGTTTCTAAATACTGGCTGGTTACAGACTCTAGACTACGATTTCGTTCTATTAAATCACGCTTTATTCGCCTTACTAAGCAAATATCAAGTGGTGTATCCATGTAGACCTTTATATCAAACTGATTTCTTAGTGCTTTATTAGAAAGAAGTAAGATACCTTCTACCAATACAATTTTTGTCGGAGTGAAAACTCTCGTTTCATTTGTTCGAGTATGCGTTTTGTAACAGTATATAGGTACATCTATTGACTTGTTTTCAGTGATATCTTTTAAATGCTCTGTTAATAAGTCATGTTCGAAGGCACTTGGGTGGTCATAATTGTTTTGCTCCCGTTCAGACATCGATAAATGAGATTGATCACGGTAATATGAGTCTTCATTAAGAATAGATATGCCATCTACGCCTAACTCATCTATTAGTTCGTCATGAATAGTTTGCGCAAAAAGGGTTTTACCTGATGCAGATGGACCTGTGATGGTGATAATAGTCGGTTTATTTGCGTTCAATGTTGTTGCCTGTCGATAATTCAGGTTCAAAAATTAATTTGAATACTATCATTAGCTATAATGATAAAAGTAATCAAAATGTAAATTTATACTTCAAGGTTAAATGATTTTAATACGTTTATTTAAGAGATATATCTTAAAGCTTCATTTACCCAGATTTTAAAAGATGATAAATTAGCACAACTTGACCATGTGGTCATGTTTTATTCTGCTATTTATGAATATATATTGAAAATGATCAAAAAGGAAAAGGCATGGCTCGTGCAATAGTATTAGTTATCGATAGTTTTGGCATAGGTTATTCAGCTGATGCTGAAAGTTTTGGCGATGTCGGTGCAAACACTTTAGCAAATCTTGCTAAAGCATATTACTTGGAAAAAGGAAAAGCGATAAATTTGCCAAACTTGGCGAGTTTAGGATTATTTAAGGCTTGCCACCAAGCGTCTAATGAAGATTTTCCACAACAAGGCGGTAAGCCTAAAAAAGGGGCATATGGATATGCGCAAGAGATAAGCACAGGTAAAGATACGCCAAGTGGTCATTGGGAAATGGCAGGTGTACCTGTACTGTTTGATTGGGGGTATTTTACGGATAAAAAAAATGCATTCCCTAAAGATTTGATAGAAAAAATAAGTCTTGCAACAGGTTTTAACAGCATGTTGGGTAACTGCCATGCTTCAGGTACCGAAATTTTAGCAAGGTTAGGTCAAGAGCATATAATTAGCGGACAGCCTATTTGCTATACTTCTGCAGATAGCGTTTTTCAAGTCGCGGCTCACGAAGAACATTTCGGGTTAGATAACCTTTACCGATATTGCGAAATTGTTCGCGAACAACTCGAAGGGTTAAATATTGGCCGTGTTATCGCAAGGCCATTTGTGGGTGATAGTCCGGAAAACTTTGCTAGAACAGGTAACCGTAGAGATTACTCTGTATTACCGCCAGCGCCAACCGTGCTCGATAAAATATCTACTGCGGGTACCCATGTCATCAGTGTTGGTAAAATTGCCGACATTTTTGCTCATCAAGGTATTAATGAAAAAACCAAAGCAACCGGTTTAGACGCTTTGTTAGATGCAACTATCGAACATATAAATACGGCACAAGATAATGCCTTAATTTTTACAAACTTAGTTAACTTTGACCAAGATTTTGGCCATAGACGAAACCCAGTAGGTTATGCTGAAGAACTTGAAGCATTTGATGCACGTATACCTGAAGTATTAAATGCAATGAAAGAGACTGATGTGGTGTTTTTAACGGCAGATCATGGCTGTGATCCAACTTGGCCTGGTAGTGATCATACACGCGAATATGTGCCTGTATTAGCTTACCACCATGATATTTTATCGGTAAACCTAGGCGAACGTAAAACCTTTGCCGATTTAGGGCAAACAATTGCTGATTTGTTTGAAGTAGAATCGATGGATTACGGGACTAGCTTTTTAACGGAGCTAAGTTTTAATAAGAAGTAATTGATTGTTTAAATTGAACGTACGTTCTTGGGGTTAGATATAAAAAAGGGTTAGCAATGCTAACCCTTTTTTATGTTCAAGATGAACGTAATGTCATGTCATGAATAACAATAATGCTGATGTAAATATTTATAACTATTAAAGAATACTTTCTAACGTTAATTCCATCATGTCTTTAAACGTTGTTTCACGTTCATCTGCCGTCGTTTGTTCGCCTGTTTTAATGTGATCGCTCACCGTTAATACAGTTAATGCTTTTTTACCGTATTCTGCAGCAACACCGTAAAGTCCGGCAGCTTCCATTTCTACCGCCAAAATTCCATATTTTTCCATGGTCGCAAACATTTCTGGTTGTGGTGTGTAAAACAAATCAGCGGTAAATATGTTACCGACACGAATATCTTGATTTAACTTTTCAGCTGTATCAACCACACTTTTTAAAAGAGAAAAGTCAGCACAAGCTGCAAAATCAACATTGTTAAAACGTTGTCTATTAACATTAGAGTCGGTACTTGCTGCCATACCAATAACAATATCGCGTACTTTTATATCATCACGTACAGCACCACAAGAACCAATGCGTATGATGCTCTCAACGCCGTAGTCTTTATAAAGTTCAGTAGCATAAATTGAAACACTTGGTATACCCATCCCTGAGCCCATAACTGATATTGGCTTGCCTTTATAAGTGCCTGTGTAGCCAAACATGTTACGAACACGCGTAACGCATTTAACGTTCTCTAAAAAATTATCGGCAATGTACTTAGCTCTAAGCGGATCGCCTGGCATTAATACAGTTTTTGCAAAGTCGCCTGCTTGAGCTTCAATATGTGGTGTTGGCATAAGAGTTATCCTTTAGTTTTTAAGTGTAACTCAGTAAGTTTCTAGCCAGACCTGATGGGATCAAACTGCTATCAAGGGTTTTTTACTGAAAAATAATTTATAGCGATATAATAATATCGCTTAAAAAGTAATGCGGTAATAATAATACTAAGTGAGTCATCGATCAATTACCTATTGTTAACTCGCTCCAATATTTTCAGGGTTTAATTATTATTTTTTAATTGAGTTAATTGCTGTTTTTCTTCTATAGACAAAAAACTCATTGCAATAGCATTTGTTTGTAATTGCGTTATCTGTGCTTCATTAAGTTTAAGTAGGTTACTTGCAAGGTTGAATTCATCTTCAAGCTCAATGTTTTCGACTGCAGGGTCATCAGTATTAAGACAAACATCTAGGCCATTAGCTAAGAAGGTTTTAATCGGGTGTTTTGTTAAGTCTTTTATAGTACCGGTCTGATAATTTGACGTTAAGCAAGACTCAATGCCTATTCTATGCTTAAGCATATAATCCATCAATTTTTGATCTTTAGCACAAGCCACACCGTGGCCAATTCTTGTAGCGCCAAGCTTTTCTATCGCATGCCAAACACTTTCTGGGCCAGCAGCTTCACCAGCATGTACTGTTATTTGCAAACCAGCATCTCTTGCTTTTTTAAAGTGACTTTCAAACAATTGTCCTGGAAAGTTATATTCATCACCGGCGAGGTCTAACGCTAAAATATTATCTTTATGCGCTAATAGGGCGTTTAATTCAGTTTCACAATTTTCTACACCAAAAGTTCGGCTAAGAATGCCAATTAAATTTACTTTAGTTGGAAATTTTTTGCGCCCTTGATTTACACCTTCAATAATTGCTTCGACGACACCTTCAATAGGTAGTTGATGAGTCATCGCAATATAAAAAGGCGAAAAGCGTAGTTCTGCGTAATCTATATTTGCGAGGTAAGCATCTTCAACATTTTCAAAGCCGATACGAACAACATCATCTAATGATGACATAACTTTAACGCCCCAATCTAACTTCTTTAGAAAGCCAAGTAAGTCAGCTTCATTGTTAGTAATTTTAATGTGGGGCAAGAAAGCTTCAAAATTAGTTTCTGGCAATTTAATGTTATTTTTTTTGGCTAACTGCCAAATAGTTTTAGGACGAATGTTACCGTCTAAATGTCGATGCAGGTCGATAAGGGGGAGTTGATTGTTATGCATGTAAAAAGGTTGTCCTGAGGAGATAAAGTGTTGCTAGTTTTGATATAAAAACTAGCAACGGTTAATACTTATTATATATTTTAGCTCAAAATCCTTTTTGTGCTTGTAGGTGTAATCAAATTAAAGCGTCATATTAACCGAAATAGGGCAGTGATCAGTGAGTGAACGAGAAAGCTTTTTCGTATATTTTTCTTTAAAAACCAATTGGTCGAATGAATCGGCTTTATACATGCTTTTTGCATTTGGGTTAAAAACGATGTGATCGATATAGTCTTTATAATAGCCCCCCCAACAATCAGAATTAGCTGTTGCAGTAGGTGTCCACAGAGATTCGTTGCCTTCATCATCTAATGCTTGCCATAACCCTTGGTTTTCAGCGTACTTATTAGATATATCTTGCGAGAAACGGCGATTAAAATCACCGATAACAATAAAGGCTTTATCATCTTTGGCTTGTTTATCTACCCAGTTTTCAAGAGGTTCAATTTGTTTACTCAATGTAGAGCAGGCATCTTTACGTCTTAATTCTTTGTCAGATGAACTTTTCATTGCAGATACACTTTTTGGGTCAAGTGGTGCTGCAAAACAACCCGACTTTAAATGTACAGCAAGTAGTTTTAATTCTTTACCGTTTCTCGATAAAGTTAAATCCATGCCATGTCTTACTCGGCTAACATCTAATGCTTTGTACTCTTTAGCAATTACCTTTAAACCAGCTGATTTTTTAACGGCTACACCAACTCGTTGAACCCAATCTTTCGTTGAAAAATAAAAGTCGTACTCATTACCAAAAACTTTACGCGCCCATGATTCATTTTCGACTTCTTGTAAGGCAATAACATCGGCATTAAGTTGTTTTGCATAGGAAGCTAGAAGGAGATAATCGGAATCTTTTCGTTTATTATACTCATGAGAGCCTAACCAAGCGATATTCCAAGAAGCAACTTTTAACTCCTGTGAGTAACTTGGTGACACATACATTAAGCTAAATAGTAAGCTAGCAGTTGTTAATATTGATTTTTGCATTAATACTTCTCTTAGTTAAACTCAATGTAATTTGAGCACAGGCAAATAATAAAATCTAATTCACTGAATAATTTACTTAACCATTCGGTCAACAATTGATATAATTTGCAACATTACACTACTTATACAGTAAGAAACAACCACTATGAATAAAAAATTTATTACCGCACAAGAATTACTCGAAGATTCTTTTAGACTGGCAGCAAAAGTGTTTGAAGATGGTTTCAGACCACAATTTATCATCGGTATATGGCGTGGCGGAGCTCCTGTTGGGATTGCAGTTCAAGAATATTTTGATTTTAAAGAAGTTGAAACGGATCATATCGCTGTTCGCACTTCTTCTTATTACGGCATCAATCAGCAAAGCAAAGAAATTAAAGTGCATGGTTTGCACTACATCATTGAAAATGCAAACGCCAATGATGGTTTATTAATTGTTGACGACGTTTTTGATTCAGGTCGAAGTATCGATGCATTGATTAAGCAACTTAAGAAACTTTCACGTAATAATATGCCAACTGACGTACGTATTGCTTGTCCTTGGTACAAACCAACAAATAACATGGTTGACATCAAACCTGATTATTATGTTCACGAATCAGATGAATGGTTGGTTTTCCCTCATGAACTATCAGGGTTAACCCAAGAAGAAATTGCTGAAGGAAAGTCAGACTTAGCAAATATTTTAAATCTATTAAAATAAGCGGTGGTTAGAGACTAGATGAAGCTTTTCTCATTTTTAGCTATTTATCTGTCTACTTCCTGTGTACTTGCTGATGAAAATATTCACCAGCAAGTTACTTTACAAGGAAAGTGGCTGATAGAAGAAAGCGGTAAGACGATGCTAGACCCACAAACTTCAGCATTAAAATTGTGGCAAGGAAAGTTACTGTCCCTGTCTGACCGTTCTGCACACGAAACACAACAAAAACAACTCCACATCATTAATCCTGCTAACGCTATAGTTGCAAAAGAGTCGTTAAAGATGACTTTATCTACTCAAGTTAAAGAAAGCTGTTTCTCAGCATATTTAGCTGATAAGCCAGATTTTGAAGCCCTAGCTATCGACCCAAATAATGACAATGTTTTTTTCGTTGTTACTGAAGATGCTCGAATAGGCGTTCAACTTTCAACGGATTGCCAGCAGCGTTATCAAAAAACAGGTTCAACAAAATATCCTTCACTGCTAGTAAGATTAGAGTTGGATAATAGTAATGTGTTGTCAATGACACATGTTAGGGCACTGCAATTTCCTGCTTCTTATAATGTGGGCAACTTTCCTAACGATGGTATCGAAGGAATGGCGTTTGGCAAAAATAGCACGTTATATTTAGGGTTAGAAAAAGATAATAAAGGTGTTGCGCGAATTTTTTCATTGCCGTTATCCTACAATTTTTGGCAGTCTGATAAATTTGCACCGGTGGAAGATACTGAGGTTAAATTACCAGCGTTTAAAAAGGGAAGGCATCCAATAAACGGTATGGACTATTTACCTGCAAAGAATCATCCTGGCTATATTGTCGCAGCCGCTCGAAATGACAATCAACTATGGATTATTGATTTAGATAAGCAAAAACCAACAAAAGTGATTTCAATGGAATTTCTTGCTCCAGTAACTGGCGAGGATAAGCAATGCAATGATTGGGAACTCATTGGTAATACATCATTAGAAGGTGTTGCAGTTGCCAAGGATAAAATTTGGCTGATTAATGATCCGTGGAAAAAGCATTATATGGATAACGTAAAATGTGAGTCAAACCGGGATAAATATAAACGACTATCCCCCTTGTTATTTTCTTTACCCATTTCAAAAGATTGGTTTGAATAATATAATAAACTTTTGAGCATATTTATTTTTGATACTTTTATGGCTTTAAATCAACTTTTGTCTAATTAATCGTTTTAAATTCATAATTAGTTATTTGTAATTGAGCCCATATTGTTTACGAAGCGTACTCGAAGGTTTATAATACTCAGGTTAACCAGTGGTGTGCCCGCTGGTTTTTTATGTCTGAGTTAACTCAGACAAAGATGTCGCGAATAATAGTTATGACTATTAATACGCTGAAGCGTTCTCGCGGAAAAATTAATACTAGTAGAGTGAAGCATAATGTCATTGGCATAAATATTCACTTTATTAGACAATTAGCAGATCAGAAATAGGAAAGTAAATGAGCTCAGATTCAACTAAGATAATTTATACGATTACCGATGAAGCGCCAGCGTTGGCAACTCACTCTTTATTACCAATTATTCAAGCATTTACGTCTTCTTCAGGCATTAACGTTGAAACTCGTGACATTTCACTTGCAGCCCGTGTATTAGCGAACTTTCCAAAATACTTAACAGCTGAACAACGCGTAGGTGATGCGTTAACTGAATTAGGCTTATTAGCTAAAACACCAGAAGCTAATATAATTAAATTGCCAAATGTTTCTGCTTCAATCCCTCAATTAGAAGCAGTTATTAAAGAGCTTCAAGAAAAGGGCTATAACTTACCTGATTACCCAGCTGAGCCACAAAATGAAGCAGAACAATCAATTAAACTTACCTATGCAAAAGTATTAGGTTCAGCGGTTAATCCGGTATTACGTGAAGGTAATTCAGATCGTCGCGCACCTGGTTCAGTTAAGCAGTATGCACGTAAAAACCCACACTCTATGGGTGCTTGGTCTAAAGATTCAAAATCACATGTTGCCCATATGTCTGCAGGTGACTTTTACGGTAGCGAGAAATCAACGACGATTAACGGCGCAACCAATGTAAAAATTGAATTTGTTAGCGAAGACGGTACTGTTAATTTACTAAAAGAACACTTGCCTTTATTAGATAAAGAAATTATTGATGCCGCTGTAATGAGTAAATCAGCATTGGTTGAATTTTTCGAAACTGAAACTAATAAAGCAAAAGAAGAGGGCGTTTTACTTTCTCTTCATTTAAAAGCAACCATGATGAAAGTTTCAGATCCAATCATGTTTGGCCACGCGGTAAAAGTTTTCTATAAAGATGTTTTTGAAAAACACGCTGCAATTTTTGAGCAATTAGGTGTAGATGCTGATAACGGTATTGGCGATGTTTACGCAAAAATCTCTCGTTTACCTAGCGAAAAACAAGCTGAAATTGAAGCTGACTTAGCGGCTGTTTATACAACACGTCCAGAAGTTGCAATGGTTGATTCAGACAAAGGCATTACTAATTTCCACGTACCAAGCGATGTTATTATTGATGCATCAATGCCAGCGGCATTAAGAGCTTCAGGTATGATGTGGGATCGTGATGGCAAGCAAAAAGAAACTAAGTTTATGATCCCAGATCGTAACTACGCAGGTGTATTTTCAGCGGTTGTTGATTTTTGTCGTGAAAACGGTGCTTTTAACCCAACAACAATGGGCACAGTACCAAACGTAGGCTTGATGGCACAAAAAGCTGAAGAATACGGTTCACATGACAAAACATTCACCATGACAGGTAAAGGTTCTGTTCGTGTTGTAAACGACAATGGCGAAACGGTATTAGAACATGCTGTAGCTCAAGGTGATATTTGGAGAATGTGTCAGGTTAAAGATGCTCCAATTCAAGACTGGGTAAAACTAGCTGTTACACGTGCTAAAGCAACAAACGTTCCTACTGTTTTTTGGCTAGACGAAAATCGTGGCCATGATGCCCAAATGATTAAAAAGGTAAATACCTATTTAGCTGACCATGATACTACCGGTTTAGACATTCAAATTTTAGAACCTGTTAAAGCATGTGAATTTACCTTAGCGCGAACAGCAAAAAGCGAAGATACCATTTCAGTAACCGGTAATGTTTTACGTGATTACTTAACGGATTTATTTCCTATTTTAGAACTCGGTACAAGTGCAAAAATGCTTTCAATTGTTCCACTAATGAATGGTGGCGGCTTATTTGAAACAGGTGCAGGTGGTTCAGCTCCTAAACACGTACAACAATTCGAAAAAGAAAATCATTTGCGTTGGGATTCACTAGGTGAGTTTTTAGCGCTTGCTGCTTCTTTAGAGCATGTAAGTGTTAATACAAAGAATAGTAAAGCCCAAGTTCTTGCTGATACTTTAGATGCGGCAACGGGCAAGTTCCTAGATGAAAATAAGTCACCATCTCGTAGAGTAGGTGAGTTAGACAATCGTGGTAGCCACTTCTATCTTTCTATGTATTGGGCACAAGCGCTTGCAGAGCAAACATCTGACGAAGAGCTAAGCACTAGCTTTACGGCTATTGCTCAAGCATTAACGAAACAAGAAGAAAAGATCGTTGCAGAGTTAAATGAAGCCCAAGGACCATCAATGAACATTAATGGTTATTACTATGCAGATGTTGAACTTGCTAGTAAAGCAATGCGTCCAAGTGAAACGTTTAATACCATATTGTCAAGTTTGTTATAACTGAGTGCTAGCTCAGTAACTGATAATTAGATATGAAAAAGGCTGAACATCGTAATAGATGTTCAGCCTTTTTATTGAGTCTAAAAATGGTTGTTATACCGAGTAGACTAAGTATCTGTTAATTTTTAATCGCTAAAATCAAAACAACAGCGTTATCTGTACGAAAATATGGATACTGAAAGTAAGACGATTTTCAGTACCGCAGCTGAGAATAGCGACTTAGACAATTCAATGACTGAGTTTTATCCGCATTCTCTCAAAAAAGTATTCCTCGTAAGCAATATTACTTAGCAACTTTAACTCTAATTCTATTACTACCCACTCTAGTTTCATGAAGTGCTTTAAGGGCTTTTTTACCTTCAACTTCTTTAGGCATCTCAACAAAAGCAAAACCTTTAGATTTCCCCGTTTCTTGGTCTAAAACTAAAGTACATTCGGTGACACCACCATGGGCTGAAAATAAAATCCGAATTTCTTGTTCGGTCGTCGAGCGAGATAAATTACGTACTAATAGCTTCATCACAAATCCTATAAAATAATATTAAAAGTAATTATCTCAAGATAGTTTGTATTCACCAAGCTATTTTATTTTATTATCAAGTATTAATGGTTTCAAACGCTAATTTTAAACGAATGTTTGAATTATTCACGGCAGTTATAATCAATATCACCTATTCTGTATTAGTGCTGAAGCTCTTTTTCATTTATTTTTAATATTAAAGGGAAGTCTACCTATAATAATTTAAGCAGTTTATTCATAATTTAAACAATATCACTGTTAAGTTTATAACCCTTAACGCTATTGTGCTAAAGAAGAGGAATGATATATGTCTACAAATGTAATAATCCCCACTGACGGTAAAGCCATTACTTACGAGGGTGGTAATTTATGTGTTCCTAATAATCCGATCATCCCTTTTATTGAAGGTGATGGCATTGGAATTGATGTTACACCACCGATGATCAAAGTCGTTAATGCAGCTGTTGAAAAAGCTTATAGTCATGATCGTAAAATTCATTGGATGGAGGTTTATGCAGGGGAGAAAGCGACCCAAATGTACGACTCTGAAACTTGGCTACCTGATGAAACATTAGACATGTTCAAACAATATAAAGTAGGTATAAAAGGGCCGTTAACTACACCTGTAGGCGGTGGAATGCGGTCATTAAACGTAGCACTTAGACAAGTTTTAGACCTTTATGTATGTCAACGTCCAGTACAGTGGTTTACAGGTGTACCCAGCCCAGTAAAAAAACCAAGCGAAGTTGATATGGTTATTTTTCGTGAGAACTCAGAAGACATTTACGCAGGTATCGAATATAAAGCGGGCACAGAGCAAGCTAAAAAAATCATTAACTTTTTAACTGAAGAAATGGGTGCAACAAAAATTCGGTTTACCGAAAACTGTGGTATAGGAATTAAACCAGTATCTAAAGAAGGCACCGAGCGTCTAGTTAGAAAAGCCATTCAGTATGCTATTGATAACGACAGAGAGTCGGTAACATTAGTACACAAAGGTAATATCATGAAATACACTGAAGGTGCCTTTAAAGAATGGGGTTACCAGTTAGCTCGTGATGAATTTGGGGCTGATCTTATTGCTGGTGGTCCTTGGTGCTCATTTGTGAATCCAAAAACGGGTAAAGAAATTATCATAAAAGATGTAATTGCTGATGCAATGCTACAGCAAATATTGCTGAGACCTGCTGAATATAGTGTTATAGCAACATTGAATTTAAATGGTGACTACTTATCAGATGCACTCGCAGCACAAGTTGGTGGTATTGGAATAGCGCCAGGCGCAAATATTAGTGACGACATTGCTATATTTGAGGCGACCCATGGCACAGCGCCAAAATATGCTGGATTGAATAAAGTCAATCCGGGTTCGGTAATATTGTCTGCTGAGATGATGTTAAGACATATGGGCTGGTTAGAAGCCGCAGATCTATTACTTAAAGGCATGTCAGGTGCTATTAATGCTAAAACAGTAACATATGATTTTGAACGTTTAATGGATGGCGCAACATTAGTGACTTGCTCAGAGTTTGGTGATTGTATTATAGAGCATATGTAAACAATGATAATAACCCGTCGAGTATAATTGGCGGGTTATTTTTTAGTCATGACACAATAAAACACGAATTTTTTAACTTAAATGTAAATATTTATAACTGCATGTGCTCAAACTTATGCAACCATTGAGCTTTGTGAATTGTCTTTCAATACGCTTTCACTAGAACAATTCATACTTTCTAACCACGCTAAAGCATCATTCACATCTTCAAAATTTTTCACATTTAGCTTCGATTTCGAACGAACCATAAGCGCGTCAACGTTGGTTAAGTACATAGAAGGGTATACCGTAGCTTTGCCCACTAAAGATTGTGTCGACAACCATTCATTATGCTTATTTGATTCAATGTAAGCTTCGGGAGTACCACCAATTAAGCGAAGATTATCAACTAAAATACCGAAAGGTTTACCATTTAATTCATTTACTAGCTTTTGAATTTCTTTAGTATAGGCAATAACAGAATATTCATTAAATTCTCCAAATAGTTGAAGAAACACTATGTTGCCTTTGATACAAACTGTGTAAGTACCGTGCTCTATATTCACAATATTCTCTCAAAATTTAAATAAAATAATTAGAAGTGGGTGTTTTTTGCGCATCATACACCTGAGATATTGTATTTGTCGAGCGATACAATAATAAAACCAAAGAATTAAACAAATAACAACATACCAATAACATACGGATATATATACGTTAATTTGATAGCAATCGCAGCTAACGGTTATATAGACAACGTACATGTCACTATATCCGATACGTTTTAGTATTGGACATAACCTAAAGGGAGTATTAGAATAGCTTTAAACTACTTATGTATTAAATATAACCATGTCTAAAACTGCTCCAGTTCCATTATATCCAACCTATATCGAACTCAATGAATTTGAACTGGTTGATTATCCAAAACTTAATGAGTTTATTTCAACTATGCCTGCTTGGTCTTTAAACCAATGGCAATGGGGAAAAGTATTTTTAGAATATACTGGCCGAAATAAGTCGGTACATACTTATGATCGTTTTAGAAATGAAATAGAGAAATTTTTGCTATGGTCGTTTTTGATAAAAAAATCACCCATTGACGAGATGCGTAAAAAAGACATTTTGGAATATGCAGACTTTTGCTGGAAACCCCCAATAACTTGGATTGGAACAAGTAATCAAGAACGTTTCAAACTAAAAAACAGTTATTTTGAATCGAATGAATTATGGCGACCGTTTAAAATACAGGCTGCTAAAAGCCAATTATCTAAAGATGTTGATAAAAAGAAATATCGGCCTTCACAACAAACAATTACATCAACTTTTACAGCAATTATCGTTTTTTATAATTACTTAATGGGAGAAGAACTTTGTTATGGAAACCCAGCCCATATAGCTAAAAAAGATTGCAGACATTTTATTAGTGATACACAAGTTAAAGAAATCAAACGGCTGTCATCTTCGCAATGGCAATACCTTCTAGATACCGCTGTGAGTATGGCTGATGAAGATCCGGTTTATGAAAGAAACCTATTTGTTATAGCTTCTTTAAAAACGTTATTTTTAAGGATATCTGAGCTTTCAGAACGAGATAATTGGTCTCCGGTTATGGGACACTTTTGGCAAGATGAAGATCAAAATTGGTGGTTAAAAATATTTGGTAAAGGTCGAAAACTTCGTGATACTACAGTTCCATCTGATTTCATGCCTTTTCTAAGGCGATACAGGTTATCTCGCGAACTTTCTGGACTACCAACAAGTGGTGATAATAATGTACTTGTGGAAAAAGTACGTGGCCAAGGCGGTATGACATCAAGACATTTAAGACGTTTAGTACAAGACATTTTTGACAATGCTTTTATAAGAATGAAACGACATGAAGGCGAAAACAAATCTATTAAACTCAAAGAAGCTACAACACATTGGCTTAGACATACCGGTGCTAGTATGGAAATAGAACGAGGACGTTCCTTAAAGGATCTCTCTGAAGACCTTGGTCATGCAAGTATGGCAACAACTGATACAGTTTATGTTCAATCTGAAAATAAAATGAGAGCTGAAAGTGGCAAAAAGAGAAAGGTAGATTAATGCACTTAAAATCGACTAAAACACCTTGCAGGCTATTATAAACATAGTATCTAGCGATTTTTCATATAATTTAAGGTGATTCTCTGTGAAATTTGACCAATAACGATAGCCGAAGCTTGTCAGATTTCACGTAGCGCACAGTAAATATCGATAAATCAGTGCCTTATAAACAAGTACGTAGAATATAGAAATTATCCCTTATTGTCTAAATGTACTAAGTCCGATACTAAAGAGTATCGGATATAGTGAGCTATGTTCATTCTAGGGAGTTGGTTCCTGTGATTACTCGTAGAATAAAAAGTTTATATTGAGTAAATCTCTATTTATACCAATTGGTACCAAAACAAGTTTACCAGGGAAAAGCCGGTTAAGGTTTTTAGTACCAAATCATAAATATCTGACAAGCCGTTTTTATGGGTCCTCCCGTTTGCACGGGTCCCTCCATAAAAGCCATTTAGTCAGATTTATAAAATATAGAATTGAAACCCGATCATCAGATACTCACGGGCGTTTTTATGTGGAATAGCTTTGAATTGATACTAGATGACATTGCGCCAAATTTTTAAATCAACCTGAGCAAAGGAATACTCAGAACATTTTAATAATTCTGTCACTCGTATTAGTCACGATTACTTAACTGATGGATACTTTCTGATTGGTCGCATAGTTCTTCAACAACATCTGATAATGAATCTACGCTACAGCCACCATCAATTAAAGCTTTTAGACCATGACAAAACTGAATATGTTTTGCTGTGATATTTGTTAAATCTGAATTAGTCATAAATCCCTCTACGTTTTTTTAGTATGTGTTGAACAATGTGTTTTTCCATAAATAGCAGGTTTCATGCATCTTAATTTTTTATTAGTTAAAGCTGAACACCTATCAATCATAATATTTTCTGAAAACTCATATTTAACAATGCTTACAGGCTTATTGTTCTCGGTTTTTCTTACATAACAACATGCAGAATATGAATGCCAATATGTATTAAGTTTACCTTTGTAAATATTCATTCCACCTGATTTATCATCAGCAAAATATATATCACTAGGAAAATAAAAACGTGGTGGTAATTTATTAACAGGAAAGTTTTCTAATACTTCCCCATCATTATCACCACCAATAAAACCAATATTTACTAGCTTATCAGGCATGAGATTTCTCTGATAAAGCTATGATTTTAGAGCCTTTAGGTAAAAAACGAGACAACCACGCCCCACTTTTACCACCTTTTTTAGCATCACAACGACAAGGTAAAATAACTCGCTTACCTTTCAGTTCATTTGCTAATAGCTGAACTCTTTGAACGTCATCATGAGCAATATCAATACTCATTACTTCTGTTTGTTGAAAGCCATTACCATCTAAAAATGGATTGGCTAGCAATATTCTATGGTTAAATTTACTAGGGTCATTCCGCCAAGGGTCTGACTGAAAACCATGCATTATGCCTACCGCTTGAAAACCATTTTGTATTGTATTCATATTACTTTCCTTTTTAATGTTATGAAACTAAACGTAAAACTTGTGGTTGCCGATACCAGCTAGGTGCTGATAAGGCTGAAACTTCTATAACTTTTTTACTTAATATTGTCGGAGCCATTCGAGTGACATCAAAAGGACTTGTTAAGTCTAAGCCGATAACTTTTAAACGAGCTTTATGCACATAATAATTACTGCGTGAAATCTGATTTTTAATGTCGTATCCCTCCATCCACATCATTGCGTAAGACTGTGTAGCATTAGCCGCTTGTCGAGTCTTAACAATTTCTTTTGTTAACAATTGATCTGCTATACTTTGTTGTTTCATACCTGTCACCTTACATCGACTCATCACATCATCGACACTTTTTAGAAACGGTTCAAAATCACTATCTTTAAATAAACCGTAGAATCTCAAATTGTTCTTACTTAGGAACAACCGTTTAAATTTGTGCTCTTCACGAGCAACACCATTAGTTTGGCAATATAGGATTAAGTCATCGTAATACTTAACATCAGCTTCAGATGCGTGTTTTAATCGTTGTTTACGATGCCGTTTCAGATCATTTTCTTTGTCATAAATAGAAGTCATTTTATATTCTGAGCCTTCTCCCCAATTAACAGTGCATTGATTGGAATATAAATGCCCTACTTTACCTCTACCCATTGATTGACTTGATAAACCTCTTAGAAATTGTTGAACATTACCTTTTCCTACCGTGTGATTTTTAGTCCAATCCACTTTTGTGATAATTGCTCCATCAGTTATTACTCGGGCTTTTTTTCCATCTGATGACTGACCAAACTCAACTTTTGAACATTTAGTAAATGGCGGCAAGCCATGTTTAGCTAGTATTGTGTTGAATACTTGAACGCATTTATCAATTGAGTCATAACCGAATAAGTTATCAATTCGATTAAAACGTGATGGGTTACCTGTAACTGTGACCCGAGAACCATTACAGCAAATAATTATTTTTGAAGAATATGAACCTTCTAATTGTAATGAATTAGTGTTTTTACGAAGAACTTCACCTGTATGTAAATCTTCTTCAATGAACAATGAACGACCAACAACAGGCAAAACTGTTTGGTGCTCTTGATACATTGAAAGTAAATCTACAAAATAATTCATTAAATAAAGGGTTCCAAAAACCTGTCAATAACTTTTTGATACGCTTTTATGTATTTACACTTAGCGTTTTGTGTAGTCAAATACTAACCCATACAAAACAGGGTGTAAACTTAAACATAAGGCGTTTTAATATGAATATAAATACTATGAGCATTGGAAATACACTAAAAGACAGACGTATTAAGTTAAATATCAAGCAAGATGATATTGCTGAACAAATGAATGTAGCTGTTCAAACGGTAAGTAAGTGGGAAAGAGATTTAACAGAACCCAAAGCAAGCCAAGTTTGTCAGCTAAGTCGAATTCTTAAGATTTCTGAAAAAGAAATTTGCCGAGGAACTACAATTAGTGAAAAAGGTGATCCTTTCGAATTTGTTAGAAAAGTCAGTATATTAATGCAAGAAGTTCCCCAGACAGAATTACTCGTTGGGATGCAGGAATTCATTGATGATGAAGATGGATTCTTAAAGATGCTTGCTAAAGTATCAGATCATCCTTATGAACTCTTTGAAATTGAAGCGAAACAAAATGCAGATACAATGGCTGCATTGACTAAAAGAGTTGTAATGGAGCAAATGAACTTCAAAAAAGATGAAGAATATGATGAATATGTAAAAAAATTATTATTAAAATAATCCTGATGTCAGGACTTAGTTCGGGTGTCACTAGTACCCGAACTATAATTCAAAAAAATAAACCTTAAAGTTAAGTGTCCATTTTCAATGCAGATTGAATATTATCAGCTAAATCAGAAATAACTTTTTCCTCAGTATCACCAACACTATGTATTAAACCTTGATTGCTACTTACCGCAGTGTTCAAAATAATTAAAGCAGCTCTAACAGCTCTATCTCTTTGGGCAGCAGGATCATCTGTACAATAATAATTTTTTAAACATTCGAATTCATTATTCATATTATTTCTCTTTTTAAATTAATGGTTAACCATAGGTAACTGTAAGGAAAAACAGTTATAAATTGATCTTGGGATGATTAAAAAAAATACAAGTATTAACAAAAAAATTACTAAAACTCAATTATCTCTTCTTCTCGTTGCTCAGGCTTCGCCCTCGTCGTCGAGATAAATCATAACAAGATACAAAATAAGCCGCCGATTAAGACGGCTTTAAAAGTGACTAACTCTTAAGAGTTTGGCCATTGGCGAGTATGTTCACAAACATATTCAGGTAAACCATTTCTGGTTCTGATATATGAAGTAACATGGACTTCAGAATGAAATATAGACATTTTGCAATGCTCCATAATTAGTTAAAATTAAGAAGCTTCTTTTTCAAATGTGAAAAAAAACAAAATATTGATTTGTTTTGATAATAAAAAAAGATATTATCTTTGTCGTTAAACGTTCACACATTTGAGAAACTTCTACTCTTTGTTGAATAAATTAGCCTCATTTGTTGGTAGCATTTGAGGTTAATACCTTTCCCTAGTTTTCAACGTCCTAAGTTACTAACAAGACACAATATATAGGTGCTTTTTAATAACTGATCACAAGATAATGAGGTTTGATTGTTTTTGCAAGTGATAAAAACGGCCTTTTTTGTTAACTTTCTTTAGAGTAAAAGTTCAGTTAGTAACAACTAACTTAGCAGTGCTTTTTAATTTTGATTTTACAAAAACGCAACGCTTTTTTTTAATTACTTTTAGCCCTAAATATTTTTTAAAATAAATTTTTATAATTTTGTAATCCCCGTATATACAAGGGTATAGCAAGATTGGAGTTCTGTGTTTTTACACAAAACACAAAATAACTAGAAGTGAATTATGTATTTATTAACGCTTTTTACACTTGAAGAAACATGCTAATAAAAATTTTATCAGACGAACCTGAATTTAAAGAGCGTATCAACTTACTACGGTTGAAATATAGAACAGGTGCAAATTCAAAAGCAGCGAAAGCGGCCATTAATGAATTTTATGAATTAGAAATTGAATGTGAAATTTTGCGCGGACAAAATGAATCAATGTCAGAAGAAATTGAAAGACTAAGAGAACTACTAAGCCATGTTTCAAGACAGAAGTACTTCAAGCGTTACCATACACGTCCCAAAACCCCACAATAAAACAAAAATGGCACATTAGCCCAGTTCTAAAGAGTATCGGATATAGTGAGCTATGTTCATTCTAGGGAGTTGGTTCCTGTGATTACTCGTAGAATAAAAAGTTTATATTGAGTAAATCTCTATTTATACCAATTGGTACCAAAACAAGTTTAC
>Ga0209292_1002002_pt1 | contig 24163 bp, 18 predicted proteins | sample GOMGulsemesocosm_2_FD_184634 | JGI IMG/M metagenome (GOLD analysis project Ga0209292, IMG submission 184634) | Methane-oxidizing microbial communities from mesocosms in the Gulf of Mexico - GOM9C Gulf of Mexico (SPAdes) (version 2) | ecosystem: Environmental > Aquatic > Marine > Cold seeps... | reverse complement strand
ACTTATGATCAATCAATCTCAAAAAAACTAAAGAGTAAGTATATATTTGATATAATATTCAGTAGGTTAATTTATTTTATGGAGGCTTTCTGTCTCGTCATATTAAAGGTTTATCTCGCTCCCAAGTAACACTATTCCCAGAAGTGTTAGATGATTTTGTATCGAAAGAAAATCCAGTCAGAGTTATTGACGTATTTGTTGATGAATTGGACTTGGAGCATCTCGGGTTTAAAGGCGTTAAAGCTAAAAGTACAGGACGTCCTGGTTATCATCCCGCAACTTTACTAAAGATATACATTTATGGGTATTTGAATAGAATTCAATCTTCACGCTGTTTAGAGCGAGAAACCCAACGCAATGTAGAATTAATGTGGCTTACAGAGCGTTTATCTCCCGACTTTAAAACAATTGCAGACTTTAGAAAAGATAATGCTTCCGGCATTAAAAACACCTGCAAAATATTCGTCAAAATGTGCTACAAATTGAATATGTTTAACGATGCTACCGTTGCAATTGACGGTAGCAAATTTAAGGCATCAAACAATAAAAAGAATAATTTCACATCGGGAAAAATTAAATTTCATATTGAGCGTGTTGAAAAAAGTATTAATAAGTATTTAAACCAACTAGATAACGCTGATATTCAAGAAGAAACTCCCCATGATATTGCCAAGATTAAAGATTAAAGATAAAAGATAAAATAGAATATCTAAAACAAAGCCTTACCGCATTAATAGAGATGAAGGAAACAGTAAACTCTCATCCAGACAAGCAAGTGTCAACGGTAGATCCGGATTGTCGATTAATGAAAACTCAAGGAATGACCAGAGCCGTTTGCTACAACATTCAAAGCGCCGTAGATACTAAGCACCACCTGATTGTTGCACATGAAGTCACTAATACAACCGATAGAGGTCAGTTATGCAATATGACTAAGCAAACACTTGATGTGTTGGGTGGAGATGTAAAGACAATCATAGCGGACAAAGGCTATTACAGCCGACAAGATATAAAAGATACACAAGATTTAGGTGTGACGACTTTGGTGCCCAAAGGCGATACCTCGGGCTCGGAAAAGAAAGGGATTTTTAACAAGTCCTTATTTCAATTCAACAAAGATAAAGATGTTTATATCTGTCCCACTGGAAATGAGCTTCAACATCGGTTTAACGCGATAGAAGCAGGGTTAGATATTAAAATTTACTTCAATGGGATAGCTTGTAAAAATTGCAAGATCCGAAGCCAATGCACCCGTTCTAAAAAAGATCCTAGAAGAATGCGGCGCTGGGTTCATGAAGCAGACATGGAAAAAATGGAAGCATTACTCAAAGCAACACCTGATGCTATGTTGCAACGAAAACAAACTGTTGAGCACCCTTTTGGCACGATAAAGTTATGGGCCGGGGCGACACATATTTTAACGAGACGATTTAAAAATGTTAGCACTGAAATAAATCTACATGTGCTGGCTTACAACATAAAAAGAATGATGAGCATATTGGGAACCAATAATCTCATGAAGGAACTGATGATGGCCTGAGGGCTACCTTTGCCTTTAAAACACAGTGATAAACCCAAAGGGAGGGGCAATCCAAGCCACTTTTAGCGTATAAAAAATTTAAAGGATAGATATTTTAAAATATCGGCTTCGCTACGCGAAGCCATTACAACCCCAGAGAATAAACACTAAAACCTCAATATCAAACGATGATGAGTTTTCACACAGCCTGACCACAAAGCAGACTCTTTTCATGCAGCCAAATCATCGTTTCTAATGATCACTTTGATACGAATATAGTCCTTTTAGTCTGAATAAAGCCATAATTAGGATGTTCAGATCATGTGCCTATTTCATACGAATATTGATACGATATCATTTAGATGGTTACCGCTTTACTTTCGATGTCATAGGGACGCCTTAGCTTAAAAACGAATACTCAGGGCTTGCCCATAAACGCTATCTATATCGCTTTCGAAAAGCTTTGGCATACATGCTGACAATAAGCGAAAAAATCATGACCTCCTTTTCCTGCTATAACAAGAAGATCATAAAACATTCACTAGATCTTATTTAATATTTATTCCATATATAACTTTGGCAACGGGAGCTCAGCAACGCCTGAATCAATTGCTGCTTGAGCAACCGCTTTTGAAACTTGTTTATATAAACGCTCATCCATAGGTTTTGGAATAATATAACTTTTACCAAAGGCCAACTCACTTTCATCAATAACATTTAACACAGCTTGCGAAATGGGCTCTTTAGCAATTTTTCTAATGGCATGCACTGCTGCAATTTTCATTTCATCATTTATACTCTTTGCACGAACATCTAATGCACCACGAAAGATAAAAGGAAAACACAACACATTGTTTACTTGATTGGGGTAATCAGATCGCCCTGTAGCCATTATTAAGTCAGCACGAACAGAATGAGCAATTTCGGGCTTAATTTCTGGGTCTGGATTAGAGCATGCAAAGACTATAGGCTTTGCTGACATCAACTTTAATTGCTCTGCTGATAATAAATTAGGACCTGATACGCCAATAAAAACATCAGCACCGTCAATAGCATCATCAAGAGTCCGCTTATCTGTGTTATTAGCAAAAAGCGTTTTATATTCATTTAAATCTGAGCGCCTGGTATGCACCACCCCCTTGGTATCAAGCATATATATTTTTTCTCGCTTTGCTCCACACTTTATTAATAATTCCATACAAGCAATTGCCGCAGCACCTGCGCCTAAGCAAACAATCGTAACCTCTTCAATTAATTTCCCCTGAATATCTAAGGCGTTTAATAAACCTGCTGCAGTGACAATTGCGGTACCATGTTGATCATCATGAAATACGGGGATGTTACAACGCTCCTTCAGTGCTTTTTCAATAACAAAGCACTCAGGCGCTTTAATATCTTCTAAATTGATACCGCCAAAGGTATCAGCAATGCTTGCAACAGTATTGATAAAGTCATCTGATGTTTTATGGGTAACTTCAATATCAAAAGAATCAATATTTGCAAACCTTTTGAATAGTAAAGCCTTACCTTCCATAACCGGTTTAGATGCCATTGGCCCTAAGTTGCCTAAACCTAACACCGCAGTACCGTTTGAAATAACCGCTACAGTATTACCTTTACCGGTATAAGTATAAACATCTTCCGGGTTCGAAAATATTTCTCGACAGGGTTCCGCGACCCCTGGGCTATATGCTAACGATAGGTCGTAATTCGTATCGGCTTTAGTAGCTAACGCTACAGAAATTTTTCCGGGCGTTGGCTTAGCATGATAATCAAGTGCGTCTTGGCGAAATTCAGTCATTTAAAATCCTAATAAATTGCTAGTAAAGGAGAGGGAAGTAACGTGTTTTATTTTTCTCGGCTAAATCGATAATAACTTTATTACACATTTAGATTATAGCAATGCCAACTTGGTTAAACATGGGGTCACCTTGTAAAGAAATGCTTATTGGCATACGGACAGTCATTTAATAATAAGAATATTTAGTAATAACTGCCCATAATTAGAGGCTACAATATTGTATCTTTCGCTGATTTCATTCTAAAACCAGTTAAAACAAATTCATCGACTTTCTTTTGTAATGCTTCAACAATTTTAGGGTTATCATCCGCAATATTATGAGCCTCACCTTGATCAATCGATAGATTAAATAGTTGCGGCTGCTTGGAAAAGCCCATATCTATATCTTTATTGGCTAACCACTTAGGTAAGGCTTTATCTTGCGGTATAGGCATAATATATTTCCATCTTAGAGTTCTTAACGATAAAGTTCCCACCGACTCTTCAAGCATATAGTCTCTTGCCTTGGTAGTATCACCTAACCATGCTGAAAGATGATTTTGACTATCAATTGCTTCATCATTAGCCAATTGAATATCTAATAGATTCGCCATCGTTGCATAAATATCGACTTGTGAAATCAAGGCATCACTTTCTACATTTTTACTTTTACCCTGCCAATAAATTATCATTGGCACTCTTGTTCCACCTTCATAAGCGCTATATTTTCCGCCTTTATATGGTCCTGCCGGTTTATGGCTTCCTAACAATTCAACAGCCATATCATCATAACCATCATCTAAAACAGGTCCATTATCACTAGTAAAAATCACAATGGTATTTTCACTCAGTCCTAGGGATTTTACTTCATTCATCACTTGACCAACCATCCAATCCATTTGAACAATAGCATCCCCTCTCGGACCCATCGCTGTTTTCCCTTGAAACCTAGGATTTGGTACTCGTGGCACATGGATATCATGAAAAGAGTGAAATAGGAAAAATGGTTTGTCTTTATTATTTCGAATGAATTCAATTGCTTTTGCGGTGAAAACGTCTGGAAACTCTTCATCAACCCATAAAGCACTTTCACCACCACCCATGGTACCAATACGACTAACACCATTTACGATAGTTTGGCTATGCTGTTTATCCGCTGTAAACTTGAGTAACTCTGGATGCTCAATACCAGTAGGTCGGTCACCCACTTTTTTACTATAACTGACACTGATTGGGTCAGCCTGATCTAAGTTCACCACATGATGATTTTCTAAATACACCGTAGGTACCCTGTCACCCGTTGCAGGTAATAAAAAACTATAATCAAAACCTATTTCTAAAGGCCCTGGCTTAACGGCTTTATTCCAATCAACAAAACCATCACCCAAACCTAAATGCCACTTACCTACAACACCTGTAGTGTAACCAGATTTTTTTAATAAGCTTGGCAGTGTAGCTTTTCCTGGTTTGATCAATGCTGGCGCATCGCCGGGCAAAATAGCTGCGTTGCTTCTAAAACCATGCTCTCCTGTCAATAAAGAATATCTTGATGGAGTACATGTTGCTGCAGTGCTGTGAGCATCAGTAAATTTCACCCCTCTATTAGCAAGTTCATCAATATTTGGAGTCTTCACGCTAGTTGCCCCATAGCTTGATACATCGCCATACCCCAAATCATCAATATAGAAAATGATTAGATTGGGTTTACTCTTGTTTAATTTTGTATCCGTTTTATGACTTACTTTTGCTGAACCACTATTACAAGCGGTTAATAGTATTGATAGGCAAACTAGCAGTAACTTTATATGTTTCATTGTATTTATATCACCCGTAATAAAATAAATAAGGTAAATTTAACAAGATAATTAAACTTACCTTTTATTCACTAATCTGTATAAGTTAAACAGACTCATAACTTATAACACATATGTTATCATACAAGCATACAACTTAATTTTTTCGAGTCAAGGAGTTTTTCAATAAAATCAAAAATGAATGAAATATTATCTATATTTTACAATGAGATAAAATAAAAATGGCTAACTACATGGTGTAAAGGGTCAGCTAAATGGTGAAGAAATTAAATTAACAGCACCACTTGTATGACATCTTACGTCATGTGATACTGCTTCATGACTTATTCTTAGATAGTGAACTGACTCGTTTACTTCTTACTTAAAATTTATAGGGTAGTGAATCTGAAATGAAAAGAAATGTGATGGTATTAACTCTTTTACTTTTACTGCTTTATGCAAAATTTAGTCATTCTAAACCTGAATTGACTAAGACTTGGCAGCAATATGTAACTAATAGTAACGCGACTATTTCACTAATAGACTTCTCAAATGTTGGTGTTAATTTTTCCAACAACAACATTACCACTCTCTCTTTACCCACATTCTATGTAGTAGATTATGGTGCTGTGCCAAATGATTTGGTTGAAGACAGAGTAGCTATTCAAAACACCATTAATGCCGCTCAAAAAGCTGGCGGTGGTATTATTCAATTTCCTAGCGGTAGGTTTTTGATCAATGAACAAGCAAATCTAAATCAAGGTTTAATGATTTCACAATCAAATATTATTCTTCGTGGTAGCAAAGAACTAAGCAGCCCCACAGAACTATTTATGAAGCATCATTTATTACCAGCCGCTCCAAACAAGAAGTGGACGGTTCCCGCGATGATAACTTTTAAACCCCAAAATAGCCGAGCATTAACCTCAAATAGCGATAAACGCCAATATATTTCTTCAACTACCATTACTGAAGATGCATTACCAAACAGCAGTTATGTTTCTGTGGCAGATAGCAGTATCTTTAACGAAGGGGATATGATCACGTTTGAAATGGAAAATGTTGCCGCAAACCAAGAATTCCTAAAAAACAAACCTACACGTAGTATTTGGACAAGAATTAATACCAAAGGGGTTATGGTTGCAGAAAACCACCAAATAAAAAAGATAATAGGCAAACATCTTTACTTCGAAAGACCCACTTTGACCAATATTAAATCTAGCTACGGTTGGAAAATAGGAACAGTTCCCTCAATTAGTCATGTAGGCATGGAAAACATACAATTTATTGGCAATTTTACCGAACCTTTTGTTCACCATAAAAATTTTATACACGATTCAGGCTTTACCGCTGTAAAGCTGATTAGAACCAAGCATTCATGGGTTAAAAACAATAAGTTTGTTAATGTATCAAGTGCTGTCAACATAGAGGGTGGTCTTGCAAACAGTGTTTTACTTAACGTGATAGAAGGAAATAGCGGTCATTTCAGTTTCGGTATTACTTTTGGTACCCGAAATCTCATTGGTTTAAATATTGATAATACTCTGTCAGGACAATGGCATGGCCCAGGAGCCTCTCACTTGTCAGTAGGCAATGTTATTTGGAAATTTTACAGTCCTACATCTCGCGGAATTGATGCACATGCCGTATTTCCTCGGCATACGTTGTTTGATGCTATTACCGCATACGGTTTTGGCGGTTGGGGGGGGAATTATACTGCCCTACCCAATCACCTTGAAGGTTTAGTTATTTGGAATTATAAACAAACAGGTGATTTTATAAGTAAAGATAACCCTAATAGTCTAGATTTTTGGCAGCTGCCAAAAAACGATAAAGACCTTTATGGTTTCTTAACCGCTGTAAATCCAATACTTGTCGGTTATCAAGGTACTGCTAGCCATGTAAACCAGAAAAATTTATCTGTACTAGACAGTCATAATAAACCCGCTAACCCGCCTTCATTATTTGAAGCTCAGTTACACCACCGCTTAGGTAAATCTCCACAATGGATAACCTCAATGTTAAATGAGTGGCTACTGCTGAAAAAGAACTATGAGCAATAACCACCACTCAAAACGTTGTCACCCAATAAAATTAACAAATGAGATTAACATGAAAAAATATATTTTAACTACCATAAGTTGTTTAGCACTATCTATTAGTGGTTGCGCTATAAACACTGTAGAAAGTGACACAGTAGTAAAGGCCTACAGTAAGTTCGTGCCTGAACGAGAAGATGACTTTGCCTGGGAAAACGATAAAGTAGCCTTTAGAGTTTATGGCCCATCATCCCGTTCTTCTGGAGCAATAAGTGGTGTTGATTGTTGGTTAAAACGAGTAGATTATTCAATCATTGATAAATGGTATTACAATCATACACAAGGCATTAGTTACCATACTGATTGGGGCGAAGGACATGATCCTTATCATGTTGGAGCTACACGCGGTTGTGGCGGTACAGCATTATGGATAGAAGGAAAACCCTACCCTGCAGGTGCATATAAAGCTTGGCGAATTATTGAAAATAATGGCCAAAAAACCTCTTTTGAATTAGATTATGAATGGCAAACAAGTTTGGGGAATGTACAAGAAACTAAGTCTATAACACTAGCAATGGGTTCACAGTTATTTCAGGTGAAATCAAAATTTCTTCTTAATGGTAAACCGGCCAAAAATCTTAGTATTGCTATAGGACTATCAACTCACGATGGCAAAGCAAGTATTTATCAAGATGAAAAAATCGGTTGGATAGCAACTTGGGAAAAAATTGCTGGACATCACATAGGTACAGGGGCGCGAGTTAACCCTGATTTAATCGATAATATTATAGAACGACAATCCCAAGAAAAAGATAAAAGCCATATTTGGCTGATATCCCACACCGATGAACAAGGACAATTCGAATATTCCGCGGGTTACGCTTGGGAACGCGCAGGAGAATTTAACAACGTCCAGAGTTGGAAAAACTATTTATCAAGTAATGATTGAGCTTATATAAACTAAAATAAAGTGAAAATTGATTAATAAACAATTTTCACTTACTTCAACACTTCAGTCCATCAAAATACCTAACTAAAATCTCCAGTACATACATTATATTTAAACGTGAACTTGGCTTTTAGAGCCTATTATTTAAGGCTCAACATATAAAACATGAGTCATATAATATTATTAAAGTAAAACTACATTGATTGTTACTTCTTATTTAAATACTCATAAAATGAAGTAACCATCTTACGGGTGAGCATTAATACCTTGATAATTAATGCCTTAATTACGACATTAACATTATTGAATAAAAAAAGAACAAACCACTTGTATGATAACCTGACCTCTGATATATTTTAAATCAACTCGTATGAAGTCATACAACAACAAAGATACCTAAAGAAGTATTGAGAGGAAAGTTCAAATGCATACTCAAATAAATAAAAATATAAAATTTAAAAGAAATATACTATCTAGTGCAATTTTTGCAGTTCTTGCACCATTAAGTTTATCAAATCTTGCACTCGCAGAAGAATTAGCTACACCAAAAGCTGATGACACTGAAGTAGAAGTAATTACTGTAACGGGTATCAAAGGTAGTTTAGTTTCTGCATTAAACAACAAGCGTTTTGATAGCTCTGTCGTTGATGGAATTGCCGCTGAAGATTTAGGTAAATTCCCTGATCAAAACGTTGCAGAATCATTACAACGTATCACGGGTGTGACAATTGACCGCTCTGCTGGTGAGGGTCAAAAAATATCTATTCGTGGTTTTGGACCACAGTTCAATACAGTATTACTTAACGAACGTACTGTACCAACTGACGATGGTGGCCGTGCATTTTCATTTGACATGCTCGCTTCTGAATTAATCAGTGGTGCTGATGTATATAAAACATCACAAGCGTCAAAACTAGAAGGTAGTATTGGTGGCTTAGTTAGTATTAAAACAGCTAAACCACTTAACTACGACGGTTTCAAAGCTGCCGGTAACGTAAAGGGTGTTTATGACACCTTATCAGAAGAAACTACACCTTATATTTCAGGCCTAGTTAGCCAAAATTTCAATGATACTTTTGGTGTTTTAGCTTCCTTTGCTTACCAAGATCGCAAAGCACGTATTGATGAAGCAAGTATTAGTAGTGGATATCGTTCTGATTATGTTATTGAGGGTAATGATCCATACGGCCCAGGTACTAACGAGAAATATTTACGTCCACAGAATGCCGTTCAAAATTATAAACTTCAAGACCGTGAACGTATTGGCGCAACATTAGTGGCTCAATGGGCAGCCAGTGATGACTTATTAATTACCGCCGATGTGCTTTATTCAAAATTAACCGTAGACGATAGCCAAACCCAATTAGCCCGCTGGTTTTCTAACCCGCTATATAATGCCAATATTGATGGTAATGGCACAGTAGATTCCTTTACTCGTGTACCTAAGCCTCTTGTTTCTCAAGGTGTTTATCAATTATGGGATAACGGTAGTAAACTAGGTACTGGTCAATGGAATGGTGCAAGTTACGCTTCAGAAAATCGTGATGTTGAAACAACCATGATTGGCTTAAATGCTGACTGGCAAGTCAATGATGACTTACATATTGCCTTTGATGTACAAACATCTACAGCTGAAGCACGTTCAGGGGACAATGCTAAAGTAGGTCTATCAAACCCTACACAAGTACCAACACATTTTGCATTAAGTGGCGATTCATTCACATGGAATGGCGCTGATGAAGATTTTGCAGGCTCTACTGACTCGTATTATAACAACAATGTACAATTTTTTAGCAAAGACTTTGACGACGACATCACTGAAGCGCGAATAGATGCGACTTGGTTTGTAGAATATTTCGACGTAGTTGAAAGCATAAAATCAGGCGTTTATTATTCTGACCGTGAAAAAGTAGCCAATAACGGCGAAACAAACTGGGGTGGCGTAGTTAAAGCTTATAGTGGCTTCCATTACAATGCTCCAGCTAGCATCATGTACGACGTTACGCCTTCAGGCGGATTTTTAGACGGTGGTTTTGTAAATAGTTGGTATGGTTATGATCCTCAAGATTTAGTGAATTTTTTCCACTCCGATGAAATTTATGCGCAAACCGCAAGTTTTGGCGAACAAATCATGAATAACTTCGAAAATGGGGATCCTAAATATGCAACGGAAGCAGAAGCACAAGTTGCTGCTGATAAAGCAGTGGCAGCTGCCATTGCAAAATTAGACACCGCTCAAGCATTAGCTGGTACGGAAGGTTACGAAAGCTCACTAGGTGCATTTACTCCCCAACATCATGCAGGTAAATCATGGGCAGTAACGGAAGAAACGATTGCACTGTATATCGAAGCAGACTTAGCTGGTGACGGTTGGTCTGGTAATTTAGGCCTTCGTTACATTGAAACCAATACGGAGTCATTTGGTAATGGTAATGTGTTAAACGCTATTGTGCTTGATACTGCTACAGGTAACGCCAGTCTCAACCAAACCTCGGGCGAAGCCATAAGCAGCGATGCAAGCTACAATAACTTGTTGCCTAGTTTAAACCTGAAATTCGACATATCTAATGATATTGTTGCACGTTTTGCTTACTCTGAAACCTTAACTCGCCCTCAATTAAATGACTTAAGACCGACTGTAAATTATAACGGCACTGGTATTTACGATGTTAATGGCGATATTGACTTTAATGGCACCATTAGTGGTAAAAATGTAGAACTGAAACCTTATACCTCAAGTAACATTGATATAGCCTTAGAGTGGTATTACAGCGATGATAGCTACGTTGGTGCAACCATATTCCATAAAGATATCGACAATTGGATTATCGATCAAACACGTACAGAAACCTTATCTGTTCCAAGTGTTATTGATGGGGAACCAAGTGGTGATGTAGATTTAGACTTTGAAAGTACTAAGCCATTTAACAGTGAGTCTTCTACTGCACAAGGGTTAGAGTTTGCTGTTTTACATAACTTCGACAGTGGTTTTGGTGTTCAGTTTAACTATACATATATCGACAGTGATGCTGCTTTTGAACCAGGTCAAGACAATTTGTCTTTCACTTTAGCTGGATTATCAAAAGATTCATTGAACCTTATAACTTATTATGAGCAAGGTCCATTACAAGCGCGTTTGGCTTATAACTGGCGTAGTGATTATGTTAATTGTGCAACCTGTTCTCGCGGTGGACAGCCAGTGCAAACTGAGGCTTATGGTCAATTTGATGCCTCTGTGAGCTATGATTTACATGAGAACTTCACTGTGTTTGCCGAAGGAGTAAATATTACAGATGAGGACACAAGAAAATATAGCACTTATGAATCACGCTTCTTATCGTTACAAGATACTGGCGCAAGGTTCTCTGTTGGTGTAAGAGCAACGTTTTAAACTCATCCATGAATGAATAGAGCTTTTGCAACTCTAAAAGAAGGCTCGGTATGTACCGACCCTTCTTTGTTATATGAATATATTTTTTAAGGTTTCATTATGAAATTTAGTTTTAACAGTTTACTTTTAATATTCTGTTTTTTATCTCCTTTTAGCTATGCAAGTGCCCTAGAAAAAAAGGAAATAAAAAACATTAAACCAAATGTCATCATTATTGTTGCTGATCAGATGCGTCGTTCTGCGATGGGTTTTTGGAATAAGCCTGAATTTAAAGGTGCTCTGAATGGGGTTAGTGACCCAGTGTTCACACCTAACATCGATGAAATAGCTTCACAAGGTATCGTTTTTAACCAAGCAATATCAAATTACCCGCTTTGTAGCCCATTTCGTGGCATGTTAATGTCAGGCATGTACCCAAATAAAAATGGCGTAAGTAATAACACACGTAAAGATCGTGACATCGGATTGAAATTGGAGATTAACGCGCTAACTGATGTACTTTTCCAATCGGGCTATAACACTTCACTTTTTGGGAAAGGGCATTGGCATGTCAATCAACCTTTATTCGATCAGGTAGGAAATTACCAGGGCACATCACAGGCACCAGGTGGCCATTTCATTGCACAAACTGATTACGATACTTATATCCCACCAGGAAAAAGTCGCCATAGTATTGAATACTGGTATCAAAATATCAGTCATATTCACAAGAACCCTGTAATTTATTCAAATGATCCACTTGCGATTGCAGGAAAGAAAGACGGTGAAGCTCATCGCAATGGAGAATATTCAGCCGTTTCACAAGCAGATCAAATCATTGAATATATAAAAAATTCACGCGGTCAGCGTGACATTTTAAAACCTTTTAGTATGTTATGGGCAATGGACCCGCCGCATAATCCATATGATAGTCTTAACGATACTGATGAAGGTATTTACAATCAATATTATAGAGATAAGGCCTTCAACGATTTGTTAAATCGCGCTAATGTTGACATTGACGTAGCTAAGAAATACGCAAAGTACTACTTTTCGATGGTCACATTAATCGATAGAGAAATTGGTAGAGTAGTCAAAACCTTAAAAGAACAAGGAATAGCTGAGAACACGCTAATATTATTTACCGCTGATCATGGTGAAATGATGGGAAGTCATGGAAAACTACATAAAAATGACGTACGTGAAGAATCCCTTTCGATTCCTTTTATTGTCAGTTATCCAAAGAAATTATCTCATCGAGTGGATAACTTATTAATTAGCGTGCCTGATATTATGCCAACCCTTTTAGGTTTAGTTGATATTGGTGATAAAATACCAGCAGAAGTACAAGGTACAGATTACTCTCCCCTTATAATAGATGTTAATAATACCGATGTTATGCGACCAAAATCTAGTCTGTATTATGGAAAAGTAGGTGAGGTAGGTATTAGAACTCACAAGTATACTTATGCTATCAATAATAAAGGTACCTTAATCGCGTTATATGATAACAAGGTGGATCCTTATCAGTTGACACGATTAATGTTAAAAGATATCCCACAAAAAGATAGCCAATTCTTAAAAGCAGAGTTAGGTTGCTGGTTAACGTCCATAGAACACCCCATATCAATCACAAAGAAATTCAAAAATATGATTAATTATCCCACCACGAAAAATTTATGTGAGGCTCACTGATGAATTTTACTTCACCATTTAAAAAAATGACGATATCGATATGCATCTTGACTTCATTTGCATGTTCATCAACCAGCACGACTAATGACAATGAACAAGCAATAAACACTCACTCGACTATTTCATCAGATTTTAAAAAGCCTGAAGTATTTAAAGCGATGAAAAAGGTCGCGGACTGGCAGTTAACCCGCTTTAATAAAGAAACTAACTTGTTTGAAGGATATGATGAAGGCGCTTTTATGGCACCTACTGACAGTGATAGTCATCCTCAAGGCTGGGTTTATGCAGCCTATCATGTCGGGATGACACGTTGGTCTCAATTGGCTAAAACTCATGGAGATACGAGTTACTTTAATTTGCAATATGATGTTGCTAAGAAAAATAACTACTTGTTTTCTCCTCGTATCTATAACGCTGATGATTATGCCATTGGCCAATTATATTTAGATCTTTATAAAGAATACCAAGAGCCAGAAATGATAATACCGTTAAAAGTTATTTTTGACATTATCATGCAAACACCCTCGACTGTCCCTCTTGATTTTGAAATCGTTAAACAAAAATCTCTCTTTGATAAACATGCTGTAGATGATGAATTTGGCGGTCGTGAATTCCCATTAGTTCCTTGTAAAAATCGTTGGTGCTGGGCAGATGCTTTATTTATGGGTCCACCCGTTTGGATTGATTTAGCCAAACAAACTGGCGACAAGCGATACTTAGATTTTGCCGATAAAGAGTTTTGGGCAACGGTTAATTTTTTATGGGACAAAGAGGATCACTTATTTTTCCGTGACTCTCGATTTTTCGATAAACGTGAAAAAAATGGTGAGAAAGTGATCTGGGCACGAGGGGTTGGCTGGGTTGCCGCAGGCTTGGCTCGAATTTTAGAAAATTTACCACAAGATCATAGTAGCAGAGCTAAATATGAAGATATTTTTCATAAAATGATGACACGCTTAGCCGGAGCGCAGCAAGCCGATGGTTTGTGGCGTCCATCCGTTTTATCGCCTGAGTCAAAACCTTTTAAAGAGTCGAGTGGTACTGCATTAATGGCCTTTGCTTTTGCCTCAGGTATTAACCAAGGAATATTAGATAAACAAACATTTTTACCTGTAGTACGTAAAGCGTGGACTGCATTAGTCGACGCTGTGCAACCGAATGGTCAATTAGGTTGGGTACAACAAATTGGTAATAAACCCGATAATGTTTCAGCTGAGGATACACAAATCTACGCCGTTGGTGCTTATTTATTAACAGGAAGTGAAGTATATAAACTTTCTAATCACTGATCCCGCCATGTTAACAATTGAGCAGACGAACAAGATATTATATTTTTATTTTGTTCGCCTGTACAATTTTATCATCCCCTGTCGACGCTAAAAGCTGCTGAATATTTTCCTAAAATATCCTATTGGCTAACAAAACACTATCAACATTAAGTAAATTTGAGGCTCTGTTCCAGAGCTTTGTTGTCAAATGGTGAAAGCCTTATTGTTAAAGGGTTGTAGTTATATTCCGTATTCGAGTAAAAATACCTTCCATATCCGTATCTATAAGGGCTGGAGTCAACTTGAATTAAGACGACAACAGCGATCTACAACAAAGCCAAATTTGATGTATTTTTCTTGTATTAAGAGAGCCTAAAGCCCACTACAAGTACTTTTTCAACAAAGGCTGTCCATTTACATCCATGCGCAATTTTTAGTTGCCACTAACGGTTTCTATGGCCATAGCTATCAACAATCAAACTACACGTTATAGACCCAGATAAACCTATAAAAGAGTTTAAGCAATAGATGAAAGGCTGATAACGTATCACCTATCAGCAGCTAAAATACTGAATAATATATCTACTCTATTTAGCTGAAATCGTCAGATTTCAAATAGAAAATATGGTTTCTTATTACCATGGGATAATTAGAATTCATCAATAATTATGTTTGAATACTACCAATAACCTAGGACAGTGTCGTTTAGGTTATATGGTTACTTATAGAAGCTAAGGCATTTGATTACTAAACTGATAATAAGTAAGCTCAAATGCTATTTTAACTGGATGATTTGGGTATCAGGTAACGATTTTCATCTTCTTTTTTTGCTTTCTTAATATACCCTCTTTCAAGAAGGTTCATAAGCGATTCATTTACAAGTGGAATCAAATCTTCATTTTTTCGATGAAGAAAGTGATATAAAGGTTTGTGTGCCAGTATAGGTTTAAGTAAAAATAATTGTTCATATTGCTTTTCTGAAATTATTTTTATCATATCTCTACGGGCGCCTATAGCGATATCAATGCGACCTAAGTTTAGTTTTTTTACTAAATGTTCATAGCTAAGAAAAGGAAAGCTAGGAATACCTTCCATCATTGTTTCAACAATATCGGTCCCTCGTTTGTACCCAATGACTAAATTTTCAAAGTCACGTACAGATTCAAATTTATATTTTTTTTTTGAGAAAGCAACAATCTCAATAGGACAAATAGGTGGGCCAACTCTTATTAAGTTTTGATACTCTTCATTTATCGCTTTTCTTCGTGCAGTTACTCCATCTACTCGTCCAGAGTTAGACTCTAGTAAGCCGCGTGCAGATGGATGATGGATAAATGATAAAGAATAGTTAATATCTTCATATGCTTTTTTCAAAATATTTGTTACGCAGTTAGTTTCATCGTATTCCAACGTACTACTGAGTACCAATGAATCTTTGGCACTAGAGTTTGCAACTAGGGTAATGTTTAGGATAAAACTAATACAAATTATAAAACTTATGCGTGTGACTAATCTATTTAGTGGATAAGAAAACATAGCGAACTCTCTGTGAATAGAACAGTCACCTCTAAGTAGGTGGAGAAATTAACTATACCATCACTTCATGCATAATTTTAATTAATTGATATCAGATAGTTCTTTGTTTATAAACTCTGTAAACTTATGCCTATCGACAATTGCTCCGCGTTGTCCAATAACAAAACGAGCAACACGACAACCAATATTAGCAGCGTCAGTGACACTTAACCCTGTATTTCTTGCCATTAAGTAACCTGCATTAAATGAATCGCCTGCTGCAGTACTATCAACCACATTCTCTAGTGGTACAATATCTACCCATTGATGCTTATGCTTATTAATACACAAAACATTTTTTTCGCCATTTTTGATAATTAATTCATCAATTGAGAAAGTGGCTAAATACTCGCTTAGTGCTTCAGGCTTGTTAATTTCCATGAGTAAGGCTAGGTCTTCAACACCCGCAAAGACAATATCACTGTAACTAAAAGCTTTCTCAAAAGCTTTAATTGCTTCGCCCTTATCTGACCATAAGCTTGCACGATAATTTGAATCGAAGACTATTTTTTTCCCTGCGTTTTTTAATTGAGTAAGCAACTGCCATAGCTCTTCCCTGTCTTCCTTATACAATATGGCTAATGAAATACCGCTGAAATAAAAAACATCGGTTGTCATGACAATTGTCTCTTTCTTAACTTTGTCCAAAGCAGTCATCGTTGATCTCGCTGCTGCATTATTACGCCAATAAACAAAACTACGTTCACCTGTCGCCGAAATATCAATAAGATAGGCGCCGGGTTGCTTACCTGGTATTTTAAGTACAAACTTGGTGTTAATGCTTTCTTCTTCAAATGCCTTAACCATCTGATAACTAAGCTTATCAGTGCCAACGGAAGTAAGAATACCAACCTCTGCATTGTTAGCTAATAAACGCTTGGTATACACTGCCGTGTTATAGACATCACCAGCAAAGCCTTGTTTGTAATTGCCAAGAGAATCAGGTGAAAACTCAACCATGCATTCTCCTAATACGATATAATTTTTCACACTAAACCCTTTAACAATATAGAGTACACAAAACAAACTTGTCACACATCGTATCACATGACATAAGACTTTCAAAAGGATTATTTGTCAGCTCGTGCTAAGCGAAGAGAAAACTGCCCAATGATTAATTTAAATTGATGACATTTAATAGTGAAACTTAAATAAAACAGTGTTTTGTATAGATTTATATCTATTTTAATTTAATAATTTTTGTTGTAGTATTGTTATCAGATATCATTACTATTTTTATGGAGAAATTCGTTATGAGTGCATCTAACTTTCAGGTAGGACAGATTCAAAATTCACGTAGCTTAACCCATACGTTGGTTGAATCATTAAAAGCTCAGATAACGGAAGGTAATCTTCAGCCCGGTACAAAACTCCCCTCATCTAAAATGATCGAAGAACAAGCGGGTGTAAGTAGAAGTGTTGTTCGAGAAGCTGTTGCCGCATTAAAAGCTGAAGGATTAGTGATCAGCAAACATGGTGTGGGTACCTTTATTGCCAATCCTATTGCAAAGCAAAGTTTTTCTATTGAACAAGAAGAGTTTAACTCTATCGAAGATGCGGTACAAATTTTAGAATTAAGAATGGCTGTAGAACTAGAAATGACAGCTATGGCAGCTAGAAATAGAACTGCAGCACAAATGGCTGAAGTATGGAAAGCCCTTGAAGCCTTTAATCAACAACTTGCTTCTGGCAGTGATGCTGTTAAAGAAGACTTAGCATTTCATTTATCCATTGCAAACGCTTCAGGCAATCCTTATTTTTCACGTTTCATCAAATATATCGGTGAAGGCGTTATTCCCGCTCGTGAAATTATTACCACTATTGGACAAAAATATAATACAGCTGAGTATCTCGAAATACTTAAAGGCGAACATCATGCTATTGCGCAAGCGATTGAAGATAAAGATAGCACAGGAGCAAGAAATGCGACTTTATCTCACTTAGGTAATAGTCGAGACCGCCATTTAGACATTGTTAATAATTATAAGAAATAGACGGCTTAATATAAGCGCATGACCCATCCTAGTATGGGTTAGCTGCAGACAATAAAAAGCCAACTCACTGAGTTGGCTTTTTTAGTTTACGAAAATAAGATATTTATCCGATACTGATTATAAAAGACCAAATAAACGGGGTAAGAATTCACTAATAGCTGGAATGTAAGTAACTAACATCAAGGCAAAAAACATCGCTACATACAGTGGAATCATCGGTCTAATAATTTGATCAATAGACGTTTTCGCTACAGAGCAACTAACAAAAAGTACTGCGCCCACCGGTGGTGAACATAAACCTATCGACAAGTTTAATACCATCATAATACCAAAATGTAATGGTGACATTCCTAAACTTTCTACGACCGGCAAGAAGATAGGGGTAAATATGAGTACGGCAGGTGTCATATCCATAAATGCTCCTACAACGATTAACGCTAAATTAATAATCAATAAGATAATTAATGGGTTGTCACTAATTGTCAGAAGGATATTACTAATCGTTTGTGGGACATTCTCATAAGAAAGTATCCAAGACATCGCTGATGATGTCGCAATGAGTAACATGACAATAGCAGTGATCCCACCTGCCTTTAATAAAATATCCGGAAGTTGTCTTAATTTAACCTCTTTATAAATCACCACAGATAGAAACAAGGAATAAATGACCGCAATTGACCCCGCTTCAGTTGCGGTAAAAATACCACCAATAATCCCACCAATCACAATAAAAATAAGCAATAAACTTGGAAGAGCTGCAACAACTTTATTAATAACAATAGTTAACGGTAATACTGCCTCCCGTGGATAGCCTTTTTTTATTGCATATATTGAACAGACTGACATCAAAGCAAACGCAACTAACATACCTGGAAAGTATCCCGCAATAAATAGGGCTGAAATTGAAACCCCTCCACTGGCAATTGCATAAATAATTAAAATATTACTCGGTGGAATAATCATTCCTGTAGTGGCAGCTGTTGCCGTTACCGCTGCTGAAAAATTACGATCGTAGCCCTTTTTCTCCATCTCTGGAATCATAAAGCTGCCAATAGCACTTGTTGCGGCTACTGCTGAACCAGAGATTCCACCAAATAAAGTACAGGACAAAACATTAACCAGTGCCAACCCGCCAGGAAGCATACCAATAAGAGCCATAGCACACTCGATTAAGCGTTTTGCCACCCCCCCTTGTCCCATAATTAATCCAGAGAGAACAAAGAATGGGATAGCTAACAAGGCAAAACTGTTAAGACCACCAACCATACGCTGCGCTACTGTGGTAACAACGGGTATAAAATCAATACTGTAGAGCATGGTAACTAACGTAGCGATACCGATACTGAATGAAATGGGGACATTAAGAATGAGTAAAGTAAAAAATATAACAATTAATATTAAGCCGCTGATTTCCACTATATTTCTCCATCAAAATCAGTATTCGAATGTAATAAAGTAAACATTTCATTTACAGAATAAATGCAAAACATGACGCCTGATATTGGTAATACAGTGTAAATATAACCAACACTAAGCCCTAAAGATGCGGATGTTTGCACCGGATTGAATGTAAGGATCACTAAGTTGCTACCGCCTAAAACCAATGCACAAAATGAAAAGATGAAAACCATACTGTGTGAAAATAGTTCTGCTACCCTCTGCTTTTTGGCCGGCATTTTGTTAGTGAAAATGTTTAAACCTAAATGGGATTTAGTCCGATAGCTATAAACTGCGCCTAATAAACCGATCCAAATAAGCAAGAATCGGGCAAATTCTTCGGAGCCTGAACTTGGGGCATGTAAGATATAACGAGAAAAAACCTGCCAAGATACAGCTAAAACAATACAAAACATCAAAAAAATTAGAATGTTGGATATGATAAGATCAAGCCATTTAATAAATTTACTCATAATTTATTCCCCCTACATTACCCACTTGTTTTATACGTTCAAGATACTCACCTACCATTGTATTTTTGTAACTTGCATGAAAAGGTTCTACAGCATCGAAAAAAGGTTGTTTATCAGGATAAATAACGACAACTCCAGCTTTTTTTACTTCCTCTAAAGCAATATTTTCCGCAGCTAACCAGAGTTCCTTTTGACGCTCAGTTGCATCTTTCATTGCAAGTGATAACCATTTCCGCTGTTGTAGACTCAACGCCTTCATAATATGTTGACTACCAATAATGACATCCGGTACTGAGGTATGTTCATTTAAAGCATAAAATTTACAGATTTCATAATGCCTTGATAGGAAATAGCTTGGAGGATTATTTTCAGCACCATCAACTACCCCTTGCTGTAAAGCAGCATACAACTCGCCCCAAGAAATAGGTGTAGCAGCCCCACCAAATGCAGCGATCATTTTAACTGCCGTTTGGCTGCTCATGACTCTAATTTTCTTACCGACAACATCTTTTGGTGATGCAATCATGCTATCACTCGAATAAAAGCTACGGCTCCCGGCATCAAAATAGCCCATCCCAAATAAATGGGCCTTTTCAGTTGCCTTGAGAATATCCAAGCCAACTTCACCTTGCAGTACCTGCCAGCGGTGTTCCCTAGTACGAAAGATATAAGGTAAGCTAAAGACCTTCATCTGAGGAACGAATCCTTCAAGAGCTGCCGCAGAAACTTTAGTCATGGCTAAGCTGCCAATTTGAGTAAGCTCGATCATTTCTCTTTCGGAGCCTAATTGACCATTGGAGTATAATTTAAGCTCCATAGATCCCTCTGAGTAATGTCTCAAACGCTCAGCCATGTAAATCAAGGACCGATGGATAGAATGTTTAACATCCGCAGTATGACCTACCCTTAGTACGATATTGTCTTCCTGTTTACTACAGCTAGACAGCATCGTAACGAATAATATAATTAATATTATGACCTTCAAATTTGCCACCTACTTTTACTCAAGAACAGCATGAATGATTAAAACTACCTTAACTCGTTTGGCATGTATTTATCCATATCATCGTAGTCTAAATTCTCACCGGCCATTCCCCAAATAAATGAATAATTTGACGTACCCGAGCCACTATGAATTGACCAAGCAGGAGAGACTACAGCTTGCTGATTTGTTATCCAAATATGGCGTGTTTCTTTAGGCTCGCCCATAAAGTGACAGACAGCTTGATCTTCTGGAACATCAAAATATAAATACGCTTCAATTCGACGATCATGTTGATGCGCTGGCATGGTATTCCATACACTGCCTGGTTTTAACATAGTTAAGCCCATTTGTAGCTGACAAGTTTCCACTACTCCATTGATAATCAACTGATAAATGGTACGCTCATTTGAGGTTTCCAGCGAGCCAAGTTCAAGTACTTTAGCATTATCACGATTCACTTTTTTGGTCGGGTATGAGCAATGTGCCGGAGCCGAATTTAAATAAAATTTAGCGGGTTGTTTGCCATTTTCACTGCCAAATGTGACATTTTTACTGCCGGCACCGACATAAAGCGCTTCCTTATTTTCCAACGTATAAACCTTTCCATCAACCTCCACAATACCGGTGTCGCCAATATTGATAATACCCAGCTCACGTCGATCTAAAAAATTAGGAGCTTTCAATGGGTCAATACTATCTAACGCCAGTGTCGAGTCAACGGGCACCACCCCCCCAATAATATAACGGTCGTAATGGGTATAGGTTAAGTTAATTTGATTATCTGCAAACAAATCGGCAAGCAAAAATGCGTCTCTTGTTTCTTCTGTATCAAATTTTTTTGCTTCATTTTGCCCTACGGCGTAACGGGTTTTATAATTTATTGTCATTTTATTTACTCACATTTAAACTTTTTAATTAATTTTCGGCTTAGGCTATTGGACTATCTTGCTAACCAGCCACCATCTACGGCCAGTACATGACCATTGACATAATCACTGGCTGCACTTGCTAAAAACACAGCGGCGCCTACTAATTGCTCTGGTTCGCCCCAATTGCCGGCTGGAATACGTTTTTCAATTTCACCATTACGAACAGGATCATCTTGTAATGCCTGAGTGTTATCGGTTTTAAAATAGCCTGGTGCAATGGCATTAATTTGCAAATCTTTACTCGCCCATTCATTGGCTAATGCCTTAGTTACCCCTACTACAGCGTGCTTGCTCGCAGTGTACGCCGGCACTGTAATACCACCGGTATAGGAAAGCATCGAAGCAATATTAATGATCTTGCCTTCACCACGTGCCAACATGCCTTTGCCAATTTGCTGACATAACAAAAACGTCGCATTCAAATTGACATCAATCACTTGCTGCCAGTCACTTAATGGAAAGTCAACAGCAGGTGCTCTGGCAATGGTACCGCCGGCATTGACTAAAATATCGACTTGACCGGTAAAGCTCTCAGCCTTTTCGGCCAGTGCCAGCACAGAGTTAGCATCAGATAAATCAGCTGCCACTTCGAACGTTTTTTGTCCGAACATCTCAATTTTTTCACGGGTTTGTTTTGTGCCTCCAATAGTTGAACTGGAACAAACCACTGTTGCACCCGCTTGCGCTAAGCCGATTGCCAGTGCCCGGCCTAAACCTCGGCTAGCACCTGTGACTAATGCCGTTTTACCTTTTAGTGAAAATAACTCTGTGCCTGGATTGTTGTTCATAATAAACCCTACTATCGCTGTAAACTCATCATACGATATCATCTTGTATGTTGTCTGACAAGTGTAGAGGGGTGGTTAAATTCATTCTGCCCGCTTTATCAATATCTACTCCTCATCTCAATTTGAATACATTACTTGTCTTCAGATGAATGTGGTGTGATTTTTAACTGATTAATCTCAAAATTGAGGTAGGCAATCGAACAGACTATCAAAACAGCTTAAAGGGAGGAAAATTGTTATCTAGCTAAATAGAACAATTAAACCTACCTGCCCATTAACACAAGCATAACCTTAATTAGCGGTTATGCTTGTGCAGTAATCAGTGCTAAACGCTATTGACTTATAAAGCGCTAAAGCTCATCTTAAGCGGCTAACGATTAAGCTCAGTTATCGATTCAAATTTATAACTTATTTTTCGTTTATATTGCTGGTTGGGTTGTAAGATATTACTGGGGAAATGTTTATTATTGTCCGCATCGGTATAATTTTGCGCTTCTAAACATAAACCTTGATATGAAGCAAACTTGCCCGTTAAGTAAAACCCCGTATAAAGCTGTATTGCTGTTTGGTCGGTATAAACAGATAAGATAATTTGGTTCTTCAGAGATGTAAGGATTGCTTTAGGCTGTGCAAACGGCGTGTTATCCAAGATAAAACAATGGTCATAACCATTTTTGGTTTTAAGGGATTCATCTTCCGTATGCTGTTGTCGATAGCCGATAACAGCTGGCTCTCTAAAATTATAATCGCTATCTGCTACCGGGAGTATATTACCGGTAGGTATATTGGCTGTGTCAGTTTCAAGCAATGTCGAAGACATCATTTGTAAATATAACGATTGGCAGTCTTGCTCTCCCAAATTAAAATACGCATGGTTGGTCAAATTAACCGGTGTAGCTAGGTCAGTATTGCCCGAATACTCTATTGTCAGTTTATTATCAGCACTTAATTGATAGGTAACTGATAGTGCAAAGTTTCCTGGAAAGCCTTGATCTCCGCTTGGAGAAACGAGAGATAAAGTAACCGAGCTATTAGTGAGTGTTCTCTTACATACTTGCCAATAACGTAAAGAAAAATTATCCGGCCCGCCGTGTAAACAGTTTTCACCATCATTTAAAGGTAACTGATATTGACGACCGGCAAGCGTAAACTTACCACCCGCAATGCGATTACACACTCGGCCACAGGTTGCGCCTAAATAAAATTCATCGGTTAAATAATCTTGTGGCGATTTATAACCCAGCACCATTTCTGTTGGTTTGCTGTTCACCGGAAATTTAATAGACTTAAGCCTGGCGCCAAAGTTTATAATTTCAACGGACATGCCGTGGCGATTAGTTAGCGTTAAAAGGTGAAATACCAAGACTGGTATGAGCTTGAAGCAAAGATTTGCAACAAGCTACTCATAGCTTCCGCTTTGAGTACATAGTTAACCATAAAATCACTTACTACATTCAACATGAATCATTACGTCCTTTACAGGCTGAAATAGTGGTTCAACCTCTTGAGCCGAAGATTGAAACCAAAAGTCTTTATCATCACCAGCAATAAATACGGGCATTCGTTTAT
>Ga0209292_1002001_pt1 | contig 24165 bp, 11 predicted proteins | sample GOMGulsemesocosm_2_FD_184634 | JGI IMG/M metagenome (GOLD analysis project Ga0209292, IMG submission 184634) | Methane-oxidizing microbial communities from mesocosms in the Gulf of Mexico - GOM9C Gulf of Mexico (SPAdes) (version 2) | ecosystem: Environmental > Aquatic > Marine > Cold seeps... | reverse complement strand
TTAGCAAACAAGTCCTTTCGGCCACTCAGGCACCTCTCCAATAAATCAATTCGCAATATTAATTTGCGGTTGCAAATCTACGCCTAGTTTCCTTTTCTCACAAGGTTTTTAGTTCTTTTTTTTAGCTTTTTTTTTAACCATTTAATTATCAATAGATTCAATCTGGATACTCAATACGTAAATGATACATGTTTATCAATTTCTGTTTTAAAACCTTTTTAACAACTTCAATTTCCTTAAATGTAATATCAGCATTTAAAAACTGTCCTTCATTTTTTTGCTTATCAATAATCTGTTCTACAAAATTACTTATTTTAGTATAATCAGGATTTTTAATACTTTTTGATGCAGCTTCTACACTATCACACATCATTAGTATAGATGTTTCTTTAGAGAATGGTTTAGGTCCTTTATATTGAAAATCTTTTTTGTTAGCTTCTCCCTCTATATTATTATTCTCCAAACTATAGAAATAATACACTAAGCTTGTACCATGATGAGTTCTTATAAAATCAATAACCCTATCCGGTATATTATGTTTTTTAGCTATTTCGATTCCATTTAGCACATGATCAATAATGATTCTAGCACTTTCCTTAGCTCCTAATTCATTATGAGGATTAATACCATTACTTTGATTTTCAATAAAATAAGTAGGCTCTTTCATTTTACCAATATCATGATATAATGCACCTACTCTTGCTAGCATAGCATTTGCTCCAATTTCATTAGCTGCAGCTTCTGCTAAATTAGCTACATTTAATGAATGATGAAAAGTTCCTGGAGCTTTATCAGCTAACAGTTTCAATAACTTAGAGTTAGTATCAGATAATTCTAACAAAGACACATCAGAAACCAATCCAAACGTTTTTTCATAAATATAAATAAGCGGTTGGGCAAACAACATCGCTAAACCACACAAAATAAACAACCCAAAAGTTTCCCACTTTAATTCAAGTATATTCCCCTCATGAATTATATAAAATGAAAAATAAGCTATTATATACACCCCTGTTATTTGAGCTACAGATATAAACAAGTTAACCCTTTTATACAACTCAGAAACAGTAAGAATAGTAATGATTCCTGCAATAATTTGCAAGAACATATATTCATAACTATTTGGCACTATAAACCCTAATAACAAAACAGTAATTACGTGAGTAAACAAACCTAATCTAGCATCAAAAAAAGCCTTTAATATCAAGGGTAAAATACACAACGGAACGATATATAAATAAGCTGGCTGATATTTTAAAATAACAGTTGTAATGAATATCATTATAATGATATTGAAAAAAATAAACGTAAATTTTCTATTATTCCTGTAAATAGAAATCCTGTATTTTCTCAAAAATAGAATTAGCATTAGTAATGCTAAAACTACTAATATTACATAGCCGAGAACTATCCAATTGTAATTAGATTCTTTCCAAACCTGAGAAGCATATAGTTCTTTTAAAGACTGTAATTCCTGGAATTTATCCCCTTCAACCACCTCTCCTTTAGAAATAATAATTGCATTTTCTTTTACTAAACCTACAGTTGGTAGTATCTTACTTCTTTCTTGTTCATACACTTCCTCGTTAAAGGCTTTATCAAAACTTACATTAGCTTTAATATTATTGAAAAATATCGCTGTAAAGTAATTTTTATAAGGGCTGAAAATTGAGTCAGAAAAATTTCTTAGAACTGACTCCTGTATCTTTTCTGTAGCCAATAAATTTGCAAACACATATTTTTTTGCAGTCCCTGAGTTTTTAACTTTTAAAACAATTTCTTTTTCTTTCTCAATTGAAATATCTTCTGCTAATAATCCAACTTTATAAATTTCCGATATTGTTTTATCTAATTTTATTTTAGCTTCTTTTTTTAAAGCTAAACTTAAAGAATCCGGAAAAGTTAACTCAAATTCACTCAATAGTTTCTGAGTTGATTTTTTAGCTATTACAGTATCTAATGTGAAATAATAAGCAATGTTCTCTTTCAACAACTCTTCCTCTATACTAATTTGCGTTACAGTTTTTTGTACAGGAAAATCAAACGGCGCATATAAGTTTTCATTTTGCCAAACTTTTCCCTTCTCAAAGTTGTATTTAAACGCTCCTCCTTTAGGGAATAGATAAACTATAAATAATGTAGAAACAATAAACAAAAACACCTTGTAAATCAATGAATGATGTTTGTATATAGCTTTAAGGAATTTTCTCATAATAAGTTTATAATTACTTCAAAAATAGTGAAATTAAAATGCGTGATGAATTTATGAATATGTTTTTAATTCAATTTCAATAAATCAATACTACTATTGTTTACAAACACGATAAAAATCATTAAATTCGCAAACATATTATTAAGTAAGAATTATAAAAATTTTAAATATCATGAGCACAAAAGTTGTTATCGTTTCAGCAGCAAGAACTCCAATAGGAAGTTTTTTAGGAAGTTTATCTACAGTACCAGCAACAAAATTAGGAGCTACAGCTATCAAAGGAGCTTTAGCTAAAATTAATTTATCTACTGATCAAGTTGATGAAGTAATCATGGGTAATGTGGTTCAGGCTGGTAACGGACAAGCTCCTGCTAGACAAGCAGCTATATATGCTGGTATTTCAGAAAATGTACCAGCAACCACCATAAATAAAGTTTGTGCTTCAGGAATGAAAGCTGTAATGCAAGGGGCTCAAGCAATTATGGCTGGAGATGCTGATGTTGTTGTTGCTGGGGGAATGGAAAATATGAGTTTAATACCTCATTATTTTCAAGCGCGTTCTGCAACAAAATTTGGACCATCAAAAATGCAAGACGGTATGCAAGTTGATGGTTTAGTAGACGCTTATGGACAAGAAGCAATGGGAGTATATGCCGATGCCTGTGCTACAGAACATAGTATTTCAAGAGAAGAGCAAGATGCTTTTGCTTTAGAATCATACAGAAGATCCACTGAGGCCTGGGAAGCTGGGAAATTTAATAATGAAGTTGTTCCTGTTGAAGTTCCACAAAGAAGAGGAGAACCTGTTATTGTTTCTAAAGATGAAGAGTTTACAAATGTAAGATTGGATAAAGTTCCTACTTTACGCCCTGCTTTCACTAAAGATGGTACCGCTACAGCTGCAAACTCGTCTACTATCAATGATGGTGCTGGAGCAGTAGTTTTAATGTCAGAAGCAAAGGCAAAAGCATTAGGGTTAACTCCATTAGCAACTATTACAGGATACGCTGATGCCGCACAAGAACCTAAATGGTTTACAACTGCGCCTGCTAAAGCACTACCTAAAGCATTAGCTAAAGCTAATACTACATTAGAAAATGTTGATTTCTTCGAATTTAACGAAGCTTTTTCAGTAGTTGGCTTAGCAAATATGAAAATATTAGGATTAAACGATAGTAATGTTAATGTTAACGGAGGTGCAGTTTCTTTAGGACATCCATTAGGATGCTCAGGAGTAAGAATTCTAATTACCTTACTAAACGTATTAGAACAAAACAATGCAAAAACTGGGGCTGCTGCAATTTGCAACGGTGGTGGTGGTGCTTCTGCAATTGTAATTGAAAGAGCTTAACAACATTCAATAGCAATTAATGCAATACGGAATCTCACATTTAAGCATTGTCCCATTAAGACATGAACCATCTGACCCTAGTGAACTTGTTTCGCAAGTATTGTATGGTGATTGTTTTAAGGTGTTAGAGCAACGCAAAAAATGGAGTAAAATCAGACTTGCATTTGATAACTATGAAGGTTGGATTGATAACAAACAATATAAAGAGATTTCTGAAGACATGTATAAAAACTTATCTTCTGAATCTTTAAAAGTTTCTGCTGATTTAGTTGAATACATCACTACCCAAGAAGGACGCCTTAATCTTATTCCTTTAGGGTCAACATTAAACGGATTATCTCTTTTAAAGCATCAATTTGATGGTGAGTCTCTTTCAGGAAATCAACCTAAAGAGAGCTTAATAATTACAGCATTTATGTACTTAGATGCACCTTATTTATGGGGAGGAAAAACTCCATTCGGGATTGATTGTAGCGGTTTTACTCAGATGGTTTATAAGTTAAATGGACATAAAATTTTCAGAGACGCATCCCAACAAGCAACCCAAGGAGAGGCTTTAAGTTTTATTGAAGAGAGTGAACCTGGTGATTTAGCCTTTTTTGACAATAGCGAAGGGGTTATTACTCATGTAGGAATTATAATGAAAGATAATTATATAATTCATGCTCATGGTTGTGTTCGTATTGACAGATTGGATCATACGGGGATATTTAACACCGAAAGAAACGTTCACACTCATAAATTAAGGGTTATTAAACGAATAGTATAATATTCTTTTAAACAAAAAGGGAGCAAATTGCTCCCTTTTTTATTTTTATGATTTATAACCTTAAAGTGATTCCAATAAAGCTTTCATTTCTTTAAACTTAGTTGTTTCTCCTAAAACACTATAAATTCCTTTTAATGTTTGAGCTGCACCCTCATTTTTAGGATCGATACTTAATATTTTTTCTAAAAATGGTTTTGCCTCTTTATACACTACACCTCTTTTCTCTTGTAACAAATCATATTTCTTATTATCAGCAGATGAAGTCCCTAATGAATTCATTTCTTCAACTAAGGTTGTTTCTTCCTTTAAAATCAAAGCAGCCATATTAAAGTTTGTATTTATATCATCTGGTTTTAACTCTAAACTTTTTTGATAGTATTTTTTAGCTGAAACCACATCTCCTTGTTCTGCCGAAATTACCCCTAAATTATAAAATAACGAAGAATTAGTTGGGTCTTGCTTAACTGCTTCTTCCATTAATTCTTTAAACTTATCTTTTTTACCTAATTGCAAATACAAGTTAGCCTCTGTTAACAATAAGCCTATATCAGAAGGTGCATCAACTCTTACTTCTTTAATTGCCTTAATCGCAGCTTCAGTATCCCCCAATTCAACATACATGAACGCAATGTTTTTAATGATACTTGGTAATAAAGATTTTGTTTTTCTCTCAGTAGGTTTGATATGAGTTCCTATTTTTAAACTTGTAGTCCTCATAACCTTACTTGGAAAAACTTCTTCTTTTTGTGTAGCTTTGCTATACGCTACATATTCTGTTTTTACACCTGTATATCCTTTATCTTTTAACTCAACATACATTGGTAATGCTTTTTTATAATCTTTAGCACTCACATAACTTGAAGCTGCATGATATAAATACTCTATATCATCAGATAACTTATAAGCAGTATATAATTTTTTAGCAGAGTTTACATAATCATTATTCCCTTGATCTGCTATTGCATCATTAACCAAGTTGGTAGTAATTGTTGTTTTTAAAGTCTTAATTTCAGCTGAATATTTTGAAGTATTATTTGCATCAAATTCTACTAATGACGAAATAATTCCATCATAATTTTTACTATTCAGCATCACTTTCGCTTTCAAGTAATAAAACTTTGCTTTTGTTTTATCATCAGCATTAGCAATAACAGCCTCTGCAGAAACAATTAATGATTTTGTTTCGCTAAATTTTTCTGCTTTTACTGCTTTTTCTAAAGCTTTAACTTCATTCTTCTGTGCAAAAGCGACACTTGTTAATCCTAACAATGCTAATGCTAATACTTGTTTCTTCATCTTATTTGTTTTTGGAGTAAAAAAACCACATACTGTTAACTACTAACGAATATGTGGTTTTGGTATTATAAATTTAATTTACTTTCTATTCTTCCTCGTTAGTACTATTGTTAGCAATAGGTGTGCCATCTTCATCTAACTCAATAGCATCTGGGTCAATTTCTTCATCCTCTTCTTGCATTACTTTTGCTACAGCAGCAATAGAATCTTTTCCTTTTATGTTTATCAAACGAACACCTTGAGTTGCTCTTCCCATAACACGAAGATCAGAAACAGCCATGCGAATAGTTAACCCTGATTTATTAATAATCATTAAATCATCTTCATCAGTTACATTCTTAATCGCCACTAATTCCCCTGTTTTATCAGTTACCGAAATAGTTTTAACCCCTTTTCCTCCGCGGTTTGTAACTCTATAATCTTCTAGACTAGAACGCTTACCGTATCCTTTTTCAGAAACTACTAAGATGTTACTTTCCATATCGTCAACAGCAATCATACCAACCACCTCATCATTTTCATGAGATAATGTGATTCCTCTTACTCCAGAAGCTCCACGACCCATTGGACGCGTTTTACTTTCTTCAAAACGAATTGATTTACCAGATTTTAATGCTAGCATTACCTGACTGTTTCCAGTAGTTAATTTAGCCTCTAATAATTCATCTCCTTCTTTAATCGTAATTGCATTAATACCATTTGTTCTTGGACGAGAATACTGCTCTAAAGAAGTCTTTTTAACCTGACCCTTTTTAGTAGCCATAATTACATATTGGCTATTGATATATTCTTCATCTTTTAAATCTTGAGTACAGATAAAAGCTTTTACCTTATCATCTTGTTCAATATTTATTAAATTCTGAATAGCTCTTCCTTTTGATGATTTACTCCCTTCAGGAATTTCGTACACACGCATCCAGAAACATTTTCCTTTTTGCGTAAAGAACAACATGTATTGATGATTTGTTCCAACAAACAAGTGCTCTAAGAAATCTTCATTTCTTGTAGACGAACCTTTTGCTCCAACTCCACCTCTATTTTGTTTTTTATACTCATCTAACGGAGTACGCTTAATATATCCAGCATGAGAAATAGTAATTACTACTTTGCTATCTGGTATCAAGTCTTCAATACTTACATCACCACCTGCATAAGAAATTTCTGAGCGACGCTCATCACCATATTTTTGCTGAACTTCTAATAGCTCATCTTTAATGATTTGCATTCTACGAGGTTCATTAGCTAAAATATCCTTTAAATCTGTAATAGTCTCCATTAAAGCATCATACTCAGCACGTAACTTATCTTGTTCTAGACCCGTTAACTGACGTAAACGCATTTCAACAATTGCGCGAGCCTGAATTTCTGATAAAGAAAAACGCTCAATCAACTTGCCTCTAGCTTCCTCTGTATTTTTAGACCCTCTAATTAAAGCAATAACCTCATCAATGTTATCTGAAGCAATAATTAATCCTTCTAAAATATGAGCACGTTCTTCCGCTTTCTTTAACAAGTACTTTGTACGACGTGTTACAACATCATGTCTATGCTCAACGAAATGATGAATCAAGTCCTTTAAATTCAACATTTGAGGTCTCCCATTAACTAGTGCTATATTATTCACACTAAACGAAGATTGTAACGCTGTATACTTAAACAATTTATTTAAAACAATATTAGGTACTGCATCACGCTTTAATACGTAAACAATACGCATTCCTTTTCTATCAGATTCATCTCTAATAGCTGAAATACCTTCTAATTTTTTATCATTAATTAAGTCAGCTGTTTTCTTAATCATATCAGCTTTATTCACCTGATATGGAATTTCAGAAACAATAATAGATTCTCTACCTTGTACTTCCTCAATAATAGCTTTACCTCTTATAACAACTTTCCCTCTACCAGTTTTAAAAGCATCGCGAACACCATCATAACCATATATTAAACCTCCTGTTGGAAAATCAGGAGCTTTGACGTGTTGCATTAACTCGTCAATTTCAATATCATTATTATTTATATATGCTAAAGTACCATCAACAACCTCAGTTAAGTTGTGTGGTGGCATGTTTGTAGCCATACCTACCGCAATACCAGAAGCACCATTCACAAGTAACCCTGGAATACGTGTTGGCATTACTGTTGGTTCTTTTAGTGTATCATCAAAGTTTAATTGATGATCTACCGTATCTTTATCTATATCTGCTAATATATCCTCTGCTATCTTACGCATACGTACCTCCGTATAACGCATTGCTGCAGGACTATCACCATCAACAGATCCAAAGTTTCCTTGCCCTTCAACTAGCATGTAACGCAAACTCCATTCCTGAGCCATACGTACCATTGCATCATAAACCGATGTATCACCATGTGGGTGATACTTTCCTAAAACCTCCCCAACAATTCTTGCCGATTTCTTGTGAGCTTTAGTAGAAGTTACTCCCAATTCGTGCATTCCAAAAAGCACACGACGGTGTACTGGCTTTAATCCATCTCTTACATCGGGTAATGCTCGTGAAACGATAACTGACATCGAATAATCAATGTAAGCTGATTTCATTTCATCTTCAATATTAATAGGTATCAGTTTTTCTCCGTCTGTCATATTAAAATTTTAATTATAATAACGAGCCAATATACACATTTTATAGATTACCACCTCCTATTAAGTATAGTTTTAAGCGTAATTTATTAACAATAATTTATATTCAAAAAGTTGATAAATAATCCCCCTTTTTTTTTGATTTTAAATATAGTTTTCGTCAATTAGCAAGGTTATATACTGTTTTCCGACGAAATACAGACAGTATAACCCAATTTGAATAAATTTAAGCTAATTAACATATATGGATGATAATTTCACACCAAGAGTAAAAGATGTGATTGGATACAGCAAAGAAGAGGCTTTACGTTTAGGACATGATTTTATAGGTACTGAACATTTAATACTTGGCTTGTTGCGTGATGGCAATGGAAAAGCTATTGAGATTTTAGAATCATTAGATATTGATTTAGATCATTTGCGTAAAAAAGTGGAAGCACTTAGCCCAGCAAATCCAAATATTTCTTTTGAAGGAAATGAAAAAAAGAATCTGCACTTAACAAGACAAGCAGAACGCGCTTTAAAAACAACTTTTTTAGAAGCAAAACTTTTTAAAGACACCTCAATAAATACGGCGCACTTATTGCTATGTATATTAAGGAACGATAACGATCCTACCACAAAACTTTTAAATAAATTAAAAGTTACCTATGACAATGTTAAAGAATACTTTAAAAATATGGAATCAACCGAAGACCAACATATAGAAGACCAACACCTACAAGATTTACCTAAAGCAGATGCATTTCCGGAAGACGAAAATACTGATAGCGGTAGTGAAAAAGAAAACCCATTTTCTTCAAGTGGAACAAGTAAAAACATCAAAAAATCTAACACTCCTGTATTAGATAATTTTGGTAGAGATTTGACTGCAATGGCTGAAGAAGGTAAACTAGACCCTGTTGTTGGAAGAGAAAAAGAAATACAACGTGTTTCACAAATATTGAGCAGACGTAAAAAAAACAACCCTCTTTTAATAGGAGAACCAGGAGTAGGAAAATCTGCTATTGCTGAAGGCCTTGCATTACGTATTATTTCTAGAAAAGTATCAAGAGTTCTATTCGGAAAACGTGTAGTAACACTTGACTTAGCAAGCTTAGTTGCAGGAACAAAATACAGAGGGCAGTTTGAAGAGCGAATGAAAGCTTTGATGAACGAACTACAAAAAAATGACGATGTTATCCTTTTCATTGATGAAATTCACACCATAGTTGGTGCAGGTGGAGCAACAGGGTCATTAGATGCTTCAAATATGTTTAAACCTGCGCTTGCAAGAGGAGAGATTCAATGTATTGGAGCTACTACTTTAGATGAGTATAGGCAGTCAATTGAAAAAGATGGTGCCTTAGAGCGACGTTTTCAAAAAATAATCGTTGCTCCTACAAGTATCGATGAAACAATTGAAATTCTACATAATGTTAAAGGAAAATATGAAGATCATCATAATGTAACTTATACTGATGATGCAATTGAAGCTTGTGTAAAGCTTACTAATAGGTATATGACTGAACGTTTTTTACCAGATAAAGCTATTGACGCACTAGATGAAGCTGGATCAAGAATTCATATTATCAATATCGATGTGCCAAAACAAATCATTGAATTAGAAAAAAAACTTGAAGATGTTAGAGCTTTAAAAGTTGTTGTTGTTAAAAAGCAGAAATACGAAGAAGCGGCTAAATTACGTGATGACGAAAAAAATCTAGAAAAGGAACTTGCTATAGCTCAAGAAAAATGGGAAGAAGAGTCTAGAGCTCATAAAGAAACTGTTACTGAAGACAATGTAGCTGATGTTGTTTCTATGATGACTGGAATTCCTGTTAACAGGGTTGCTCAAAACGAAACAAACAAATTAGCTGAATTACCAAACCTAATCAAAGGAAGAGTAATCGGGCAAAACGAAGCTGTTGCTAAGGTTGTAAAAGCAATACAACGTAATAGAATTGGACTAAAAGATCCTAACAAGCCAATCGGGTCATTCATATTTTTAGGATCTACAGGAGTTGGTAAAACACAACTGGCTAAAGTACTATCTAAAGAATTATTCGATTCTAATGATGCTCTTATCCGTTTGGACATGAGTGAATACATGGAGAAATTTACTGTATCTCGTTTGGTGGGAGCACCTCCAGGATATGTTGGATATGAAGAAGGTGGACAATTAACTGAGAAAGTTAGAAGAAAACCATATTCTGTTGTATTATTAGATGAAATTGAAAAAGCGCATCCGGATGTTTTCAATATGCTATTACAAGTTTTAGATGATGGACATTTAACAGATTCATTAGGACGAAAAATTGATTTCAGAAATACCATAATTATCATGACTTCTAATGTTGGAGCAAGAAAATTACAAGATTTTGGTGCTGGAGTTGGTTTCGGAACAAAAGCAAGAGACGCACAAGCTGATGAAGCTGCAAAAGGCGTTATCGAAAGTGCTCTGAAAAAAGCTTTTGCTCCTGAATTCCTAAATCGTGTTGATGATGTTGTTATATTTAACTCATTGGAAAGAGAAGATATTCATAAAATTATTGATATCGAACTGGTTAAATTATATGCTAGGATCAATGAACTAGAATACAATTTAATTCTTAGCGAAAAAGCAAAAGACTTTATTGCTGATAAAGGTTTCGATAAAAAATATGGAGCTAGACCATTAAACAGGGCTATTCAAAAACATATTGAAGATGCTTTAGCTGAACAGATTGTTTCTGGGAAAGTTACTCCAGGAGATGAAGTTTCTATGGATTTAAATAAAGGTGGTGATGAACTCATCATTACAGTTAAAAAGAAAAAAACAAAGTCTACTGAAAAGTAGACTTTTGTCTTTTAAAACTTAAATTATCTCTAAATATTTTTAGGCCATTTCTATCCTTAATGGTTATTATTACTTTCAATCACTTGATACAATTCCTTTATATTTAAAAGGAATTGTATCAAGTGATTTCTTAAAATTAAAAAAACCACAATTTAACAGACAGTACACTTATCATAACAACAACAAATACCTTAACCATCTTATCTCCTTTTTGAACTGACCATCTACTAGATATCCACGCACCAGAAGCATTACCTATTGCTAGTATTAATCCATATTTCCAATTAATCTTATCATTTAAAGCAAACATTGCAACGGCACCAACTGTATACATACAAACAACTGCAACTTTGGTAGCATTAGATTTCACCAAGGATAGTCTGTTTACATAGGGCAATACTATAAGCATCATAAAACCTATACCTGCATTTATGAACCCGCCATATATTCCTAAAAAGAAAAAAATTACGATTGAAATCCAAAGATGTTTTCCAGTAGTCCGTTCTATCATTTCTGCAATAGACATTTTAGGTTTGAATAATATCATTAATACTACCAATACCATAACTATGGCTAGTATTTTATTAAATGTATCTCCTTTTATATCTATTGCAATTTGCGCACCGATTAACGAACCAAACAAGGCAGAAATCCCCAAATAAATACTAAACGGATATGTGGTTACCCCTTTACTCTGAAACCCCTTTACACCTATTGCTGTTTGGATTAATATTGCCACCCTATTTGTACCATTTGCTACACTTGGGGGTAAGCCCATAAAGATTAACATTGGCATTGTTAGTAATGTTCCCCCTCCAGCAATTGTATTGATAAAACCAGCTAAAAATCCTACTCCTATTAAAAGTAAATACTCTAATTCCATAGTATTAAATATTTATCCCAACTAAAGCAAAAGCTTATCTATTTGCTTCTAATATTTTTATTGCATCACGCAATTCCGCTGCCTTCATAAAATCTAATTCTTTTGCTGCTTGTTCCATTGCTTTTCTTATAGTTCTTATTTTCTTATCTAGTTCCCCTTTTGTCATATAAGCAGCTTCTTCTTCAGCTACTTGCTTAATATTTGCTTCATAAAAAGCATCTACCTCATCTTTTGATAATGAATTCCCTATTTTCTTATTTAATGGTTTAGGTTCTAAGCCATTTTTTGCGTTATAAGAAATTTGTTTTTCTCTTCTATAGGTCGTTTCATCTATTGTTTTTTGCATGCTCTTGGTTATTTTATCTGCATACATTATTGCTTTACCATTTACATTACGCGCAGCTCTACCTATAGTTTGAGTTAAAGATCTGTGACTACGCAAGAAACCTTCTTTATCTGCATCTAAAATAGCAACCAATGACACTTCTGGTAAATCCAACCCTTCACGAAGTAAGTTTACACCTATCAATACATCAAATAACCCTAATCGTAAATCACGCATAATTTCTACACGCTCTAAAGTATCTACATCAGAATGTATATAGCGACAACGTATTTGAATGCGAGCTAAGTATTTAGTTAACTCTTCTGCCATTCTTTTAGTCAGCGTAGTTACTAATACACGTTCATCTTTCTCTATACGCTGTTGCATTTCTTCTATTAAATCATCTATTTGATTTAAACTCGGACGCACTTCAATAATTGGATCTAATAATCCCGTTGGACGAATAACCTGTTCTACATATATTCCACCTGTTTTTTCTAACTCATAATCCGTAGGTGTTGCACTAACGTATATCACCTGACTTTGAATTGCTTCAAATTCATCAAACTTCAATGGTCTATTGTCCATTGCTGCTGGTAAACGAAAACCGAATTCAACTAAATTTTCTTTTCTACTTCTATCGCCACCGTACATTGCATGTACCTGCGATATTGTAACATGACTTTCATCAACTACCATAAGGTAATCGTCTGGAAAATAGTCCAACAAACAAAAAGGTCTTGTCCCAGGCAATCTACCATCCAAATACCTTGAATAATTTTCTATTCCTGAACAATACCCTAATTCGCGTATCATTTCTAAATCAAATTCAGTACGCTCTTTTAATCGTTTTGCTTCCAAGTGCTTTCCTATTTCTTTAAAATAGTCTACCTGCTTTACCATATCTTCCTGAATACCATGAATAGCATTTTGCAATACATCAGGAGAGGTAACAAACATGTTTGCAGGATAAATATTTAACTGCTCATATTTTTCAAGAACTTCATTAGTCTGCACGACAAAGGCTTCTATTTCTTCAATTTCATCTCCAAAAAAATGGATTCGAAATGCATTATCTTCATAACCAGGGAAAACATCCACAGTATCACCTTTAATTCGGAATGTTCCTCTTGAAAATTCTGCTTCTGTTCTAGAATATAAGCTTTGTACTAAACGATGTAATAGTTTAGTTCTAGAAATAACTTGATTCTTCTCTAAGGAAATTACATTTTTCTGAAATTCTACAGGATTACCAATACCGTACAAACAGGATACTGAAGCAACAACTATTACATCTCTCCTACCTGATAATAATGATGACGTTGTACTTAAACGAAGCTTTTCAATTTCTTCATTTATAGATAAATCTTTTTCAATATAAACTCCTGATGTAGGGATATATGCTTCTGGTTGATAATAATCATAATACGAAACAAAATATTCTACTGCATTATTTGGAAAAAACTCTTTAAACTCAGCATATAATTGAGCAGCTAATGTTTTATTATGCGCTAAAACCAAAGTAGGTTTTTGAGTTTCATTAATAACATTTGCAACAGTAAATGTTTTCCCAGAACCAGTTACACCAAGTAAAGTTTGATATCGTTCATCTTGATCAATACCCTTAACTAATTGTTTTATTGCTTCTGGTTGATCCCCTGTAGGAGCAAATTCTGACTTAATTTTGAATTTCATTAAATACCTAATTAGAGATTATCTATGGTACGAAATTACAAAATCATTAATAATTCATGTATACCCAACCCGTTAAAGGTTCTAAATAATTTGAATCGTTTAAATACAATACATAATAGTATGTACCTACAGGTAGTTGCTCTCCAATATTATTAATTCCTTTATTAGATTTTCCATCCCAAAACCCGAGTTTATCACCTCCTTGATAAACAAGTGTCCCGTAACGATTAAATATTTTTATTTCAAACTTCTCAAAAATAGTTAGTAATCCTTTAATATTAAACTCGTCGTTTATTCCATCAAAATTAGGCGAAAATCCACTAGGAATCCATGGTGGGCAGTTAATTGTTCTTAAATTAAAAGATGTAATTTGATAACAATTTAAATTATCTACACGGATATATATTTTTTCTGGATTTATTGTATTTTGATAACTTGTAGTTTCAACTATTTCATTTTCCTGATTTACAGCATCTTCATATAAATTATAATACTCAATACTGTTTGCTCCTATATTTAATAGATGCTCATTACTAGTTAAATCAAAAATTGCTGAATTAAAACCTATATCACAAGCTTCAATATTTGGTAATGTTGTTAATACTGGTGATAACAATAAATCTATTTGAATTGTTGTAGTGTTATTTGTTTCATTTGTTTCTTGAACAGTACTAGCTCCTACTCCATTATCATCAGCTACTATCAATAATGATAAGGTTGAAGAAATATTATTTGGGAACGTAATTATAATTGTATTAGGTTCATTATCACCAATTAAAATATCATATTGAGTTACTGACTGTGCAACTAATATTCCGTCAGCATAAAATGCTATTGGAGTATTCGCTGGTAAAATTTCAGTAGCATTTACATTAAATATGGTATAATCAACTTGAATTGTTTTATTATCACATGCCAAAACAACATCGTCAATTTGTACTGTAGCATCTGGTAACTGACTATTTAATACAGTAACTATATTATTAATTATAATTAAATCGGCTCTTATTTGCCCTGCGACTAACTCCCCTGTTGTTAATTTAATAGTTGCCGTATCATCACCTACATTTATAAAATTTTGAATATCATACACATCCAAATCCATATTAAATGATGTTGTACTATTTGTAAATGAATTTGTTCCATTAAAAGCATTATCCCCTGGATTTAAGGGCAAACTCTGTAAAACATTCCCATTAAAAACTAATGACTCTCCATAATTAAGTGAATTATCACCTTCCCAAGCAAGGAAACCTATTTTTGCACCATTATTATCTAAAACATTTAAATTATCAATTACAATATTAATTTCTTGCTCATTTCTGTTAATAATTTCTAAACCATGATAAATACCCACTTGATTTAATGGTAAGGTTAATTCTTCATAGACTACAAAAATTGACCATCCTGCAAAATTTGTTCTGTTATTACAATATCCTGGATTTGTTAACAATACATTAGATATATCCAAATTAGATAATGTATAATCTCCATTACCATTTGCCTGAATTAATGAAGTTATATCCTTATAACAAGAAAAATATGTTAATGGCCCTTGAAAAGGATCATCATAATCTACTATTAATGTATCATCAGCAGTAATATCTGTTCCATTTAAAGTTACTTCTGTATCACCTTCACCGGATCCTGCCCAATAAATGTATGCAGAAATTATATTTTGATTGGCTGTTAAATTTAATGGAGCTGTTGATTCTGGTAGTATTTCACAAAACCATACTAAATTATTTTCTGCTGGATTTAATGTATTTCCTATTGCTGTATAACTATATCTACCATAAAATTGTTGGAATACATCTATATCTTGCGCAATACCCAATGTATTTATTAAAATAATAAAAAGCAGTACAAACTTTTTCATTAAATATTATTGATAATTATCCACTAATGTAATCAATATTATTTAATGTAGCCTCAACTACTATTCGTCTATGAAATCTACTTTTAATCGACTATCTTTTTAATGAAAAGTGAGCTCTAAATTCTTTTTGTATTCCTAAAGCACTTCCTTCAATATAGTTAATTTTAAACCAATAATCTGTTGCTGGAAGTTGGTTTCCATTATATGTTCCATCCCAGCCTATACTATCAGGATCAAGTTGTTTTAATAGTTTACCAAATCTATCAAAAATGTAAATTTGTGAAATAGGAATTCCCTCAATACCAATTATTTGCCAAGTATCATTAATCCCATCACCATTTGGTGTGAAGAAATGTGGATAATCAATAATCAGTACCTCAATTTCTTCTTTCCAACAGTTTTTTCCATCAGTTATAGTTACTATATGAATTCCTGGAGAAATATTATTAAAAATACCATCAACTGTTGGCTCACCATCATCCAAACTATACCAGAATTCAATTTCTGGAATACTTGATGTTGCAGTTGCTACTATTTGATGTGAATCTGAAAATGCATTTGTGGTTACATTTGCATTAAAATTATCTGGAACACCCGATGCTATGATTGTTTGAGATGCAAAATTTATACAGTTAAAATCTATTGGACCAGAAACGGTAACGGTATACTCTCCAGCTTGTAAAACTGTTAAACTTTGGTTTGTAGCTCCAACAATGACTACTCCATTTAATGTCCATTGATAATTATATGAAGCCGCTGCATCTGGACCAGCAGTAGCTGTTAATATTGGTAAAGGAATATTAGATAAAGGAACTCCATTAGCGTCTATACACAATACATCATTCCCTGAAATTGATACATTGGGTACTGGCACATATATTTCAAACGAAACAATGGTATAACATCCAGATCCACTAGACACAGGGTTTAAACCTGTACCATCATTTATCACACTAATATAAATAGTTTGAGGGTTAGAGATATTTGTATAGTTTGAAGGTGAAGCTATTGAATTTGTTCCTGCTTCAGCATCTGCTAAACTAATATAATAGTTTGCTGATACTCCTAACTCAACAGAAGGGCCAGTACCTGTTAATATTTGGGTTTCCCATTGAGTTAAGTCAAACTCAGCAATTTGCTCGGGTATATCGCCTGAACCATCTACATTTCCATCACATTCCAACATATCACCTAAACTTGCTTCAATAGCATCAGTACTCAATGGAGTTGGGTTTGGATTTACATGTAATTTCACAATTGACACAGCTCTACAACCTGTTTCTGGATTTAATACTCCTGCAAAAATTGATTGTGGATTTACAGCATTTTCAAAATGCTCTGGATCAGAAATCGAATTTACTCCTGCTTCAGCATCAGTAAAGTTTTCATAAAATGAAACCTCCACATTAGTAGCTCCGTTTGTAATTTGAGTAATATAATCGAATAAATTAAACGTTAAAATTCCGTTAGCAGTTTCATCATCACATTCTTCAATTGGAGTATAAATCGCACTTGGTAATAAATCGACATATAAAGTAATTTGTTTTATTGCAATACACCCAGTACTATTATCCGTAACACTTGCATAAATAATTTGATTAGGAGCTGTGGTGTTTTGATAACTGCTAGGATTTGCTATAAGTGTTGCAACATCTGGATTCCCAGAAGCGTCCAAAGCTGTATAATAATTTGTTGTGTAATTGGATATACTGTCTCCGTTAGCAATAATTACAGAAAATAACTCCGTGACTTCAAAAGAGAGTAAATCAAAAAACACAAAACCATCTGAACTTCCAATATCCTCACACTGATTATATACTAAATCATTTAAAGGTAATGCTGGACTATTTATTACATTTAATTCTAACTCAACTATTCTGAAACAATTTAGAGTAGTTAAATCTGCTCTTGCATAAACTGTTTGATTATAAGCTACTATATTAAAATAAGGGCTTGATAATTGCGCACCTACAATTCCTTGGTTTGCTTCTGCTAAAGTTTCGTAAAAAGCAACTACCACATTTGCTGCTCCGTTTGTTATTTCACTTATGGTCACTGAATTGTGTAATGTAAAGTAATGAAAACCATCGTTATCATCATCACATTCAACCAATGCTGTTGGGATATTTGATTCAATAGTCATTACTGTTATTGTAAAACTTGTAAATGAAATACAACCAGTAATATCATCAACAGCTCTTACATAAATTACTTGTGTTGATATTGGAGGGGTCGGATTTATATTTAAATATGCGGTATCATTTATAATTTGACCTGTTCCAGTGTTCGAATTTGCTAAAGTTTCATAAAACGTAACTGTTATTCCTGTTTGCCCTCCTAATATTGCATCAATATTACTGGTTAAATCGTGAGGTATTACACCATCTATAATTGTATCAGTTTCACAAACTGGTTGCATATTCATACTATCATTTAATACTGGTGGTAAAGGATCTGTTAAAACTACGTCGATATCTTCTATGGATGTACAACCCACATTTGTTACAGTTATATTGTTATACACTTCCGAGGGTAAACCAATAATTGTCCCCACATTAGCTACCACTACCATTGTTGCAGTTTGAGCAATAGCTCCTGAATCTTCATAGTCTATTATATAAGTTGCGTCTGGAAGATTAAATGTAGATAATACTATACTTCCATCTGAACCGTTACAAGTTGTTGGGTTATTTGCTTCTAAAATTGCTAGAATTGATGGTATAGGGTCTGATAATACCACATCTATATCCTCTATCGATGAACAACTAAAGCTAATTATTGTAATATTATTATAAATACCTGCTGATAAATTTATAATTGTTCCCACATTTCCTACGACTGAAATTGTAGTTGTTTGCATTATTACATTGGCATCATCATAATTTAGAGTGTATACACCATCTATTAAATTAGCAACTGATAATGTAATACTACCATCTGTTCCGCTACACATAGTTGGATTACCAATAGTAATGATTGCTACGATTGAAGGTATAGGGTCTGTTAATACTACATCGATATCCTCAACTGAAGTACAACTAAGGTAGGTAACAGTAATATTATTAAATGTTCCTTCACTCAATCCGGAAATAACTCCTACATTCCCTATAACAACAATTGTTTCTGTTTGAGGGGTGGCAGCAACATCTTCATAATTAATTGTATAAGTACCATCTGGTATATTTAATATTGACAATGTTATACTCCCATCTGTACCGTCACATGTTGTTGGATCACTTGTAGAGATGATTGCAATGATTGATGGAATAGGACCTGTTAATATTACATCGATATCTTCAACTGAGGTACAACTGAGGTAAGTAACGGTTATATTATTAAATGTTCCTTCACTTAATCCAGAAATAACTCCTACATTCCCTACTACAATAATTGTTTCTGTTTGAGGGGTGGCAGCAGCATCTTCATAATTAATTGTATAAGTACCATCTGGTATATTTAATATTGACAATGTTATACTCCCATCTGTACCGTCACATGTTGTTGGATCACTTGTAGAGATGATTGATGAAATTGAAGGTAATGGGTTAAATAAAACCGCGTCAATATCTTCTATTGAAGTACAACTAATAAACGTTACTGTTATGTTATTATATGTCCCAGCTGATAAACCTGAAATAACACCAATATTTGAAACTACAACTACAGATTCCATTTGTGGAGTTGCAGTGGCATCTTCATAATTAATAACATACGTACCATCAGGTAAATTTGATGTAGATAACGTTATACTACCATCAGTTGCTTCACAAATGGTTGGATTACTGGTTGCTATTATAGCTATTATAGATGGTAAAGGATCGGATAATACAATATCAATATCGTCTATTGAAGTACAATTATTATAAGTAATTACCATGTTATCATACACACCTTCTAATAAACCTGTTATAATCCCTACATTATTAGAAACTACAATTATCTCTGTTTGAGTAGTTGATGAAGCATCTTCATAAATAACAGTATAGGAGCCATCGGGTAAATTTGTTGTCGTTAATGTTATTGTTCCATCTGCTCCATCACAAGTAGTTGGGTTCGTAGTCGCATTTATCGTTAACATAGGAAGTGGTGGATCGATAATTAAAATATCTACATCTTCCAATGAGGTACAATTATTATTGGTCACTGTTATATTATTATATGTTCCTGCTGATAATCCGAAAACTGTCCCTACATTTCCTACAACAACCATTGTTTCTGTTTGAGAATTCGCAGTAGCATCTTCATAATTTACTGTATAAGTTCCATTAGGTAAATTAGTCGTTGATAATATGATACTTCCATCACTACCTAAACATGTAGTAGTATTACTTGTAGAATTTAAGGTTAAGGTTGGTGGTAAAGGATCTGTTAATATAGCATCTACATCTTCTATTGAGATACAGCCTAAATTAGTAACTGTTATATTATTATATGTCCCTGAAGCCAATCCTGAAATTGTCCCAACATTCCCTACCACAACCATCGTTGCAGTCTGTGCTACTGGTATAGCATCCTCATAATTTATTGTATACGTTCCATCGGGTAAATTTGATGCTGTTAACACAATAACGCCTTCAGTCCCTAAACAAGTTGTTGGACTACTGCTAGAGGCAAGCCCTAAACTTGGAGTGTTATTTATGGAAACCAATACATTACTGACATCATCAATACACGGAGGAATACCTACTACAGTGTAGGTAAATGTTGCAGTAGTAGCTCCTGCAGATGGAGTATAAATCCCTGAATTAGGGTTAAATGTTCCTCCAAAACCAGAGGTTTGTAACCAATCCCCACCAGATTGTTCTCCTGTAATTAAATCGATTAAATGAATTGCAGATGTTGCTGTATCACAAGTTATAAAGCTTCCATCTGTACCAGCATATGGTTTTAAATTTGCTACAATAGTTAATGTATTTGTTAACACTTCATTACATGCTGTAGATCCAGAACCTATTTGTATATCGCTTAATTCAATTGTTTGATTTGATGTAACTGCAGCAATCGTAATGATACCATTACCACTTCCATCTAAAACAATTGTTTGAGTAGTTAATCCTCCATCTAAACTGTATGTTACAACTGCATTTGCTGTTCCTACAATAGTAAATATTGCATCATCCTCTGTACAAACCGGGCCATTACTTGTTAAACTTGTTAGCACTGGGTTTGGTGAGACAACCACCGTTTCTGTGTTAGTTAATACTGTAGCACAACTATTAATTACAATATCATTTAATATAATTGTTGTGTCTACAGAAATTCCTGAATCAGTAACGACTCCTACCCCTGTTCCGTCTAGTGTAACAGACGATGGAACTCCCCCATTTATTGTATACGTAACCACCCCGTTTGGGGTTCCTAAAATGGTAAATACTGCATCTTGTCCTGAACATACTGGACTTACTGTGGTTAGACTTGTTACATTCGGATTAGAAGTTACAACAACTGTTGCATTATCGGTTAACACAATACTACAACCACTAAAAGTCATATTTGTTAATGTAATGTTTGTATTTACTGTTATTCCAGCTATTGTTATTATTCCATTTCCAGCTCCATCTAAAACCAATGTTGCAGGAGTTCCTCCATTTATAGTATATGTTATTGTTGAACTTGCTGTACCAACTACATTAAAAACTGCGTCTTGACCTGAACATACCGGACTAATTTCAACTAAACTAGTTACCACTAAAATAGGATCAATTAGTACAGTTGCAGTATTTGATATTGTTAAATTACACCCGTTCAATGCAACATCAGATAATACTATTATTGTATTTGATGTTACTCCAGTAATAGTAACAACTCCATTTCCTGTAACATCTAAAGTTACTGTTATAGCTGCTCCTCCATCAATTGTGTAAGTTACAACCGAATTTGGAGTTCCTGTTATTGTAAACACTGCATCTTGACCTGTACATACTGGTGTGGCAGCTATCAAATTAGTAACAGAAGGAATTGAATTTACTACTACTGTTGCTGTATCTGTTAATGTTGTACTACAACCACTTATAGTAATATCACTTAATACAATTACAGAATTGAAAGTTACTCCTGGTACAGTCACAATTCCATTCCCTGAACCATCCAAAATTATTGTTGTAGCTGCACCTCCATCAATTGTGTATGTCGCAGTTGCATTTGGTGTTCCTACTAAATTGAAAATGGCATTTGCTCCTGAACAAACTGGTGATGTCGCAGTTAGAGAGGTTAAAGTAGCACCAGTAGTACTACTTAGTGTTATATCCTCAGGAGGACACCCAGGAGTGTTAGTATCAATATTGGTATAATTCCCCTCTGACAAACCTGTAATTTGAATCACTCCTAAGGCATCAGAAGTTGTTGTTACAGATTGAGCTGCCGGGTCATTATATGTTATTGTATATGATGTATTTGGGGTTAGTAATGATATTTCTATAACACCATCAGTTGCTCCACAACTAGTTGGGTCTGTTCCTTGAAGAAACGGACAACAATCTGTTGATCCTGCTCCAGGTGTTCCTATATTAGTTTGTGTTAATGTGATAAAACCTGAGGCTCCATCAAAATTTGTAATTAAAAACATATAGAACTCTCCAACTTGTGCATTTGAGATAGTTGCTGTTTCTGTAGGGTCTGAACTATAACTACAATCTACCGCTGTACCAGTACAATTATGATCATTGGTACAATTACCAGTAGTAAAATCTACACATGAAGAAGTTACATCTGGAAATGGCCCCCAAACTACATAATCAACATCTAAACCTGTTCCAGTACCACCTGGACCAGTTGTTTGAGATATATCAATTATAATATTACCTGCTACTCCTATTTCTATAAAATACCAAGCTGGATTTGGAGCCGAACCCAAACATGAATTAGAAACTACTACACCTGGAGCATCAGGCACACAATCAGTGTTTGCTGTATTAGGAAACTCTAAAGCTCCAGCATCTGCACAAAAAGCACCTGAGCCACCACAAACCGAGTTTGCTGGAGCTGAAGGTGCTGCACCAGGTGTCGTAGTACATGATACCGAAGCTTCCCACCCTGATTGATTGAATGATCCATCTGATTCAAAAACTATTGTAATACAACCTCCTGGTGCACTTGATGTGTATTGAGTAACATCACAGGTTGTATTTTCTGTAATTGTCCCTAAAAGTTCTCCTAACGAACTTGTTCCATTATACAGTATCAAAAAATCAAATGCACCTCCTTCAATATTGATGGTGGTAAAATTCAATTCTATATAATTACCTGCAGTATCTGGACAAATTGTTATTTGATTATTTTCATTGGAAGAATAATTACCACCTAGTCCTCCTGAATCTACAAATACATCAGAACAAGTGGTTACAGTTCCTCCTGTAGCTATATTTATTTGCCCATTTACTGAAATCACAAACAGTAACATCATTATTGATAGTAATCTTTTTTTCATTGTAAAGCTCTTACTAAACTAATTCAACTTATTTATTGTAACAATATAATCAGTGAGTCCAACCCTATACATTTCTTTAGATTTTGAACTAAGTGGAAACTTATATTTTAAGGGATTAAATGAGCGAGGGTCATAGCTTTGATCTGATTGTAATCTTTTATTGTATTTATTATTTATGTCTAAATCTGAAATCAACTTTATTTTTTTTTCCGAATACTCTGGCTTATACTCAATAGAAAATTGTCTGTTAAAGAAATTAGTTATTAGCTCCATTCTTTTTGAACTAGGATTAAAAACCAATTGAGTAGCTTCGTTTTGAAAAACTTCTATAACAAAGCCCTTAATTTCATTAGTTGTAAAAGTTGTTTTGGGCTTGTTCTGTGAAAAAGAAAAAGTGACAAATAAAAATGCAAAAACAATAATTATAAACTGAAAATTATTTTTTTGAAATATAGCATAAATCATCTCAATTATTTATTTTCGAATTTTTTAGGAAGAAAAATTCGATACAATTAATAAACACTTGAAGAATAAAATATAAGTGATTGAATATAAGTACTAATATACGGTTTTTTATAAACAAAAGCAATTGATATATTACTCTTTATATATCATTATTACTATAGTTATTGTATAAAAAAGCCTCATGTACATGAGGCTTTTTTTGCTGGATTAATTAATAATTATCTCTTTAGAGAAAAATGAGCTTTGAACTCTTTCTGAGAACTATCATTTCCTTCTATATAGTTTATTCTAAACCAGTAATCCGTAGCTGGTAGTTGATTACCATTATAGGTTCCATCCCAACCTTCTCCATCTGGATCTAATTGCTTCAACAATTTACCAAATCTGTCAAAAATATAAATCTGTGATATCGGGATTCCTTCTTGATGAATAATTGCCCAA
>Ga0209292_1002000_pt1 | contig 24167 bp, 26 predicted proteins | sample GOMGulsemesocosm_2_FD_184634 | JGI IMG/M metagenome (GOLD analysis project Ga0209292, IMG submission 184634) | Methane-oxidizing microbial communities from mesocosms in the Gulf of Mexico - GOM9C Gulf of Mexico (SPAdes) (version 2) | ecosystem: Environmental > Aquatic > Marine > Cold seeps... | reverse complement strand
TAATGTCAAGAAGTCCTGATTCCTGAGTCCAATAGTCTTGTGTCTAGTTTTTTAGTCCTGTGTCTAGTTTTTAGGTGTCAAGCAGTCCTGATTCCTATGCCAAGAATGTCCTGTGTCTTTTTTAGTTGGGCGTAGGAGACAGGACGTAGGACTAGTTTTATTTTTTCCAGCAATGTCAATAAGTCTTGATTCTTGTATCAAGAATATCCTGTGTCAAGTTTCCAGCAATGTCAAGAAGTCCTGATTCCTGTATCAAAATTGTCCTTTGTCTATTCAATACAGTGCTCAACTCTAATTTCTCACTACTTATCACAAAAAAAAAGCCCTAAAATTAATTAGAGCCTTTTTTATACGTTTTAAATCTGTTTAGATGTCGTCGAAGCTTACGTTTGTGAAACTTGCAGTATCAGCTGTTTCTAATACTTCTTCAGATTGTTTTTTGTAGTCTTTTTGATGTCTTTCAGAAATTACTTCTTCCCCTTTTTCATTGATAATAAAATCGGTGGCAGCAGATAACATTTCTCTAAACTCAGAAAAGTCTTCTTTATATAAATATATTTTGTGTTTTTTATAATGGAAAGATCCATCATCATGAGTAAATTTCTTACTCTCAGTAACTGTTAGGTAATAATCATCAGCTTTCGTAGCTCTTACATCAAAAAAGTAAGTTCTTCTTCCTGCTCTAAGGACTTGAGAAAAAATCTCCTCTTGCTCCATATGTTCTTTTTCGCTCATAATATTAGGTCTGTTAAATAAATCAATTAGGTTAGATTGAGTCACAAATCTAACGAAAAAATATTTAATTACTCTTCTTTTTCTAAAAGTTGTTGCTCATAAAGGTTTTTGTAGTATCCGTCTATGCTTAGTAGTTGATTGTGAGTTCCTTTCTGTAATATAGCACCTTTGTCTAACACTATAATTAGGTCTGCGTTTTTTAAAGAAGAGATTCTATGGCTTACAATCAAGGTCGTTTTATGCTGACTAACGGTATATAAGTTTCTTAATATAATTTCTTCCGTTTTTGTGTCTACGGCAGACAAACAATCATCAAATATGAGAATTTCAGGATTTTTAATTAATGCTCTGGCAATGGATACACGTTGTTTTTGGCCTCCGGACAATGTGACACCTCGTTCTCCTATAAATGTTTCATATCCTTTTTTAAATGCGATGATATTATCATGTATATAGGCATTTTTTGCAGACTGTTCAATATCCTCATTAGAGGCGTTTTCTAGTCCAAAACTAATATTTGTTCTAATAGTGTCGGAAAATAAAAATGAATCTTGTGGAACCACTCCTATTTGCTCTCTAAGTGAGTTTAGATTCACTTCTTTAATAGGAAGCCTATCCATATAAATAGTTCCTTCAGAAACATCATAACTTCTCGTAATTAAGTTAATTAGTGTGGACTTTCCTGATCCCGTTTTTCCTAGAATACCAATTGTTTGTCCTTCTGAAATATTAAGGTTGATGTTTTTTAGAGCGGTAATGTTTGTGTCATCATAGGTGAAACTGACATTTTTAAAATCAATCTTTCCTTTTAACTGATGCGTTTTTGAAGCGTTATTTACAATTTCAGGCGTATGCTTTAAAAATTCATTAATCCTATTTTGTGAAGCTTCCGCTTGTTGGATAATAGAAGTAACCCAACCTACTACTGCAACCGGCCAGGTAAGCATGTTTACGTACATAATAAATTCTGCAATATTTCCAATGGTAATTTCGCCAGCTATATATCTAAGTCCTCCAATGTAAATCACCAAAACATTACTCAATCCAATTAATAAAATCATTAAAGGAAAGAATAGGGCTTGGGCTTTAAATAGGTGAATGTTCTTGTTTTTTGTCTCTTCTGTTAGTTGTGTAAATTCTGCAATGGATTTTTGTTCAATCCCATAGGATTTTAAAATGCTGATTCCAGAAAATGTTTCTTGTGCATTGGTAGTTAATTTGGATAAATACTGTTGTACAATGGTGCTCCTAGAATAGATAACCCTGCTTAAGATATAAATAGATAAAGAAAGTAAAGGAAGAGGAAGAAGGGTATAGCCTGTTAACACGACATCTATTTCTAGCATTTTAATAATGGCAACTAGAAAAAGAATGAGCATGTTAATGGTGTACATGAATGCTGGCCCAAAATACATACGTACTTTACTTACGTCTTCACTAATGCGATTCATTAAATCGCCTGTTTGATTTTTTTTGTAAAAATTAACACTTAGCTTCTGGTATTGCTCATAAATCTCGTTTTTTAGGTCAAATTCTATGAGTCTAGAAGTCACAATAATTAATTGACGCATTAAAAAAGTAAATCCTCCAGCCAATAAAGTAGCTCCAATAATGAGTAATATATTTGTAAAAAGGTCTTGCCTAACAATGGCCATATCGGTAATTACTCCAGTGCGGTATGCATCGGCTTTATCTATAGAATTCCTTACTAATGGTGGTATTAGTAGTGATAAATACTTGGAACAAACGGTAATGAATAGTCCAAGTAATAGGCGGTATTTATATTTGTAAAAATATTTATTTAGGTATTGTAGTGCTTTCATTAATTAGTCGGCGTATCAATTTATTCAGAGTACGAATATACGGGTTTTATCATGAATCAAATAAATTTTAAAATACATTTAGTTCTAATAAAATAATAGTACTTTTGCCAAAAATTAAGAGTATCAATTTAGTTTCATAAAAGTTCTTTAGATGATTAATAGACGACACATAAGAGTAAAGGTAATGCAATCTGTTTACGCAATGCATCAATCCAAAAATGACGACCTGATAAGAGAAGAAAAATTATTAAAGCTAAGTGTGGATAAAATGCAAGACATGTATGTGTTGCTTTTAAGTCTAATGGTAGAGGTTAGGAATATGGAACGTGATTTTTTGGCGGCTTCATCTAAAAAAATCCTAGCGACTAAAGAAGAGAAAAGTCCCAACCCGAAATTTATAAATAATAAAGTAGTTCAACTATTAAATGAAAGCAATTCGCTGTCATTATATATTGATGAACACAATTTAAATAATTGGTATTTAGATAGCGATTATGTAAAAGTTATATGGAAAACGACTAAGGAAAGCGATTTTTATAAGGAATACATGGCTAATGAAAAAGATAGTTTTGAATTAGACAAGGACTTTATTATTAAAATGTTTAGAGAAATAATAGCACCAAATGAAAAAATTGCTGATTATTTTGAAGATAAAAATATTAGTTGGGTAGACGATATTCCTTTTGTAAATACCTGGGTGGTAAAAACATTAAACCAATTAACGCCTTTAAAAGGAATTTACGTTGGTAGTTTGTATAAGGATGAAGACGATCAAAAATACGTTTCTGAATTGTTTAGAAAAACGATTCTTAATAATGGCTTGTTGAGCGAAGAAGTAGACCAGAGAACACCTAACTGGGACATGGAACGTATAGCTGATGTAGATTTGATTTTAATAAAAATGGCTATTTGCGAATTTTTAAAGTTTCCATCTATCCCTGCTAGAGTTACCATCAATGAGTACATAGAAATTGCGAAAGATTATTCTACAGAGAAAAGTAGTTTCTTTATCAATGGAGTATTGGATAAAATATCTAAAGAATTTGATAAGTCAAAAAGACTTAATAAAATTGGTAGAGGATTGTTATAAATTTTTTACTTTTACGGAAATAATTTTCTAAAATTAACCCTATGAAAAAAATAATTTTCCCTGTGGTAGCTTTAATGACTGTTTCATTATTGTTTTCTTGTAAGCAAGAATCTGCCATTGCAAAAGTAAAATCTGAAAACGTTACACAGGCGCAAGCACGTGACGAAAAAATGAGTGAAGGGGTTCCGGTAATGGAATTTGATCAACGTGCCTATGAGTTTGGTACAGTGAACGAAGGAGATGTTATAGAAGGTACTTTTAAAATCACCAATAAAGGTAAATCTGATTTAGTGATTTTATCTGCAAAAGCTAGTTGTGGATGTACCGTTCCATCTTGGCCCAAAGAACCTATTAAACCAGGAGAAACAGCTGATTTGACATTTAAATTCAATACAAGAGGGAAACCTAATAAGCAGAATAAATCGATTACAATAAAATCTAATGCGGAAAAAACTACAGAAGTTTTACGTATTAAAGGATTTGTAACACCAAAGCCGAAACAGGCAGTAACAAAGTAATATAAAAATAAAAAAAATAAATGTATACAACAATTTTTTTAGCAGCAGAAGCCAGTAGTTTAATGGGAATGCTACCATTTGCCTTAATGTTTGTAGTGATCTACTTTTTCATGATTCGCCCACAAATGAAACGTCAAAAGAATGAAAAAAACTTTCAACAAACCATCAAAAAAGGTTCGAAAGTTGTGATGACTAGTGGGATTCACGGTAAAATTATAGATATCGTAGAAAGTGATAATACAGTGATTATAGAAACTGGTGCAGGGAAGATTAAATTTGACCGCGCTGCCATTTCTATGGAAATGAGTAAAGTATACGCTCCAGCTGTAGAGAAAAAATAAAAAAAGTAAAATTTTATATAGAAATGTCTTAAGAGATATTCTGTCATATTGTAAAAGCAATAGATAGGTTTCTCTTAAGACATTTTTTTTTTGTAATTTTAACATATATATATTCAATTCATTCTAAATAATTTCTATTGAAAAAAAAAGTAGCTAGCTCTTTGACCTTTTTAAAAAATGACAGGAGCGTACGTGTATTTTCTATTTTTTTGGTGCTCACTACTATCATTTGGTTCCTTATAGAGCTTTCAAAAACCTATAGTAGTACCGCCGATATAAAAATTGAATATAAGAATTTGTCTGATACTCAAATCCTACAGGAAGCACCTGTGGACAGGATTGAAATCGCCCTTAGATCCTCAGGATTCAATTTAATGGGCTATCAGATGTTTTCAAAAAAAGTAACTTTAGACTTAACCGATGCTATCTATTCACGTGGAAATAGGCATTTTATATTATTGAATAATCACCAATTAGAAATAGGAAACCAACTTTCTTCAGGAACAGAACTGTTGCGTTTTAATAGAGATACTATCTTTTTTGAATTAGGAGCAACAGTAGCTAAAAAAGTACCCGTGTTGTTAGCGTTGGATGCTAGCTTTAAACCGGGGTATAACCTAATGAATGATATTAAGATTCATCCAGACAGTATTTTAGTAATTGGCCCTGAAAAATATGTTGATACGATACAACAGCTTAGTACAATAAGTATTGTACTAACAGATGTTTTTGAAAATATTAATGCCTCCATTCCATTAGTGATAAACCAGGAGTTTAATAAAATAAGTTATAACGCTACAAAAGTGAATGTTGTAGGAGTAGTAGAAAAAATTACCGAAGGAAAACTAACGGTTCCAGTCCAACTTATAAATGTTCCGTCAGAGATTAACGTCACTACATTTCCCAAAAATATTGAGATCGTGTATCAGGTGGGGCTTTCTAACTTTAGTAAAATTAACGAAAATTCTTTTGACATCGTATTTGATTATAACAGCTATTTGAACAATCCAACATTGTTGTATCTATCTCCAATAGTTAGAACTAAGAGTAACTTGGTACGTTCTGTAGAAGTAAAACCGGGTAAAGTAGAATTTTTAATTCAAAAAAAATGATAGTTGTTGGTCTAACCGGAGGTATAGGTAGTGGGAAAACTACGGTCTTAACAATGTTTGAGCAAAAGGGGGTTTCTACGTATAATGCGGACTTAGAGGCGCGTAAATTAATAAATAGTTCTCCCGATATTAGAAAGGAGATAATTGCAGCTTTTGGTAGTGAAGCATATGTAGGAAAAGAACTAAATAGACCTTTTATTGCGGGCATCGTGTTTTCTGACAAGGAAAAGTTAACTGCTTTGAATGCTATTACCCATCCAAGAATTCATGATCATTTTAAAACGTTTTTAGCTGTACAAAAGGGGATATATATCGTGTATGAAGCTGCCATTTTACTAGAGTCAGAAGGATATAAATTATGTGATTATATTATTACCGTAACAGCGGATAGTCAAGAAAAAATAAACCGAATTCAGTTAAGAGATGGCATGACTGTTGTTGAGATAACCGCTCGTATGAATAATCAAATATCAGATGATGTACGGATTGCTAAATCTGATTTTGTTATTGAGAATAATAACATGAGAGCCACTCAAGAGCAAGTAGATTCATTACATGGACTGCTGTCAAATTTGAGTATTGCTAAATAAGTTCTTAAAATAGTGTTAAAGAACAATATTCCATGTTAATATTGGTTAAAGTCAACGGCTGTAAATGTTAAAATATTAAATTTGATGCATGGGTAAAAAAACATTTTTCTTGATTAGTTTTCTAATGAGCATCGCTTTAATTGGGATTATTTTTGTTCAAGTTAGTTGGATTAAAAACACATTGGATATTAGAGAAAAACAGTTTTCTAGTGATGTTAAATTTGCTTTAGCAAATGTATCTCAAAATATTACTCAAAGAGAATTTGATAATTATTTTAATAAATTTTCTAAACTGATTGAAACCAAAAAAAAATACAAGCCTTCAGATATTAGTAACTTTATTTTTGAGCAAATTGACACCGTTAAAAATCAACGGTTTTTATATTCTAGAAGTATTTTAGAAAAGAATTATAAAGTGCCAACAGATTTTTTTGATGATGACTCTATCAATTTTAAAAAGATATATAGTAAAGAGGAAGTCATTGTTTTTAGTAATGTGTATTCGGAAGGAGACTTAGTGATGGATTCACCAAGCGAACGCTTTGTGAAAGTGGGGAGAATTGAGGAAGCAGAAAAATCTAATTTTCTAAGTACTATTGATATTTTGTTAGCTAGGCTGCCTATAAGTAGGAGAGTTAGTAATAGAGAACTAAGTTTAGAACTTGATAAAGAACTTTCAAAAAGAGGGATAGAAACCAATTTTAAATACGGTATCTATAGTAATGGATTGGCAACAAAAATAAAGTCTGGTTATTTTAGAAAAGAAGCAGGAAAGAGTTATCAAATTCCCATGTTTACCGATAGTGAAGGTGAGAGTAATTACGATTTGTTTGTTAGTTTTCCGCAGAAAGAAAAATATATAGTGTCTTCTATTCAACGTAATTTGATGCTGTCCATATTTTTTATTCTAATTATTATCGTTGCATTTATAACAGCGTTGTATCAGTTGATAAAACAAAAGCAGATATCAGAAATTAAAACTGATTTTATTAATAATATGACCCACGAATTTAAAACGCCCATTGCGACTATAAATTTGGCATTGGATGCTATTAAAAACCCGAAAGTAATTGATGATTCCGAGAAAGTACAGCGTTATGTAAAAATGATTCGTGAGGAAAATAAAAGAATGCATGCACAAGTAGAAAATGTATTACGAATTTCTAAGTTAGAAAAGAATCAGTTAAATGTAGCAAAGGAAGCCGTGGATATGCACGATTTATTAGACGATGCCATGTCACATATCCATTTATTATTGATGGAGAGGAACGGTCGGATTCAATTGCATTTAGAAGCGGTTTTGACAGAGTTTTTGGGGAATTCATTTCATTTCACTAATATTATAGTGAATATGCTGGATAATGCCATTAAATATTCGCCAGAATCTCCTGTAATTGATGTTTTTACAGAAAATACAGCGAAAAATATAATTATAAAAATAAAAGATCAAGGTATAGGGATGAGCAGCAATGTTCAGAAAAATATATTTAAAAAATTCTACCGTGAGGAAACTGGAAACATTCACAATGTAAAAGGGCATGGTTTAGGATTAGCATATGTAAAAAAAATAGTAGAGATACACCAAGGAAGTATTCATGTAGAGAGCGAGAAAGGTAAAGGAAGTACGCTTATTGTGAAAATTCCGTTAATATAAAAATGAGTTGATTATGAGTAAAAACAGAATTTTATTAGTAGAGGACGATCCTAACTTTGGAACCGTATTAAAAGATTATTTAGCTTTGAACGACTATGTCGTTACCCTTGCAAAGGATGGCTTAGAAGGTCTTATTATGTTCAAGAATGACGAATATGATATTTGTATTTTGGATGTTATGATGCCTCGTAAAGATGGTTTTTCTTTAGCCAAGGATATTCGATCAACAAACAAAGAAATTCCGATTATCTTTTTAACGGCAAAAACCATGAAAGAGGATGTCTTAAAAGGTTATCAAGCAGGTGCAGATGATTATTTAAATAAACCTTTTGATTCGGAAGTATTGCTTTACAAAATTAAAGCAATTTTACAACGTAAACAATCTGAAAATAATATAGAAGAAGAGCGTTTTGAATTTACTATTGGTAAATTTGAATTTAATTCTAAATTAAGACATTTGATATTTGACGCGAGTGAAACGCAGAAACTATCACCAAAAGAAAACAAGTTATTGAAGATGTTAGCCTTGCATAAAAATGATTTAATGCCTCGAGAATTAGCATTGACAAAAATATGGAGAGACGATAACTACTTTACTTCTAGAAGTATGGATGTATATATTGCGAAACTAAGAAAATACTTAAGGACGGATAGTGAGGTGGAAATATTGAATATTCACGGAGAAGGTTTTAGGTTAATTGATAAAAGTTAATTGTTTAAAACACTCGTTTTTTAAACCTATAAAAAAAGTCTGCTAATGCAGGCTTTTTTTTATGATTAATAAATTGTACTTTGCCTTTAAATACAAGGGATAAATGGCAAAATTTATAAAATTATACGAAGAAAATCCTAACGATCGAGAGATCGAAAAGATAGTTACAATTCTGAAAAAAGGAGGCTTAATTGTATTTCCTACGGATACTGTTTACGGATTGGGTTGCGATATTACCAATACAAAAGCCATGGAAAAAGTGGCTCAACTGAAAGGAATAAAGCTATCTAAAGCTAATTTTTCATTCATTTGCCACGACTTAAGTAATTTATCTGATTTTGTAAAACAAATAGATACGCCTACCTATAAAATATTAAGAAAGGCATTGCCTGGCCCATACACTTTTGTGCTGCCTGCAAGTAACCGATTACCGAAAGCTTTTAAACATAGAAAAACAGTGGGAATTCGTGTGCCTGATAATAACATTATCAGAACATTGGTAAAAGCTTTGGGAAATCCCATCGTTTCTTCTTCTATCAGAGATGATGATGATGTGATTGAATATACTACAGACCCAGAATTAATCAATGAAAAATGGGGACATATAGTAGATGTTATTATTGATGGAGGATATGGTGATAATCAAGCATCTACCGTGATCGATTTATCTCAAGATGAACCAGAAATAATTAGAGAAGGTAAAGGGGATACGGATTTTTTATAAACATAGTTAAGCAAGATATTTGCACTCCTTTTTTACCAATAAATAATAGAAACAACTACAATTCCTTGAGGGGATTGTATGCTATCTTATTATTTGATTATCTATTTTCTCAATCTCAAAACTAAGCCCTCATATCTAATTTCTTTTCTCCTTTTACAAAATGATCCCAAACAATACTTTTAGTTTGGTAGTAATTAGGTTCTTGCGCTGTTGATTGTCGTTTTTTATGCATCATTTTTAACCTCTTATAAAAACCAAAATGCGCTCTGATAATTGCATACGTATGGCGGGGTTTTAATTCCAACATAAACTTTATACCTGCGACACCATCTAATAGGAGCCTTGTAAAAATGAGGAGGAACATTCCTTTTGAAGGGGTGTTCTTGACTAAATTACACAAACTATTTCTAAAATTTAAATAGGTCTTTTGCGGATTCAGATTGTTTAATGTAGCGCCTCCTACATGATACACAGTGCTGTGTCCATTGTAATATATGGAGAGTCCTAAATTTTGAGCACGCCAACATAGGTCAATCTCTTCTTGATGAGCAAAATAATCCTCGTCAAAACCTTTTAATTGGTGAAATACCTCGTTTTTTATAAAGAAACAAGCTCCTGAAGCCCAGAATATAGGGCGCGTATCGTTGTACTGACCTAGGTCTTTTTCAATGCTGTTAAAAACCCGACCTCTACAAAACGGATAGCCATATTTATCTATAAACCCACCTGCAGCACCGGCATATTCAAAAGACTCTTTTTGTTTGAAATCTAATATTTTAGGTTGGATAATTGCAACTTCTTTTTGTGCTATATACATCTCACGAATTGGAGCAAGCCAGTTTTTGCTTACTTCAATATCAGAATTCACTAAGGCGTAAATTTCTTCCTTTACATGTTTTAATGCATCGTTGTATCCTTTTGCATAGCCACCATTACTGCTGTTTTGAATGAGGGTAATTGCCGGATATTCTTCTTTAATAAATGCAATAGAATTATCTGTAGAAGCATTGTCTGCAACATAAATAGTGGAATAAGAGGGATCGCTGTAAGCTACGATACTGGGTAAGAATTGTTCTAAAAGCTGTTTTCCGTTCCAATTTAATATAACAATGGCAATTTTCATGTACTCTAAAATTTATTCAAATGTAGGGTTATTTTCGGGGACATTATCTTAAAAGAAGTTAAGATTGTTTCTTTTTATAAGAGGGGATGTCTTTTAAAAAATCATAACAAGTGTTTTCGAAATTTTGACGACAATAATAATGAAATAAGCCATTGGTTACTACTAAGTAAGGTGCTTTCAACTCCATATTGTAACGTGCTATTTGGTCAAATACATGCTGAGAAATTTTAATGGAAGGCGCTTTGCATTCTACAATAATTTCTGGGGTTCCTTGGGTATTAAAAATGACGATATCTGTACGCTTGGTACGTGTATTTACTTTGAGTTGCTTTTCTACAGCGATTAGTGAAATAGGATACTTCTTCTCAGTCACCAAATAATGAATATAATGTTGACGAACCCATTCCTCAGGGGTTAAAACAATATATTTTTTTCGAACGATATCAAAAATTAACAGCTTATTTTCGCTACTTTTGACATTCAGTTTATACGGTGGTAAATTTAGCTGCTGCATACCACAAAAATGCTAATTTTTTTTGATAAATGAACGACTTAAATCAAATTATTGGAGATATTAAAAAGGGAGACATCAAGCCTGTTTATTTGTTAACAGGGGATGAACCTTATTTTATTGATAAAATTTCTGATTATATAGAAAATAACATACTGTCTGAAGAGGAGAAAGGTTTTAATCAAATGATTATGTATGGGGGAGATGTAGAAGTAATGGATATTGTTTCCAATGCTAAACGTTTTCCAATGATGGCGGATCGACAAGTGATTATTGTAAAAGAAGCCCAGGAATTGGCGCGTAGCATTGAGTCTTTAGTGAGTTATGTAGAGAACCCGCAAACAACTACCATGTTGGTTTTATGTTATAAATACAAGAAACTTGACAAAAGAAAAAAGCTGTACAAGGTCATTAAAAAGAATGGTGTTATTTTCGATGCAAAAAAAATGTACGACAATCAGATTGGTGATTGGATACTTAGTGTATTGTCTGAACATAACTATGGGATAGAGAATAAAGCGGTCCAAATGTTGGTGGAATTCTTAGGGACCGATTTGAGCCGTATTTTTAAGGAATTGGAAAAATTAATGGTCCTGTTACCTGAAAAATCTACTATATCGGATCAAATTATTGAAGACAATATTGGTATTTCTAAGGATTTTAACAATTTTGAATTGCGAAAAGCTGTTGGAAATAAAAATATTTTAATGGCCAATAAAATCATTAATTACTTTAGCCAAAACCCAAAAAACAATCCTGTTGTAATGACAATCTCTTTACTAAATAGCTTTTTTACACAGTTGTTTATGTACCATGCGTTAAAAGATAAATCCAGACCCAATGTGGCTGCAAAATTAAAGGTGAATCCTTATTTTGTTGCAGAGTATGCAGATGCTGCTAGAAATTATCCAATGCGTAAAGTATCACAAGTGATCTCCATATTGCGTGAGGCTGATTTAAAAAGTAAGGGAGTTGGAGCAAATGCAATGCCACAAAGTGATTTGTTAAAGGAATTACTATTTAAAATAATGCATTAATAAGGGACAAATACCTTAGATATAATCACTTCTATGTCTTTGTTCACAGCGGGAGCATTTCCTTGGAATAACCAAGCATTAATGTTTAAACGCTCTTTTCCTACGGGAGGATTCTTTTCTCCTTTGTATGTCCATCTACTGATAAGTAAGCTTTCTGAAACCAAGCTAGGTGAATGGCAATGATAGCTTTCAAAATAAATACCTTCTGGAGTCCAATTTATTATATGTGTCGAATGTGTTCCATTCAATCGTAAAGGAAAACTATGCTTGTTTTCTTGGTTATATGGTTTAGGTTGTAAAGTATAGGAACCTACCTCATTCGCTGCATTTCCAAACCTAGAAAATTCGATGTCTATTTCTTGTGCATCGTTTTCATACGTGAATAACCCTGTAACTACATTCGGATCTAATTCTTCTACATTTGTTGCGACATAGAAAATATACTTACCATAACCATATGATTTTTGAGTAGTGACTTGCGCAGCATGCCATAAACCTGCTATTTTTCGAATTTTTAAATGTAGTTGCCCTAGTGAATCTACAAAAACACTTCCTTTCGAACTTGACCAATTATTGGGACCTGGACCTTCTTCAATGGCTTCACGTACATCCCATTTTAAATCAGAAAAGGAAATTACTCTTTGAGGAACAGGGCTGTCACTAGCGCATGACAGTATTGTTACAGCAAAGAATAAAACGGAGTAAAATATTTTTTTCATGCCAGGTGTTTTTTTTTAGTCCACTTTTACGCGATGTTCTCTATTGGCCAACTCCCAAGCAGTATGAAAAACTAATTTTGTGCGCTTTTCTAAGACTTCAAAATTAATTTTATCTACGGTGTCACTTTCCTTATGATAGTCCTTGTGCGTTCCGTTAAAATAAAAGATAATAGGTATTCCATTTTTTGCAAAGTTGTAATGATCAGATCTGTAATAAAATCGATTTGGGTCATCTTCATCATCAAACGTATAGTCCAATGTCAAATTTGTATATTTTTTATTCATTTTTTCAGAAGTAACCTTTAGTTCTTTACTTAATTTTTCGGAACCTATTACATATACAAAATTAGGGTTCTTCTTATGGGCTTTATCCACACGTCCTACCATATCTATATTTAAGTTGGTAACGGTGTTCTTAAGTGGAAATACAGGGTTTTGAACATAGTATTTTGAACCAAAAAGCCCAATTTCTTCTCCTGTAACATGTAAGAAAAGTAAAGATCTTCTTGCTCCTTTACCTTGATTACGGGCTGTTTGGAATGCTTGAGCAATTTCCATAATAGCAGCGGTTCCTGAACCATCATCATCGGCTCCATTATAAATTTTTCTACCTTTAATTCCTAAGTGATCGTAGTGAGCAGAGACTACAATAATTTCCTCTTTTTTATCAGTTCCCTCTATAAAAGCCAATACGTTTTCTGAGGCGTAGTTAGAGCGACCTCGGAAAAAATCTTTGGGAATTTTCTGCAAGTAGGTTCCATTAGGAAGTGGACTTTGAATATTATTTTTAATGTAAAAATCACTGATGTATTTTGCGGCTTTCTTTTGTCCTTCTTCGCCTGTTCTTCTACCTTCGAATTCATCAGAAGCGATGGCTGTTAAGTAGGTCCTTAGATCGTCGGTGTTTATGGTATTTGCAAAAGTTGTTGCTAAGTCTGTAGCTACTTTTATAGAGTGGTCTATGTCTGGGTGTACCGGTGTACTACCACAATTAAAAAGTAACAAAGTGCTCAGTGCAAAATATAGGATTTTCATAATTTTATATTAGTTAATTTTTACAATCATTCTAAAAAAGCAAGGGGACTAGGTAAAACCTTTTGTTTTTTATTGTTGTAAAACCAAATATATAAAATCAGAGAACGGAAACAAATTTGGAACTAGAGATTTATTGATTATTTTTAAATAGAACCTCCGTAAAATGGTATCAGTAATTTATTTAATGATAAATTGCTTTAAATTCTTATCAAAAGTGATTAGTTGAGAAGAAAATAAGCTGGTTAAAGAACCGTTATCTATCAAAACTTCTGTAGAACCTGCAGTAAATGAGTTTTCCTTCATCAACCATAGTTCATCCGCTAATTGTAAAGCGATTTGAATTTCGTGGGTTGAAATAATAATTGTTTTTCCAAATTCCTGGGCTAACTTTTTTAGTAAAGAAAAGGTTTCAATTTTATGATGAATGTCCAAATGAGCTGTTGGTTCATCAAGTATAATTAGTTCTGTATCTTGAGCAATAGCACGTGCTATCATTACTTTTTGTAGTTGTCCGTCGCTTAATTCATTAATCTTTTGATCGGATAAATGATGGGTGTTTGTTTCGTTTAATGCTTTGTCAATAAAATTTTTATCAGCTTCGGTTACAGTACCTATCCAGTTTGTGTATGGTTGTCTTCCTAGTGCTACTATTTCGTATACAGTCAAATTACTTTCTGGTAGTCTTTCTGTCAATACTAAACTTATAGTTTTTGAAAATGCTGCAGGGCTAAATTTTCTAATGGAGGTGCCTTTGATATAAATTTCTCCTGATAAAACAGGTTGAACATTGGTGATACTACGCAGTAAAGTAGATTTTCCAATTCCGTTTTTTCCTAATAAACATACCAATGTCCCTTTATGTAATTGTACATTAATATCAGACGCAATAATGGTATGTTTCTTACGAGATTGATATCCAATACTCACATGCTGCAGGTCTACAATATTTTTTTTTGCGGAAGTCATATTAGCTTAAAGTACGTTTTCTGATTAATAACCAAATTACAATAGGTGCTCCAAAAAGAGAAGTAATTGCATTTATAGGTAAAGTGAATTCACTGTTTGGAAGTTGCGCAATACTATCACAAATGAGCATAATGATGGCTCCAGAAATGGCCACTGCAGGCAGTAATAGTTTATGATTGGAAGTGTTAAATACCAACTTTGTTAAATGTGGGACTGCTAAACCAACAAAGGCAATAGGCCCAGAGAAGGCGGTGATAACTCCTGTAAGCAGGCTGGTAGCGATTAAAGTAATTCTTCTGGTTTTCTGAATATTAACCCCCATGCTCTTCGCATAATTCTCTCCTAAAAGAAGGCTGTTTAAAGGTTTTATAATAAATAAAACCATAAAAAATCCTAGAAAAGATACACCTGTCAATACCATTATTTCTGTCCAACTTAAATTCCCTAAACTTCCAAAACTCCAGAACATATATTGTTGTAGTTGGTCGGCAGAACTAAAATAGGCAAGCACACTAATTAAGGCAGATGATAAACTTCCGAACATCAGACCAATGATCAGGATGGACATGGTGTTTTTTAGCTTGTTGGCCGCTATCATTACTGCAAAAAGTACAGAAAAAGCACCCAAACTTGAAGCCAATGCGATGCTCCAGTTAAAACCTATAGTCGCTAGAATACTTCCACTAAAAAACGAAGTTCCTAGCACTAAAAGAGCCACTCCTAAACTCGCTCCTGAGCTGATACCTAATACATAAGGACCTGCTAAGGGATTTCTGAATAAAGTTTGCATTAATAATCCACTGACCGACAATCCACTTCCCACAATAATGGCAGTAATAGCTTTTGGAATTCTGTAATCTAGAATAATAAATCTCCAGGATGTTTTTACCGATGCAGGATCTAAGAAGGTATTGAAAATATCTTTTATTGGTATGGAAACAGAACCTAGGCTTATATTTAGTAGAATGGCTAAAAACAAAGTGCCTCCTAATAAAATAAATGTGGTGTTATATGATGATGAAGTTTTCAATTATGCAAGTATCGAGTTTAAGTAAGTCACCAATTTTTCAATGGCTAAGCCACGATGACTAATTTTTCCTTTGGTATTCATATCCATTTCAGCAAAAGAAACAGTGTAATTGTCTGGCTTAAAGATTGGATCATAACCGAATCCAGCACTTCCTTGTTTTTTGCTCAGAATCTCTCCTTTGCAAATACCTTCAAATATGGTTTGTTGCCCATTTAAATTTAAGGAAACTGCCGTTCTAAATTGTGCTTTTCTATTGGTTTTATCTTTTAAGTTATCCAATAACTTTTGCATGTTATTTTCTGAGTTGTTTTCTTTGCCAGCATAACGAGCAGAATATACCCCAGGTTCGTTGTTCAAAGAAACTACTTCCAATCCGGTGTCATCGGCAAAACAGTTATACCCATAGTTTTTGGTCACATGATCTGCTTTTAAAATGGCATTTCCTTCTAAGGTATCCGCAGTTTCAGGAATATCTTCGAGGCAATTGATATCCTTTAAACTCAGTATTTTTATATGCTCAGGGAGCATTGCTTGTACTTCCTTTAATTTATTTACATTGTTGGTTGCAAATACAATTTCAAGTTTATTCATGGTGGTATGGTTCGTTTTTTAGGATGGTAAATCCGCGGTAGAGTTGTTCTACAATAATTAAACGTATCATTTGATGTGAAAAGGTCATTTTAGACAGAGATATTTTACCTACAGCTCTTTTATAGACCGTTTCTGAAAACCCGTATGGACCACCAATCACTAAAACTAATTGCTTGATACCGCTGTTCATTTTCTTTTGTAAAAATTGTGCAAACTCAGTTGATTTAAAGGTTTTTCCATTTTCATCCAATAGAATTAATTGATCTGAAGGACCAATCTTTTTTAAAATTAAATCGCCCTCTTTTTCTTTTTGCTGTACTTCACTTAAGTTTTTAACATTTTTAATATCGGGAATTACTTCTAAATCAAATTTGATATAATGGGTTAACCTTTTTTCATAAACTTGAATTAGTTGAAGCAGGTTTTTATCGTCGGTTTTACCTATAACCAATAATTTTATATTCATGCACCAAAGATACTAAAGATTTAGTCTAGGAGTTTTAAAACAAAAAGTTATTTTTGTAAGTATAATAAAATAGAATATGATAAGTAACGCTCAATTTGAAAAAGAATTAGAACTCATAATTAGTAATGCTATTCGCGAAGATATTGGAGAGGGAGATCACAGCTCTTTGGCATGTATCCCTAGTGATGCTGTAGGGAAGGCGAAATTACTAGTGAAAGATACAGGGATTATAGCAGGTATAGAATTTGCTAAACGCGTGTTTACACAAGTAGATCCTAGTATGAAAATAGAGACTATTTTAAAGGATGGTGATGCAGTGAAACACGGTGATATTGCGTTTTATGTGGCAGGAAAATCACAATCTATTTTAAAAACGGAGCGTTTGGTATTAAATGCCATGCAACGTATGAGTGCTATTGCTACAAAAACACGTTTTTTTGTGGATTTATTGGAAGGAACGAATACAAAAATACTAGATACTCGTAAAACCACTCCTGGGATTCGCGCTATTGAAAAATGGGCCGTGAAAATTGGAGGTGGAGTCAACCACCGATTTGCTTTATATGATATGATTATGCTGAAGGACAACCATATCGATTTTTGTGGCGGAGTGACCAAAGCCATTGTGCAGACCAATGAATATTTAGTGAGGAATAATTTAGCATTGAAAATTATTGTAGAGGCACGTAGTTTAGAAGAAATAGCTAAAATTATAAAAACACCTGGAGTGCATCGTATTTTGATTGATAATTTTGACTACGATACTACTCGTAAAGCGGTAGCATTAATTGGAGATTATTGCCAAACGGAATCATCAGGTGGAATTAATGAAAACACCTTGCGTAAGTATGCTGAATGTGGTGTTGATTTTATTTCTTCGGGAGCATTAACACATTCCGTTTATAATATGGATTTAAGTTTAAAAGCCATGTAAATGACGAAACCAATAGAAGAGAAATTATTAAAAATTCCTGTTATTAATCTCATCGTTCGATTTTTGAAATCTATTAAGATTCCAAGTTTTGAAGGACTTTCGTTGTACGATTTATTAGAAATGTACATTATTGGGATTGTAAAAGGTGCTTTGACCTCTAGAGCGAGTGCTATTGCATTCAGTTTTTTTATGGCGATTTTTCCTTTTCTATTATTTATTTTAAATGTGATTCCATATCTGCCTATAGATTCTGCTGATTTTATGGGAACTATGACGGGGTTCTTACCTCCAAAAACATCTGATTTTTTTGATACTATTGTAGAAGACATTATAACAAATAGAGGAGAAGGAGTCAACTATGTTAATCTGGTTTTTGCTATATTCTTAATGGCTAATGGGGTGAGTGCCATCTTTGCAGGTTTTGAAAATTCCTACCATGTAAAAATGACAAGGAATTTGGTGTGGCAGTACCTATACTCTCTTTGGATCGGTATTATCTTAGCTTTTTTACTGTTGTTGACCATTGTGGTATTGGGGTATTTTGAATTTTATGTGGTGCAATACTTAAGCGATCTAGCAGAAAAAACCATGCAATATGATCATATGAAGGGTGATATTATAGGTGTTAAAATAGGTCAAGTATTGTTTTTTACGGTGATGATTTATATAGGAACGTCCTTTTTGTACTATTTTGGAACCAAGGAAGGAAAAATTACGAAATTCTTCTCACCAGGAGCGCGCTTAACCACCGTGTTAATATTGTTAACCACCTATTTATTTGGTATATATGTAACGGATTTTGCAAGGTATAACGAATTGTATGGCTCAATTGGAGCCTTATTAATCCTGATGTTATATATCTGGCTCAATTGTATTATTTTATTACTAGGCTTTGAATTAAATGCCTCTTTAAACAGATTAAAACTTAGAAATGCAAAAAAACAAAAATAAAATTATAGCCATGATTCCTGCCCGTTTTGAGGCAAGTCGTTTTCCTGGTAAATTAATGAAAGATTTAGGTGGTATGACTGTGATTCAGCGTACTTATGAAGCGACAGTAAAAACTCATTTGTTTGACGATGTATACGTTGTTACGGATTCTGATATTATTTATGACGAGATCGTTCATCAAGGAGGAAAAGCCTTAAAAAGTAGATCTGACCACGAATCTGGTAGTGATCGTATCGCAGAAGTTATTGTAGATTTAGACGTGGATATTGTGGTGAATGTTCAAGGTGATGAACCATTTACAAAAAAGGAGTCTTTAGAGAAACTATTAGATGTTTTTAAGCAATCTGATGCAGCTAAAATAGATGTAGCTTCCTTAAAAATTGAATTGAAAGATTTGGGTGAGATTCAAAATCCAAACAATGTAAAGGTAGTGACAGACGCGAATGAATATGCCATGTATTTTTCGCGTAGCCCTATTCCATATCCGAGGGATGAGAAAAAAGGAAGTTGGTATAAGCACATTGGAATTTATGCCTTTCGTAAGCAAGCATTATTGGACTTTACTAAAACTCCGATGACCATGTTAGAAGCAACAGAAAAATTAGAAAATCTCCGTTTTTTAGCCCATGATTTAAAGGTAAAAATGGTGGAGACAGATCAAATTGCTATTGGCATTGATACTCCAGAAGATTTGGAAGAAGCTAGGAAGCATTTTTAAGTAAAAATGAATTTGGTTTTGAACTTTTAGAGCCACTTGAGTTCTATAAAAGTAATTGAACACAAAGTTACTCGTGAAATTCTTTTATGGGGACATCACGATAGCTTGGTAAAGTATATTATTGGAGGAAGATTGTTCTTGTAATGACGAGGCATAGATTGTATATGTGGATCTATTTTTAGTTATAGTTGTTGAAGATTTTATTCTTTTTTTTTTGAATAAAAAAAGTGTTTTTATGGATGTTTATGAATCCATTAGTAAGTAAAAAACCATGTATGGTTTGTTGTTATATATTTACAATTAGGCTACATTTGTAGTGTAAACTATCTATTTTATGGAGCGAATGAACGGCATTATTAAGAAGAACATGAAAATGTCTGAATTACTTTTAAGTAAGCATTCATTAATTTTAATTTTAGAAAGGTTTTCTATTGAATTGGGAGTGAAGGAAAAGACAATTGAAGATGTTTGCAAGGAAAGTAATGTGAATACGGAAGTCTTTTTATTTATTTTGAATCTTCACAATGATATTTCATTCCTTTCGATGGCTTCCTTTGAGGGGTTAGATATTAGAGAAATCATCCAATACCTACGTAGGTCCCATGTGTATTACACCCTAGAGGTATTTCCAGGGATTATAGATAATATCCATTCCATGACTACTTCCAATCAAAGGCCGGAAAACTTAATGCTTGAGCGGTTTTTTGAAGAGTACAAAATGGAAGTAGATGAACATTTTTCTTATGAAAACACTATTGCTTTTCCTTATATTTTAAGTTTACTAGATGTAGAGAAGGGAACTCAAAAAAAAACTAATTATACAGTAAGAGAATACAAAGAGCATCACGATAATTTAGAAGAAAAACTAGATGATTTAAAAAGATTATTGATCCAGTATTTGCCACCTCAAAATGATAGTATTATGCGTCGTAAAATTTTGATTTCGTTATTTGAGTTCGAACAAGATTTGATGGTGCATGCTATGATAGAAGATGACATATTAGTTCCTTTAGTGGAAAAGTTAGAAAAAAAATTACTAAGGAGTGAATAAAACGGCGCATATATTAATTATTGAACCTTCAAGTATTATTAGGGAAGGTCTCACTACTATTATTTTTCAGAAGAATCCTACTTTTACTTTTGTTAAGGAAGCTTCGGTAAAGGAGGTTTTAAAAAAAGAGAGAGCGACGATCTTTAATTTGATTATTGTAAACCCTATGGTGTTTAATGGGTCTAAGAATCTGTGGAATAGGTTTTTCTCTTCTTTTAAAGATGTAAATGTGCTTGGACTTATTTCTTCTTTCTATGATAGGGATTTTTATAATGGTTTTACAGCGTGCCTTTTTTTAAACGATTCAAATACTGATATTCTTTTAGAAATTGAAAAACACCTGACAATAAAATTAGAAAAAAAAAGACTTAATGAAAATACATTAAGTGAACGTGAAATTGATGTTTTACGATTATTAGCACAAGGGAATTCTCAAAAAGAAATAGCTGAAGGATTATTTATTAGTATCCATACCGTGGTGACACATCGAAAAAATATTAGTCAGAAATTGGGAGTGAAATCAACAGCAGCTTTAGTAATTTATGCTGTAGCTAACAATATTATTGATATAAACGATTCTTTGAATTCTTCTTTATAATTGACTTTATAGTTTGTCATTTTAAAATAACAACAAACGAATACAACTCTTTTTTATCGTTTGTTAGTGTCACTATGCCTTTTATTTTTTAATATAAAGGGTGATGATTTTATCGGGTGCTATTTTACAAAAAAGCATGGAGATAGCATGAATTCTGTTTCAATACGTTCATATTTAAATTTTTATCGTTGTGTTCTTTTTTTAAAATCTTTATTATAGTACTAATAACTACTTATTTTATCCCTTTTTTATGTGATTGATTCTTTTGTTAAAATCCCACTAATAGGGGATTGTCTACTTTGTATAAAACTCGGAATTTTGTCTTTTATAGATTTATTTATTAGATGAGATTAACATTTACATTATTGATGCTGCTTTGTGTATTTAAGATGAATGCACAAAGCACTAGTATTATTCGGTCAGACGTAAACCCCGAATATGATTCCTATAGGTTTGGAGCCTATGGAGAACTTTTATTCCAACAGATGGATTATGGTCCCAATAGGTATGCACATGAAGATGGAGCACCCAAAGACAATAGATCTGTAGTAGATCTTCCCCGATTGGTTCTTGAATTTAACTACAAACTAAGGAAAGACATTGAGTTTGTGACAGAAATTGAATTTGAACACGGAGGTACCGGTGCTGGTTTAGAATTGGAGTATGAAGAAATGGGAGAGTATGAAATGGAAGTAGAAAAAGCGGGAGAAGTGGTCTTAGAGCAATTCTTTATTAAAAAGAGTTTCTCTAGAGCTTTTAATGTTAAAATTGGTCATATGCTCGTACCTATTGGAATTACAAATGCTAGACATTTACCAACACAATTTTTTACGACAGTTAGACCTGAAGGAGAAATGAGTATGTTACCATTAACCTGGCATGAAACAGGGATTTCCTTTTTAGGAGATTATAGAAGATGGTCTTATGAATTACAACTAATAAACGGTTTGGACGCCAATGGTTTTTCTTCTGCAAACTGGATCGTTGATGGGAAACAGGGAATTTTTGAAACAATAAAAATTACAGATCCTGCGGTGGTGTTACGTGTTGAAAATAAAAGGATAAATAATCTAAATCTAGGGGCTGGTTTTTACTATGGAAATAGCACGGCAAATACGGCGAAACCGGAAAAGATGAAACACATTACAGGGGCCGTTTCTATTTTTAATCTAGACTTCGCATATCAAAATAAGAGAGCAGTAATACGTGGGAATTTTGTGTATGGTAACATAAGTGATAGCGAAGAGATTTCTAAAATTAATAGAAGTATTTCAACAAACATACAATATTCAAGAACACCAGTTGCTCAAAATGCGATGACATATGCTATTGAAGCAGGTTACAATGTGTTTGGCGAAAATAGTGAGGGAGAAAAATTAATACCATTTGTAAGGTATGATTATTACAACACTATGCAACATACAGCAGGAAGTGTTTTTAAGGACGCCCGCTATAAAAGAGAAGTATTTACTGTAGGAGCCAATTATTTTTTAATGGAAAACCTTTGTTTAAAAGTTGATTATTCCAGCCGAAAAATTGATAGTGGTAACTTAAATACAGAACATACATTTGGTCTTGGTCTTGTGTTTAACCATTGGTTTATAAAAAAATAAGTTTTTAAGTAATTTAATATATAAAAGATGAGAGTATTTAATAAAATGTTATTGCCCATATTGTTAATCAGTATGGTATTGGTTTCATGTAGCGAAAGTAGTACTACAGATCCTATAGAAACAAAGAGCTATGATTTTACATTAATTTTAGAGCAGTATGTAGATCATACGATTGTTCCTACTTATACAGAAATGAAAGACAATGCTAAATTGTTATTAGCTAAAGTAGAAGAATTTGAGACGTCTGGAGCACAAGCAGATTTAGATGCTGCCTGTGAATATTGGAAATCTACTAGGGCTCCATGGGAAAAAGGAGAAGCTTTTTTGTTTGGTCCTGCTGCATATAATAACTTAGATCCACTATTAGATTCTTGGCCACTGGATAAAAATCAGTTAGATCAGGTATTGGATGGTAATCAGGAATTGTCGGCCGATTTTGTTCGTGATGGATTGGGTGCCGTCTTAAGAGGTTTTCATACGGTGGAATATTTATTATTCGAAGAGGGAGCTGCTAGAGATGCAACGAAGTTTACTTTGAGAGAAAAGCAATATTTAAGTGCAGTATCGGAAGTGTTAAGAGATGATACACTTAAACTATGGGCCTTATGGGAAGGTGGAACTTCTGAAAAAAGCTTGTTAGATGCTTTGGAAATAGAAGTGGGAACCCCTTATGGTGAGGAGTTTAAAAAAGCAGGAAATATTGGAAGTAGATATTTGTCTCAATCTGATGCTGTTGATGAAATTTTACAAGGAATGATCGCTATTGGAGATGAAGTGGCTAATGGAAAAATTGCGGATCCACATAACAGTAATAATGTATTGGAGGTGGAATCTTGGTTTAGTTGGAATTCACTGACTGATTTTCAAAATAATATTAGAAGTATTGAAAATTCTTATTTAGGAGGTACCACGGAGGCTTCAAGACAATTAAGCATTTCAACTTTTGTAAAAGAGAAAGATCCTTCATTAGATACTGAAATCAAAGTATTGATTACCGATGCTATTGAGGCTATTGGTGCGATTCCCGCTCCATTTAGAAATAATTTACAAGCAAGTCAAGTGCAAGGTGCTATGGATGCTGTAAACCAAGTGAAGGATATTATTGAAACAAAAGTACGTCCGTTAATCGTAAACTAGTATTCTGAAATATGAAGAAAGGAATACCAATTATTAAAGGAAGGGGCCTACGGTATGGCTGCTTCCTTTTATCTATTATTTTTCTGATTTCTTGTGAGAAAAATGAGTATACCGATATGTATACTCCTGGAAATAGATTGGCAAAACAAGCGGAATTATCAGCTGGAAACTCAACCACCTTCACTTTTACAAGTGTAGCCTTTGACACACCTGCTGATTGGGTTACAGGAGGACTTATGGATAGGTTTCTATCCGGAGATACCTTGTATGACACCCCTAGAGTTGCTGATGGAAATCCAATAAATGGAGGGCTCGGTCCAGTATACGCTGGTTATGCTTGTGGAAGTTGTCATGTAGGAGCCGGACGAACAAAGTCTCATTTATTAAC
>Ga0209292_1001999_pt1 | contig 24174 bp, 21 predicted proteins | sample GOMGulsemesocosm_2_FD_184634 | JGI IMG/M metagenome (GOLD analysis project Ga0209292, IMG submission 184634) | Methane-oxidizing microbial communities from mesocosms in the Gulf of Mexico - GOM9C Gulf of Mexico (SPAdes) (version 2) | ecosystem: Environmental > Aquatic > Marine > Cold seeps... | reverse complement strand
TATTAAGCCAAGGCCATACCACCCACTTTGCTAATAATGCATAAACAAATATGCTCATCATTAATTGTAATATAAATATTTCTGCTGAATTCATTTGCCACCTCCTTCGATGGTTTAAAGTTACAAAAATACATAGGTGTATATACACCTATGTATCGATAAAAAAACTATTTTGCTACCTGCGCTAATGACGTTAATCCATCAAGTAAATCTGACCAATTATCTGCCCCTTGTTTTTCAACAAGCGACATTTGAGCAGCCTGCCATAACGGCTCGGCTTCATTTAATAATTGCAGCCCTTGCTTTGTTAAGTTAATTATTCGATAGCGCTTATCTAGCTCCGTTTTACTTTCAATTAATTCCCGAGTAATTAAGGGTTTAAGATTCCTTGTTAGGGTGGTTCTATCCATCACTAAGTATTCTGCAAGTTTACTTAATGGAATATCTTGATAATGTTTTAATGTTGTTAACAAACTAAACTGCGTAGACTTTAACTCTACCGGTTGTAACGCATAATCATAAGTTTTTGCAATAATTCGTGTTACCCGCCGCAAATTATTCAACGTGCACATAGCTGGAGATTTAGCATCATTCATAATCGATATCCTTTTTCAAAACAAGATAAGTGTATATACAGCTATATATATTGTCAATATAATTTTTAGACCATCGTTTCGATAATCCAAGGCACTAGCTAATCATTAGACTCATAACCGTAAAGCTAATGTCTAGAAAACTCCTTCAAAACAAAATCTATAAAACAGCGCATTTTTCGTGAAACGTATTTTCAATGAGGATAGATTGCAAAATAGAAAAAACTAAAAAAGTTAAAGTTCAACATTCAGCAGATAATGAGGAACAAGTTTTACTAGAACGTTATCAACTCAACGAAAATTAAATTATATATTTGGGTTTTCTCAATAAGCAGTATGAAAATGTTAACTGTGTGTTAAATTCTCTCATCGCGTGACGCGTTTCTCATTATTTGTGACGATCCACATGATCACTGATAAACAACCAATGGGGTTACTGACAATATTAAAGATAGTGAATTTAAGTGATTTTTAACCTGAAAATCATTCTCTTTGGCCTACAGTTGATTGGATAGTCCGAACAACTAAAAAGCAAATGTCACTTATTGAACTTTTAACTTGCTATGGCGCTAAAAGAGATAAACTTTTGAAATCTCAATTTAGAAAAGTTTATTAAAAATAGAAACAGAGCTTATTGAATCGCTTTACATAAGAATAATAATTATTACTTTTAAGACTCATCCGAACTTAATATGAGTATTTTGCCTTCTTTGTATTTCTCTATCATTGATTGAGAGTCATTTTTTAAGCCGTCAATCTTTTTTTGTGAAAGAAAGGTCTGGTTGTCATATTTTAAGGACCATTCAAAAAAGCTAAACATAACAGGAATAAGATCAATTCCTTTTTGAGTTAACGTATAAACATAATATTTTTTATTTCTAGCATCCTTTGTTTTATCAATCAATCCATAACTTTCGAGTTTCTGTAGTCTGTCGGCGAGGATATTTGTAGATATCTTTTCTGATGATTGTAAGAAAGCGTTATAACTTTTCTTACCGCGAAACATTAGGTCTCGCAGAATTAGAAAAGTCCATTTGTCGGCAAGTATTTCGGCTGAGTAACGTATTGGACAGCCATTCCATTTAGATTTATCAAGTTTCATATTGTAATGCTAATCCAACCACTTGCATTTTGCAATCTATAGGGTTAGTATTTTACAACTTGCAAAATGCAAGTGATAAAACAGAAGGAAGAGTAGATGAAAATTGGAATTATGCGTATGGTCACAATAGTCTTAGCAATGCTAGTTACTGGATGCAGTAATTTAGATAGCAAAAGATATTTGGTCAGCATGTACAAGCTCGACAATGCAAAAGAAGAATCCAGTGCATACTTAATGGCTACGAGCCCATTTTTATCTCAAAATCACGGCTTGTATCTCCAATCCCCCTTGATCATCGAAAAAAACTTACCAAATCCTGCTCAGCCAAGTTTTGTTCAAGAATCGGTTGGTAACGTTATCTTTATCGCTGAGTTTAAAAACAGGAAAAGTTTGGACAGTTTTGTCGAAGACGCTGATGTAGTTAAGCATATGAATGCGATTGGGAATAAAACTGAAAGAGAAATTGTTTTTGTAGCAAAAGATTTTAACCCAATGGGAATGATGGCAGATACAACTCAATTGAAAAACTTCGAATCACAGGGTGAGCCGGCTTTTATAATGATAAATGATATTTCTATGAATAGCTTTCTGAATCCAATGACACCTTACAGGATAATGCGATACATGAATGAGAATTTTCCTTTGTTAAAGCAATCAAACGTCAGATTCATAAGACCGCTTGAAAAAGTACAAGACTTACGAGGTAACTATAATTTCGATGTCCTGAATCTTAGCGAGTGGCCAAGTGAGCAAGTCTTTGATGATTTTCATATCAATAAAATATTCATTAAGTTAGCAACGGATACCAGAAATAAAGCATTCAGCGGTTTTACAGAAGCGAAAGCCGTATTGCTGCCAATAAACGATTAACAGTTTTTCATCAACTTAACGTTAAAAGAGAGTAATTGATAATGAAAATGGTAGATAACACAGTTTTAATAACAGGGGGTAGTACAGGACTAGGGCTATCTATGGCCGAAGAACTTCTCGATAAAGGAAACGTTGTAATCATTTGTGGTAGGAGCGTTGACAAATTAAATGAAGCAAAGAAAAAACTGCCTAAATTAATCACTTATCAATGTGACGTATCAAATGAGCAATCTATTGATGGGTTAATTGTGCAAATTAAAGAAAGGCATCCCTTGTTAAACATATTGATAAACAATGCAGGTGTTATGCACTTGCACGACGTTGTGAATGATTCTTTACCTCTTAAGTTTCAGGAAATGGAGATAATGACTAATTTTTATGGAGTGATCGCATTATGTAATAAATTAATTCCGCTATTAAAAGCTCAGCAGAGAGCTGCCATTTTGAATATTACTTCAGGTGTGGCATATATGCCTTTCATGGCAACTCCTGTTTATGCGGCGACAAAAGCTGCGGTGCACTCATATAGTCAAAGTATTCGACAATCTCTAAAACAAACATCAATTGATGTATTTGAAGCATTGCCGCCGATGATTGATACAGAAATGAGTAGACATATTAATATGCCAGGGATGAAAAAAATATCTAGTGAAGCACTTTCTAAAATAATTATCAAAAAAATGAATAAAGGAAAAAAAGAGATACGTCCTGGTATGTCTGCCATGATGATTAGAATGTATAAGTTATTCCCCTGGATGGTCAATATTATGATGGAAAAAATGTCGCCAAGAATATTAGTTAACACACCAAAATACTGAAAAAAATCCAAGTTATTATTTAATTTAAAAGCTTAGAGTTTGTATTGAAACCGCTGCATTTATGAAACGCAGTGGTGCATTTTTCCTTATTTCAAGGAAGGAAGAAGTGTAGTGGCTAAGTGATTTTGGCCACTAGTTTATAGTTTCTACTTTGCTTTGGGGGCGAAAGCGAGTTAGAGTTTTACCTCTAATTTCATGTAGCCTTAGATGGTTCTAATGTCCGCTTTGAGGTTTGGGACTTAATTGCACACAAAAAAGGAGTAATGCTTTGGATATAAATATATAACCATTGTGTTGCATCGACCGATTGAAATCACAGATCTAAGTTGCCGTTATTAACCCAGAAGCTAATGTCAGCTTTTGGCTAGCTCCGGAAGGTTTGGTGTTGATATCAAAAGCTTCCGCTTAGCGCACCAACTTGTCATTTGGATATTTTTGAAAGAGTGAATTTCTAAAGTAAAAATTAAAATTCATGCACCGGACTGCTCAAAGGGCAGTAGCTACCACAAAGAAGACACTAGCCCCTAATTCAAAAAGGACTGCTCACAATCTAAAGCGGTCATTAGCATCGAAGATAACCTTGTGACTTCTGCTAGCCAAAAGCGGAAGTTAGCTTTTGAGTTAAAAACGACAGATCAGGGAGCCTAAAGTTATCGTTTTTATATAAAAAATCACATCCATTCACAATTGAGATTGTGCCGAGAATTTTTGCACGGAATTAGATCTAAAATCCCCAAAGCGGACATTGAATCATGTAAGTTTTAAATGAATTTAGAACATTAACACTAACTCGCAATCGCCCCCATAGCGAGACTGGTGAAGAAATAATAATTCAAATTAATAGAAAGAAAATACTTTTTGAGATAGTGAACTTTAAAATATACGTAGATCTCGAAATTACCTAACATCATTAAACGAATAATATGACTTAGTATAATGATGTTTGGTTAGCTAATTTAGCATCAGGCAATCATTTAACGTTGTCTTTAAGCGATGCTAAAGCCAGCTTTAATTCTTTATTCTTTAAATAAGTAAGTAGCTGGTTATGCTCTTCAAAACACTCTTTAGGTGTACTGATACGTTTGTAATTCATACGCATACGATAAATTACCGGTTGCCATAAATTAACTAAATCATCACCACCAGCTTTGTGAACTATATATCGATGAAATGCCATATCACTTTCTGTTACGAGTGAATAATTCTCTTCTTCAAAAGCTTTAGTCATAGTCGCCAAAATCTTATCAAGCTGAGTAAAGTCTTCCTCAGTTAATTCATTAATCGTTATCTTTATCGCATGGGCTTCTATTTTCACACGTAAATTTACCATTAAAGGCTGTAACTCAGCTTTTGGTGCACTATTGACAATTACACCACAATTATTTTTTGAAATAAGTAAGCCTTCTTTCGTTAATTGAAGTAATACATCACGCACGGGGCCGCGAGAAACATTAAAACGAGCAGCTAGTTCTTTTTCTTTTAACTTCGTTTTTTCAGTTAAAACACCATTAATAATATCAGCACGTAATTGACGCGCTATTTGTTCGCGTACTGAGACAATTGCAGTTGAGTCAAGCATGACTTATTTCATCCTTCAAGAAACAGAAAATTATGGAGCACTATGTAATAGTATGTGCCCCATCATAACAAGGTTACAATAAATTGTTAACAATGATTTAGATAAACAGTCTTTTTATCAAGGTATTGCTCCAAACCATACTTACCATCTTCACCACCACAGCCACTCATTTTTAATCCATAATGAAAACCTTGATGTTGTTCACCAATACTCCGGTTAACATAGATCTCACCTACTTCTAGTTCGTCGGTACATTTTTCTATCCATGCCAAATTATTCGTATAAAGATAAGCAGACAAGCCAAATTCACAATCATTGCTGTTAGCTATCGCTTGCTCTATCGAGTTAATTTTTACCACGGGCAAAATTGGACCAAAGCTTTCTTCATGAACAATGGTCATTTCTTGGGTTACATTTTCTAATACTGTTGGTTGATACCATGCACCATTTTCATACCCATCTACTTCTGCTCTAGCACCACCAAAAGCAATTGTTGCACCTTCTTCAACAGCTTGTTTTACTTGCCCATCGATGAAGTCTACTTCTCTTTGATTAACTTTAGGGCCCATATCCGAATCAGGAGCCATAGGGTCCCCTACTTTTAATTGGCTCACCCGATTGATAAATTTTTTCATAAATTCATCATAAATGTCTTCATGAAGATAAAGTCGTTCGGCACATGTGCAAACCTGTCCGCAATTAGCAAATCTAGCCCAAAATAAATCTTCAACTGCACTGTCTATATCCACGTCATTCATGACTATAAAAGGAGCTTTACCGCCCAGTTCGAGCATAACATGGGTTAAATGCTCAGCACTGCTATGATAAATTGATTGACCCGCTTTAGTACTGCCTGTCATGGTGATCATTTTAGTTATTGGGCTTTCACAAAGGTACTTGCCGATAACTGAACCATTACCATTTACTATATTTAGTACGCCTGCTGGAATACCCGCTTCATTAGCTATTTTTCCTAGCTCTAAAGTAGCTAATGGTGTTTCAGCGGTTGGTTTGATAATAATGCTATTACCAGTGATGAGGGCAGGTCCAATTTTTCTACCAGCTAACGCTAAAGGAAAATTCCAAGCCGTAATTCCAACCACAACTCCTTTAGGGTATTTGTGAATATACAGTTTCTCACCTTCATTATCAGAAGCCAAAATATCGCCTTCCATCGTTAACGCATTATCACAAGCGTATTCAATGAATGTTGCCGTTGCTTCCACTTCTATATCAGCGACTGCAAGTAACTTACCTTGTTCTTTTACTAATAACTGAGCAAGGTCACTTGCTTGGGCACGGATACCCGCAGCAAATTTTCGCAATATTTTAGCTCTATTACGGGCAGTAACTTTTTTCCATGACTTTTGCGCTTCATTCGCAATATCTAAGGCGTATTTTGCATCATCTATGCAACCTTCTGGAATACTCCCCAGTTGTTCACCTGTACTTGGGTTATATACTGGAATTTCTCCATCCCACTTAGAAGCAATATATTCACCATTAATAAAATGTTGGTTGTTTTTAATTTGAGTCATTTTTATCTTCCCATCCAGCCACCGTCCACAAGGACAGTACTACCATTCATGTATGTTGATGCGTCTGAGGCTAAAAATACCACTGGCCCCATAAAGTCTTCCGGTTTTCCCCAACGTCCTTGAGGAATACGGCTTAATATTGAAGTACTGCGTTCGCTATCATTTCTTAAAGCTTCAGTATTGTCAGTAGCGATATAACCTGGCGCAATAGCGTTAACATTGATCCCTTGCGATGCCCACTCATTGGATAACGCCATAACTAACTGGCCAATTGCACCTTTGCTTGCTGCATAGCCAGGAACTGTGATCCCACCTTGATATGTTAGTAGCGAAGCGGTAAATATAATTTTTCCAGACTGTCTGCTCAACATGCCTTTACCGATTTCTCTACTTAAAATGAACTGCGCATTGAGGTTCACTTCCATTACAGTATCAAAAAGTTCATCATCATGCTCTGCAGCTGGTGCTCTTAATATTGTGCCAGCATTGTTGACCAATATATCAACTATTGGATGATTTTCTTTTACTTTGTTAATGAAATGATAAAGATCATCACGTTGACTAAAGTCACATTGATAAGTGTGAAATTTCCGGCCAAGGTTAGTTACTAACTTTGATATTTCAGAGCCTTCTTCTAGTGAAGCCGAGACACCAATAATGTCTGCACCAGCCTCAGCTAAGGCTAAGGCCATAGCCTTCCCTATACCTCTTTTGCAGCCAGTTACTAGCGCAACTTTGCCCGTTAAACTAAATTTATTTAAAATCATTTTTTCATCTTCCTACTACTAGCTTGCAATATTTGTTTGGCAAGAGACTAACGCTTTAAGCCCTTGTGGATTACCCGACATTTGTGCGAATGCTTGCTTAATATCCGCCAATTCAGATACCGAGGTAATATAGGGCTCAATATCAATTTCTTTATTGGCAATTAACGCTATCGCGTCTTCAAAATCTTGATGTTCGTAAACCCTTGCGCCTAGTAATTCCAATTCTTTCCAGAAAAATTGAAAGAGGTCTATCTCAGGTTTTTCACTATGAATAGCGACCATACAAATACGAGCTCGCACGGCTGCAATCTCTGTCATCGCTTCTATCGCTTGTTTTACACCTGAAACTTCGAATACGACATCAGCCCCTTTGCCTTCAGTCCAGCTTGATACATACTCGGCAAGATTTTGCTCTATTGGATTAACCGTAAGAATGCCGTTATTTTTTGCAAAATCTAATCGTGATTGGTTCACTTCTGAAATCAGTACTTCTGCGCCGGTACTTTCTGCAACCTGTGCAACCAGTTGGCCGATTGGACCACCACCAATAATCACGGCTTTCTCGCCTGCAACTAAGCGCGCTCGAGCAACATCATGGCAAGCAACAGCTAATGGCTCTATTAATGCGCCTTGTTTAAGCGACACCGTTTTAGGCAATTTATGTAATGTTCTTGCTTTAACTGTCCAAAAATTCTGAAAAGCACCTGGGCTATCTATGCCCATAAATTTAAGGTTGTGACAAATATGGCTATGACCTGAGTGACATGCGGGACAGTCACCACAATAGTCTAGGGGTCTAACGACCACTTCTTCGCCAAGGGAGAAATCACTTACATCTTCACCTATTTCTACAATGGTTCCAGACATTTCATGACCAATGACTTTAGGCGGAGCAACGCGTTCATCCATCACCCCATGATAAATATGCATGTCAGTACCACATATGCCGACATAACCAACAGCCAAACGAACTTCATCTGCTTTTGGTACTACGGTTTGTGCTTCTGCAATTTTAAAATTATTGTCACCTATATAAAATGCTGCCTGCACAGTGTTTTTTTGATTTGTAGCTTTCATTAAAATAACCTTCTTTTTAGATCTTGATTCGATGAGGGGATAATAAGTCCATATCAAAAGTCACACCATGCCCTGCATCTGAAGGAGCCACAGCCAAGCCTTCTTCTAGTCGTAATGGGGTTTTGGTATATCGATCGATAGGAAAAGAGTGCACTTCTAGATAGCCGGCATGAGGTTGAGAAGCCATCAATGAGACATGTAATTCATGCATACCATGACTACATATTGTTAAATTATTTGCTTGCGCTAGAGCTGCAACTTTTAACCAACCTGTGATACCGCCGATATTAGAAGCATCGGGTTGTAAATAACTTAATTTAGCTTGAGCGATGGCATAACCAAATTCATAAATAGTATGTAAATTTTCACCCATAGCAGTAGGGATATTAATACTATCTGCGATGCGGCCAAACCCCTGATAATCGTCAGGAATTGTCGGTTCTTCAAACCACGATATATCATATTTTTCCACAGCATTTGCTAATTTAATCGCTTGTTCAACAGTCAGAGAGTAATTGGCGTCAATCATGAATTTACAGTCTTTACCAAGTAACTCTCTAACTGCCGCAATTCTAGCAACGTCAGTGCGGTAATCAGGCAAGCCCACTTTTATTTTTACCGCATTAAAGCCTTGCTCTAAGTATTTACGAATATTGTTGAGTAGTTTTTCTTCTGAGAAGTTTAAGTCTATTCCGCCTGCATAAGCTTTTGTTTTATTGTTCGCACCGCCAGCAACACACCAAAGAGGTTGGTTTAAACGTTTGCAACGAATATCCCATAACGCGATATCAACGGCAGAAATAGCAAATGAAACTAAACCACCACGCCCTACATAATGTAAATGCAAAGCCATTTGGTCGTTAAGGTATTCAACACGATTAGCATTTTCATTCATCAAAAATGGCTTTAGCTCATCTTCAAGTAGTGAATAAATAGCTTTACCACCTTTACCACCTGTATAGGTGTAACCAACGCCTTGATAACCGTCTTGACAAGTTATCCGACACAGAATTAATTCAAAGTGAGTATGATCGCCATGCATCGCATCATTCAACACCTCATCTAAAGGAACTTGATAATATTCAATTTCAATATTTGTTATTTTACTATTACTATTTTTCATAACTTTGACAATCGTAAATTGTTAACAATATACTATACAGTGTACTCAATAATCTGATAAGGTCAATACATAGCCTGAAAAATATAGAGAAATAATCAATTTCTTTATTTTTATAAAATGACAAAAAGTAAGAATAAAACTGTATTCGTTAAGTTTTTCTATTAAATTTCAAAAAGGAAGCACTATGTTGCTCTTTATTATTTTTGTGTTAGTTATGTCATTGATTGCAGCTGAAGCTGTCTTACTAGAAATGAAAGGTGAATAAATGAATAGTGAATTCAATAACAATCAAATAGAAGGAATAGGCAGATGACCCACTTGTTAATGATAGGTGAGTGTATGATCGAGTTATCTCAAAGCAGTAAACTCGGCGAATTTAAACAAAGTTTTGCTGGTGATGTATTTAATACCGGGGTTTATATCAAGCGTTGTTTAAAAGAAAGCGCGCAGGTAAGTTTTTTATCAGTTATTGGTTCAGATAAAATGAGCTCACAGTTGTTGAATTTAATGGCTAGTGAAGAGATTACCAGTCGTTATCTATACCGCTGTAAATCAAATAAAATGGGCTTGTATATCATCAATATCGACCAATATGGCGAAAGAACATTTGATTATTGGCGAGAAAACTCTGCCGCTAGGCAACTGATAAAGCGGATCAAACAAGACAATAACAAAATGGATTTCAGCTCTGTCACTACACTATTTTTTTCCGGGATTTCAATTGCGATTTTATCACCCGAAGACTTGCTAGAATTTTGGACGTTTATTGAAGACCGTAGAGATCACGGTTGCCAAATCGTTTTTGATCCTAATTATCGCCCTGCATTATGGTCTTCACCGCAACAAGCCAAAGAAGCATTTGAAATGGCCTATTCTCTATCAGATGTTGTCTTACCGGGTGTGGATGACCACAAAAGTTTATACCATCACAAAAGTGCTGCTGAAGTAGCCAGCCATTTAGAAGCCAAAGGCATTGGTGAAATCATCATAAAAAATGGCGATTTGGAAGTACTCATCAGTGTAGATGGCAGCCGAACTCAAATTGGCATTACCCCGGTAACTGAAGTGGTTGATACCACCTCAGCAGGAGATGCCTTTAATGGCGGCTATTTGAGTGCCAGACAAAGCGGTAAATCGGTAGAAGATGCGGTAAATTATGCCGCAAGTGTCGCCGGTTGTGTTATTCAGCACAAAGGCGCCATTGTGCCAAAAACTTGTTTCAGCACAGCTATTTCCCCTTTGGCTTAGTCTTTATCCTTTGGTCAACCTTTGGCAATAAGGGCCGCTTTCATATGCGGTTCTAATGCCATGGTTGGTTGAAAGAAGGTTTCTTCATCATACCGACCGACTTGATCTCTTGGGTTTCTAAAATACGCATTTTTTGAGCCTTGCTGCAGGTCACAATCAAACCTCACCAAAAATGAATTGCTCTCTACCACTCGACGAGGATCATCCGGGTTAAGCGTGCTTTCACTGATGTGACTCAGTCCCCACGAGACTCCTTGACCGTTATTACTATCAGTGAAAGCATCTGCGCAAAATGGACCGCCAGCCACAGGCGGACAAGTAACCGTCGCCATAATATTAAAATTAATGCCATCAGGAGCATACTGAATGGTATTTTTTTCGGGGCCATCAACACATAACATTGCCGCTAGTCCTTCTTTATAAGGAAAAAGAAAGGTCTCATGACCAGAGTTTAATAACGGATTGATATCTGGTTTAACAAAAGGGCCTTCTGGTGAATCAGCAATAGCAACACCTTGTGCTCTTACTAACCAGTCTTTTTGTTTTGAAATTGGCTGCCCCTTGTAGAATAACCAGATCTTACCTTGATATACTAACGGGTAGGGATCGTGAATCGCGCCCCCGTCCCACTGGTCTTCATCACCTAAGTCTAAAATACTGTTCTCACAGCGTGTCCAAGGACCGTCAGCTGAATCGGCCCAAGCCATACTGACATTACAATGGTCGCCTTTGTCACTTTGGAAGCTGCCAGTGAAGCTTTGAAAATACAGATAGTATTTCTCTTTGAAAACGAGAATGTCTGGAGTGGTTGCTGAACGATCACCGTATTGACCTAAAGGCGCTCTTGTTACTGCAACACCTTGCTCTTGCCAATCAAAACCATCTTTACTGGTGGCATACCAAATATCAGCAAGATCCCAATCAACGGCAGGAAGCTCATCAGTACAATTGTCCATTCCTACAGGGTTACTTATAGTTTCTCTTCGCGTATACCAAACATAGTAAGTATCACCCACTAGAATAACTTTAGTGGGGTCACGTCGTGAAACTTGGCTATCTTTACCTATGTCAGTAATGCGAGAATATTTAAAATTGGTAAAAAATTCATTATCTCTATCATCAGGCTCTGGCCAAACATCGTATAAACGCTGCATAGCATGACTAAGACCTTGAGGTTTATCTTTAGGAAGTTTTCCTAACATAGCGGCTAACCTTAATTTTACTATTGTACATATGAAAAATAAGGCTCCTTATATCTATCGATATAAGGAGCCTGCTGAGCTCTGGTTACTCATAGGTAACCATAGTCATTCGTTAAAAAACAGCTCTTACACCTAAGCGTAGCGTACGACCATTATACGTTTGGTTATAATTTCTATCCCTTGGCACATCATCACCTTTTAATAAGTTGCCATCGGTACGTTCTGCAGAGAAGAACTGGGTACTTTCTTCTAGTAAGTTACTTACGCTGCCGATAACTTCTATGCTGTCTGTGATCTGATAACTAAATGAAGCATCTAATTGACCATAATCATCACGCCAAATTGCCATACCATCTAAACTGTTGATCGGATTTTCTAATGACTCTGAACGCCAGTTATAGGCAACGCGAACCATTAAGTCATCGTCTTCATAGAAACCCATAATGTTATAGGTATGTTCTGATTGATATTGGTAAGGTAAATCAATTGAATCATCACCAAATGACTCTCTGAAATAATCGGCTTCGCTATCCGCATAAGTGTAATTAGCTTGTAAGCCGAAGTTTTCAAATCCATCGATAAAATCAAAGTTAGTTAAAAAACCAAGTTCTAAACCACTAATCTTACCACCGGTACCATTAATTGGCATAGAAACCGACTCGAAGAATAGCGGAAACTCTTGTGGTGATGGTAAAGGACTTTCTCCTGCCAAAAAGTCTTCTTCGGTATTGAATGGTGCACGTGTACCTATTTCGGTTTCATACCCTTCAACTTTTACTTTACCTAATTCAACAAAGTTAAAAATAAAACTCTTAATGTCTTTATAAAAGAAGCCAGCAGAAAGCATACCTGTTTCGCTAAAGTAATATTCATACGATAAATCAAATTGATTTGCTAAGTACGGGTCTAACTTAACATTACCGCCAACAAATGAATCTTCATCAGCGACACTCCAGTCTGGATCGTTTGCACCGTCAACATCATACCAACCATCGGTTGTGGTACTTGCCCCTGCTTTTGCTTGATTAAAATCAGGTCTCGCCATCACTTTTGCAGCCGCAAACCTAAGTACCATGTCATCATTTAATTTAAAACTCAAATTAAGACTAGGCAAAACATTATCATAATCATTTTCTAAAGAAATTGTATCTAATTGCATGCCGTGCGTAGCTTCATAATAACCGCCAGTTAAGGCACTACTCGTAAGGTCAGTCTTCACATAACGGACACCAACGTTACCTGTTAAGTCACCGTCTAGCATATCGATATTAGCTTGGACATATAACGCCTTCGTTTCTTCTTCATTATCTGCAGAGCCACGTCGGTCAGGCGTCATGCCCATAATATCAAAAACACTATCAAAATCTGTAAAGTAAGGGGTTGAACCACCTTCGGTAAAACCGAATTGTTGGTTCATATGCGCCGTATAACTGGTAATAGCGTTATCAAAGCTACGTATTGCATTCCAGCCTGTTGGCACACCCGAGTTTGCATTGCCGCCCATAAAGTTAACGGGGTCGAATCGCTCGGCGATGCTATCGTGAAATCGAGGTTCCCATCCCCATAAACTAAAACCGCCATTATACTCACCAAAAGAGATTTCCCAAGGGCCTAAATGTTGAGAGGCATTTAACGTTTCTTTAGTACGTTTATTCCAGCGAGCACCTATTTCAATCGAGCTAAGGTATTCACTGTCATCTAATTCATATTGAGCATCTATTTTGAATGATACGTCTTCATCAGTATTCTCTACCGGCAAACGCATAATTGGCCCTTGGTTTAATCTATTAAGATTAAAGTTCTCTTGACCATCGACTGCATAAGTTTCACCTGCATGATTATTAGTCTTACTGGTATCATAATATTCTGTACCCCATGGTAAATAGGAATATTGACGATCTGAGCCAAGCTTAAATAGCGCGTCGTGCTGATCACCGTTTAAATACCAGTGATCAAAATTATATAATTCTTGTGACAACTCTTCAGTTTCGGCTTTGGAATAACCTGCCGCAAATGAAACCGTCCATTCTTCTAGTTCAATATCAGCACCTAGTTGCACCGTTAAAGTATCGATATCAGCGTCAGTATTTACATCCTGAGTAGATAAATATAGGCTATCAACGGCAAATTCTGTCATAGTATTGGTGCTAGGATCGGTAACAATAGATTCCGCATTAATCGCGCCAAATCCATAAGGTATCCAACTGGTAAAAGCGTGAGTAAGAAAGCTATCTTTTACTTTGCTATAGGTTACATCTAAGTAGCTATCAATATTATCAGCCGGTTGCCATTGAAGGTTGACTAAAACAGAACTACGTTCACGTTCACGACCTTGAGCAGAAACGCCCCAACGTGTTGGATAAAAACCAGCCTCTGAGTCTGACCAGCTCCAGTTTGATACTGAATCTGTTCGAGTATCTATTTGTTCATGTGATACTGCAGCAGCAATGCCAAATGTATCACTTAGTGGTGTCATATAAGAAAAGGTAAAAGCAGGAGAAGTTTCTTCATTATTTTCGTTGTAAACAGCTTCTACAAAAGCGGTGCCTTTAGCTTCACCAACATCTAGAGGACGAGCGGTTAATATATTAATGGTACCACCAATACTACCTTCCATGTGTTTTGCCATAGGAGACTTATACACCTCTATGGCAGAGATCATCGAAGAAGGCATGCTACTAAAATCAATACCACGCCCTTCACCTGCTGAAGCAACGGTTTGACCATTGATTAGCGTTAGGTTTAAGTTATCAGCTATGCCACGTATAGTGACTGAAGAACCTTCGCCATTATCTCGAGCAATACTTACACCGGTAATGCGTTGTAGCGCCTCAGCAATATTCCGGTCAGGCATTTTACCGATGTCTTCAGCTACAATGGTATCTGACACTACCTCACTAAAGCGTTTACGATTAACCGCCTCAGAAAGTGAACCTCTTAACCCCGTCACTTGAATAACTTCGATTTCATCGTTGCTTGCTTTGTTTGTTTCTTCAGCCGCAAATACTGATGGTGCGCTTAAGGCTAGTGCGGTTATAGCGTTTATACACGCAAGGTTTAACTTATTTCGAGAGAACTGTTTCATGGCTTTGCCTGTTATATAGTTATTTAGAAAACCAAACTAGAACTTAATTCATCCCTTAAAATTAGTACTAGTTATAGATAGTAGCGTATTAAATCCAACATTGTCAAAACAAAACAATTCAATTGCAAATTGTTAACAATTCAGGATTTGGTAAATTTATAACGCTCTTTTTTCATATTGTCAACAATTAACAGTATATATTTTCACTTGCGTATTTCTATTATATAAATTTTTAACGCACATTAAATTGTTTATTGTTGACAATTTAGGTCGAGTATGTAAAAAATAATAGACCAATAAAATATTCAATAGCCCACAATAGTTTTCACTTAATAACAAATGACTAGGTTGATGTGAGCATAAGCTAATGAAGTATTGGCTGTATATAGAAACTAAGAGTAAGGCGAGAAAGTGAAAACAAGACAATTAAGTTACATCGTTATCATTGGGTTATTAATCGCTTGTGGTGAACAAGCTAAAAATGAACCTGAAGGATCACCCGTTGAAATAGAAACAATTGCGGTAACAAAGTCTGAATCTTTTCTTAAAAAGTCTAGTATCTTCTTCACTCAACCGCTTGGAAATGAAATGGGAATCCCTGACCAAGGTAAATATACTGATTATCATGTTGATGCCACTATGTGGGGCTTCTTACCCCCCACTTTCGCAAATTTTAATTATCAGACAAACTTTACAACAACGATGAATAGCTATTTTACTGACACTATCAATCATGACAATGTGGATGTTGGCTGGGTTTCACGTATAGAGTGGGATGTTATTTGGAATGGGATGACATCAAAATACCCTCAAACTTTTCAACAAGCGATGGTTAAACGACTCGATGGCTCAAATCTGGAAATAAAGTGGTTTCCAGGTCATTATTTCTTTTCAACCCATCATCCCTTATTTAAAGAATATATTGAATGGCAAATTCAAGATGTTGCTTTTTATGACAATGAAAATATTGTGAATAGAGTCGATGCTATCTTGTTTGATTCACAACATACCAATCCAGCACAATATTATTTAGGTGGCGATTTTAGTGAACATTGCATGACTAACTTTAATGAATGGTTGATTAATAATTATAGTAATGATGAATTAATAACACTTGGCATTACTAATATATCAACATTTCACTATGGTAATTTTTTAAAAAATTCAGGATATACAACAGCTCAATATGAGACTGAAGCAAGCCAAATTCCCAACGAAATTCCGTTAAACAATGAATATCGTCACTTTTTGCAAGATTGGAACAATAGCTATTTAGCCAAATTAGTTCAATTTACCGACGATATAGCTAAAGCTAAAGGTTACCCCTTTAAAGAAGAAGTTGGCTATATTGAAGTTGGTACAAGTTCACCAATATTTGATCCGTATTGGAACGGGATAAGAATGCCCTTTAATGATGAGTTTGATTTCTATGTGCAAGAATTTAATCATCGTGCCAGCGATAAAAAATTGAATAGTGATGTGATGTTGATGTACAAACTTGCAGAAGCTATTAATAAACCTCTAGCGTTAACGGCTTTACCGTATCCTGATTGGAATTATATGGTTGATAATCCAGGATCTGTAGATTTGGTGCGTACATGGATAGCTCAAGCATATGCAAATGGTGCAATATTCATGGCGCCTGAACATATGTGGGCCTACCAAGGTGCATTGCAGCGATATTACGATCCCGCGGTAGGGGATTATGATTATATTTATGCTTGGATAAATGAAAAGTCGTTTATGTTTGATGGCTACGAAACGGTTGCCAATGTTGGATTAATATATAGTCATCAAGCATATCGTGAAAATCAGTACGATAAGTTAGATATATTTCCCGCAGCTTTAGAGCTCATGGAACAAAATATTCCATATAAATTATTAGTCGCTGGTGATAACTGGTGGCCAAAATATTTAACTGATAGCGAACAAAGTTATGCCATGGACAATTTTAACGTCATTGTAAAAACTAACTTTAATGGCACAACACTTAACGCCTCACAAACAACAAAACTTAACACCTATCAGAATAAAGTTGTCAATTGGTCAGATACGGCCTCAATAACGGATCTATTACCCAAAGAGATGTCTGTTGATGTTGCACAGATTGCGCTATTTCCTAGACAAAATACCGATTTAAATGCAGCCATGAGCAATGCGCCCCGCATAATGCATTTAGTAAACAGAGACTTTAATGCAAGTACTTCGAGCATAAATGCAAAAAGCAATTTAACCATCACAATTAATGACAGTTTATATAGTGATGTCATCTCAGGCTTTGTCGGCGCCATTTATACTCAAGCGGGCCAACCAGCTATTCATTTAGATACCAGCTACAAAAATGGTATCACCACAGTGAAAGTACCTGAACTAAAAAGTTGGGGGTTAATCGAACTGTATACCAAAACAGGATTTCCATGTGAAGAAACGCCAGAGATTTGCAGCTCTTAACTATTTCTAGTACTAGCGCAACTTAAAAATACACACGAGTATTCGCTTAGCAACACAGTTGAAAGTATTAATAGTGCTTTAAACCAAAAAATAGTTTACATAATAACTTTCAACTGCTAAATTAATTTGTAAATTGTTAACAATAATCATTTTCATGTTTATTTAAGTACATTAACAAAATTTCAATCACAGGTAATAACAAAAATGACAACCTATACAGAAGTGACTACAACCTCTGACTCACATACAGAGCAATTACCTAAAACCATCAAATTCAATTATGGCATCGGGGATTTCGGCAATAATATTATTTGGCATACCATGGGGTTGTGGTTAGCTTATTTCTATACTGACGTATATGGCTTAAGCGCGATACATGTCGGTACTATGTACCTAGTGGTAAGAATATTTGACGCGATTACAGATCCATTAGTGGGCTTATGGGTTGATAGAACACGAACTAAGTATGGCAGTTGTCGGCCATTTATTCTTTACGGAACAATTCCATTAGCCATTACCTTTATCATGCTCTTTTACACACCCGATCTTACTGATACTGGTAAACTTATTTATGCTTATACGAGTTATGCATTGTTAACCCTTGCTTATACCTTGGTCAACGTGCCTTTTTCATGTATGGCTGGTTTTTTAACTAGGGATTCAGACGAACGCACTGTATTACAATCTTTTAGATTTGGTCTAGGCATGCTCGCGTCAGTATTTGTGTCATATACAACGTTATCCTTAGTGGCTTCTTTAGGCGACGGTAATGACCAGCAGGGTTTCTTCTATACCGCTATTGTTTTTTCCATCCTAATTATGGCTTGTTTATATTATTGTTTTTTTACCGTTAAAGAAGTGTACCCAGCCCCTCCCCTTATAAGTAACAACACCAAACCAATTAAACAATTACTGGCAGATATTAAGGCGGCATTTAAGAACCAACAGCTTGTCATATTATTTTTAGGCAACATTCTCTTTTTTATCACCCTAACGCTAAAAGCTACACCCTCTGTCTATTATGTGAAAGAAGTACTAATTAACGCTGAACATTTACTCACAACATTTATGACATGGGGAACAGTTGGTGCAACATTAGGCGCTGCGCTATCTGCAGTGTTATGGACAAGATTTGATAAAGTTCGCGCATATAAAGCTTTAATGTTTATTTGTGGTGTACTAACGGCGATTCCTTACTGGATGCCAGGTACCGAGTTCCTGTCTATTTTAATGTTAGGTGTCATCGTATCTTTTCTATCTTTAAGTATGGTACCACTAATATGGAGTATGTTAAGTGATGTAGTTGATTACCAACTTTCACTTACCGGCAAAAACATGTCGGGGCTTTTCTTTGCTCTATTTCTATTTACCTTAAAAGTTGGCTTGGGCGTTGGTGGCGCGTTATCACTGTGGATCATGGGAAAAACAGGCTATGTTGCTAATATTCCACAACAGAGTGAAGAAGTCATAGAAAGCATTAACTTTATCAGTACATTATTACCTGGCATTTTATTCATCATCGCTGGGCTGATCATGATGTTCTACAAATTAGATAAAACACGAAGAGCTGAAATAAAGCTTAAGCTGTATGGAGAATAAGTAAGTGAACGAATTAAACAACAATATTAGTGCGGCTATGAAAAGGCACACAGTAGATGATAGTGAAAATGAATTATATACCCGTTTTCGATATCAACCAGTAACAGGTTTAGGCTATGAAAAAGGTATAAACCGTCGCGATCCTAGTACGATTATCAAAGTAAATGAAAAATATTATATTTGGTATACCCGTAATGAGTGTCAAAAATCAAGTTGGTTAAATGCTGACATTTGGTATGCAACAAGTGACGATGGCAATACATGGCAAGAACAAGGCCCTGCGGTAAAAAGAGGACCCGAAGGTGCTTGGGACGAATATAGTGTCTTTACCACTGAAATATTAGTCGCTGAAGGTAAGTATTATTTATGCTATCAGGCTAAGCGGAACAATGACCCGTTAAATGTCGTAGGCATGGCAACAGCTGCAAATCCTGATGGCCCCTGGACAAAATTAGCAGAACCTATTTTAGAGCCTTGTAGGGATGGCAAACTTATTAATCCTAACGAACACGGAGACTCTAATTGGGGAGCGGCATTGGAGCTTGGTTCATGGGATAGTGGAGCCATTCATGATCCTGGAATCATTAAGTTCAATGGGCAATATTATTTGTACTATAAAGGGCATGCTATTGGTGAAAAAATGTTTACTGATTCCAAATGGGGCGTAGCCATAGCTGACCAACCTGAAGGACCATACGTTAAACATCAAGCTAACCCAGTTTCTAATAGTGGTCATGAAACATGGGTATTTCCGTGGAAAACTGGTATGGCGGCGATTGTTGATTGGGCGGGACCAGAAAAAGGCACCATTCAATATTCTGAGAATGGTATCGACTTTGAAATTGTCACAACGCTTGAAGACATCCCCCCTGCGGGTGGCGCTTACGTACCTGACAAGTTTTTGGATAACAGCGATGGACAAGGATTTTCGTGGGGGCTAGCCCATTATGGCGCTTCAGATTGGTGCTTTTTAGTCGGTTTTACTTGTGACTTAACTCGCAATGGAGAAAAAGACTTAGGATGGCACGGTTTTCCTCATTACAGTACCATAAGAGATGTGATGAAAGAGCCTGAACGTTTTGGCATTACTAGAGAAAATTTATTTCAAAAAAAATAGGTTAAACGTCAAACTGACTAAGTATTTTAGGTGAGGTTGATCACAATCAACCTCACCGCGCACAAGTATCAGGAGGATATAACGAAGGCTTATTTTTCACTGAGGATAACAAAGGTGCGCATGATGAAAAATATTTCCTGTCACTAAACAAATAAAAATTTGAAATCAATTACTCCCAGTCTCTTTGAGCATTTTGACCAAAAATACCCAAAAGCGAAAGTAGCTAGTATCGTTCGTTGGAATACCATTTATGATAATTTATACGGTGATATTTCATATTGCCCCCTACAATAATTGATAATAGAGAAATGCATCAATCAAACTTACTGGCAACTTTGAAAGCTCTTTTGAATGAAAAACGTTTTTCGTCTCAATTACAACTTTCAAAAGCATTATCCCAGCGTGGTTTTAATAATATATCTCAGACACAAGTATCTCGACTAATTAACAAAATAGGTGCAATCAAAGTAAGAAATGATAGAAACAAGGTTGTATATAAATTGCCTGAACACGAGTTTATCCCTCAAATGCACAACTATATTGATACGGTAGTTTTGAGTATCAAACATAATGACAATCAAATCCTTATCAAAACTGCTGCAGGGGGAGCAGAGATAATATCTAAGATCATTGAAAATATGGATGATTCGATAGGAGTCTTAGGCTGTATAGCAAGTAGCAATACAATATTAATCATACCCAAAAATGTAAATATAATTAATAAAGTAATTCATAGCATTAGAACTGTTTTGGACTTAAAAGGTACTATTTAACAATGCGACTTGTGTATAAAAGTCGATTATTAATATCGTACTTTATTTGTCTTCTTTCTCTTAAATCGACATATTAGATTTCACTTTAAAAAAATAGTAACTTATAGCTAATGAAAAATATTTACTCTATTTCACTTTAAATGTAATCTCATTTTGAACCAATATTAAATACCTATTTACTTAATCTTAGGTAATAAAAAAGCGAGCAATACATTTCTGCATAGCTCGCTTTATTAAAAAACTCTGTTAACTATCTAGTCACAATCTTAATTACAGTCACAAACTTAATTACTTGTTGTCATGTTTCAACTAGTGATCACAACGCTTAGAGTTGGAAACTTTTCTGGTTTTTAGTAGCTGTAAATACAACAACTTATGATTTCAATAAAATCAATTAGAGTCGGAAACTTTAGGCTTTTCCACCTAGTAAACTTACAAATATAAACACTTAAGGATGGAAACAACCCAAGTATACAAATCATAATATATGGATAAAAAAACCGACCAATTCATGGCAACTAATACCACGAAGGAGACATTTTTCAGGTACAAAAATCCGTCTAGAAATGACTGCTTTGTGCCATTTAGTAGACGTTTACGGAGTGCATTCATACAATAATGTTATTGCGAAAAACTGATGTCCTTCACCGGATAATTCAGGTAGGTGTCTAACTTCTGCGGGTTGATCAAAATACTTTGATAATCCTTGAAGTAAGCCAAGTACAAATGGTTCAAGACCCTGACGATGTGATCGATATATTAAGTGAGCTTGCTTTACGCTTTCTCTTTGAAGTTCAAAAGTAGGTGGTGATAATTGAGTAAAAATTTTCCCTAAAGATTCGTGCATTCGATCTAAATTACTTAAGAATGTAAATAAGTCGCTCCCTCCTAATTGGTAATATTCTTGATAGTCCCCGTTAGTAGTCACTTCTATCCACCTTTCGCCTAAATGTATTAATAACTTTTCAGCGGATATTTCTAATAGTTTGCTAGTATAATGAATGATGTTATAAGTGGCAGCGTCCGTAAATTGATCTAATTCATAAATTTTACCTGCAAATGTACTATCTTGTAATAAGATTTCCTGCCAAAGGCTATCACCATAGTCTTCAACTAAAATTTGGCGTATGACTTTGTTCACCATTCCATACATGATTACCTTCGCTCCAAATACTTAAACCGCAGTAATTAAATAATAGACTAAAATGAGTTTTCAATTCGTTACGCCAACAAACCTTCACCAATAAGCTCTTAGCAAAAGAACTCCTTCATATGATATTCACAAATTTTACAATATGTGATGTGAAGGGCAGAAAATACTACAAAGCCGACCAAATTTAGAAGTAAATTTATTACTATAAATAGTCTTCTTAGCCACTACACAGGGGTCGTTCCGTAATTGTATTGGTAAGACTATGAAGCAAACATCGGCTACTGCGACTCTGATACTTCCTAAATACACTACTGCTATTAACGTCTGGAAGTTTAAATTAATTCGGATTAGATTTTATTTCGCTAACACTCTCGTAAGGAGTCAATAAGATTGATGACAAAAACGTGTGATATTAAAACAGCAAAGAACTGAAATGTGTTGGAATTGAAACCCTTTACAGGTGATTTTTTTAAGTTATTTATTTAAGCAATAATTTTTAACCACTCACGCGCCTCTTCTTCACTTTCTACATCATGTATAATAATGCCGGCCTTTTCTTCACTTTCTATATCACTTGTATTAATGTTGACCTCTTCTTCAAATTGGCATTGCCACAAAAGCAGCATTGGACAGTTATACCAAGGTAATGAGAAAAGAATTACGCACTGACAACATAAAAGTATTATCGATATACCCTGGAGGCGTAGACACCGAATTTAGAGAAGCCAAGCGCCCAAATTATTTATCTGCAGAAGATGTCGCTGACGCCATCGTTAATATGTTGTCGACAAGTGATAAAGCAAATATCCACGAATTAGTGATCAGACCTAGCAGCGAAGAAAATTACTGATATATCATTAATAGCAGCGGCCCCTAAAAATCATTCTTAATCATGATTTAGCTGCTACTGAATCACGCTCGATTAAATCAGCAATAAATAAATGAGTTTGGTTGTTTGGTTTATAATCAGCTTCACTCAGTTTTATCGCTAAATTAGTCGCATATAATGCCATTTCTTTAATAGGGTCATCCTTCCAACGCTTAGTCGCAGTAAAGTATTCAACTGACTCTTGGATATTATATTACGATTGTTTTATAAAAACTGATCGAAAATAACATTAAAAAATATGGAAGGATATATAGCTTCACCGACAACAAAAATGCTGGTTACTTGTTAAAATAGGAATTAAAGAAAATGAAGGATTTTCAATTAAAACCGTTTAAAAAGTACATATGGTATTAAATAATTTCATATCATTGCCCCCAAAATTGCGTAAGTACAGACTGAACTGTAAAGGATGTAACCAGTTAAAAATTGGCAGTTTTGAAACAGACGTTTAATTACTCAGTTTTTATAATTTCCAACTATCCATATATAATTTGAGAAATTACCGTCTAATAATAAAGTTACTTTTGACTAATTTTAGAGTACTTAAAGGTCGAGTACTACAATGCCGCTATATACGACAACGTTTCAGGATGCGACTTTACCAATTTAAGCAGCGTAACCGCTTGTCCATTAGGCGCACTACGTCCTTGCTCCCAATTTTCTAATGTTCGCACTGATGTGTGTAGGTAGTTAGCAAAGACACCACGGGACATGTGAAACTTTTCACGAATTGATAGTATTTCGTTTGGTGATATCACCAACTCATCCGCAATTTTCATCTCATGCGTCTTCAAGGTTAACTTACCTTCGCTATGGTCTTTTGCTTCTTTGAGTGACGTTGTTAGCTCTGCAAATAAATCACGTTTGTTCATTTTTCCAGACCTCCATAAAGTCTTTAAGTTGTTTTTTCTGGGTAGTCGTTAAATCTGACACTTCATTTTTGGCATACACGGTAAGTAAATAGAAACGACTATGTCGGTCGAAGTAGTAATAAATGACTCTTGCACCACCACGCTTACCTTTACCTTTTGCAGCCACTCTAATCTTTCGCAATCCACCAGTGCCCTGTATCACATCACCCTTAACAGGCTCCGATAACAATTCACGCTGGAATGCACTATATTCATCATCTGACATGTAGTCACTGCGATGTTTTTCAAAAATACTAGATTCAACAAATACGGCTTTCA
>Ga0209292_1001995_pt1 | contig 24198 bp, 22 predicted proteins | sample GOMGulsemesocosm_2_FD_184634 | JGI IMG/M metagenome (GOLD analysis project Ga0209292, IMG submission 184634) | Methane-oxidizing microbial communities from mesocosms in the Gulf of Mexico - GOM9C Gulf of Mexico (SPAdes) (version 2) | ecosystem: Environmental > Aquatic > Marine > Cold seeps... | reverse complement strand
CAGCAGTCAGCTTTAATGCCAATGTAGATGATACTCGCTTGCATCAGGCATATACTGCATTAGTGTCGTTGAGGAATCGCATGTTATGAGCCCTGTAAAAAATAGCCAACGCGGCGCTGCTTTGATTATAGGGTTAATATTTCTGGTACTACTGACGATCGTCGGATTAAGTGCAATGCGCAACGTGACCTTGCAGGAGCGCATAACTGGCAATAATGTTGACGCCTACAGAGCACAGCACAACGCGGATGTTGCTTTGTTTACGGCGGAGGAAAATGTCACCACTAGCACCTCTGATGCGCGCACCCGTTTCTTAAATACCCAGAATGATGGCGTTAGTCATGCGCTGGCGACGCTTTGGGCTGATTGCGGTAATGATGCGCTAGCAGACGATAATCTGTGTGAAAATCTTACCTCGGGTGCGCAGGCAAAGTATGAAGAGACGGCAGAGAACGATACTTTCATCGTTACTGTCAAAGCAAGTGGCAGTGCCGCGGCCAGTGCGATGCTGCAATCGACTTATGTCGGCAGAGTAAAAGAGCAGCGATGAAATAGAATAGCAGGGAATATTATGCGACTTAAAAAGATCATATTATCTCGGTACATATTACTCAGCGTCACCTTCTATACACCAGTATATGCTGCAGAGCTTAGCCTGCCACAATTCCCCTTGCAAATAACGGAATACGTAGAGCCGAATGTAATGCTGCTATTGGATACATCAGGCAGTATGGGGTTTGATGTCAACGGTAATAGTAACCCTGCGGCTGGGGATTCTCGCATGGATATCATGAAAGCAATTGCCACAGAATTAGTTACTGAAAACAAAAACATCCGCTTTTGTCTCGCGCGATTTCGCTATGATCAAGGCGCAAAAATTCTCTCTGAATGTGGCTCATCCAACGAAGACATCACAGAAATCACCACGCAAATTGCCGGACTGACTGCGGGTGGTTCGACACCTCTGGCGGAAGCTTATTATGAAGTGATTACCTATTTCGCCGGAAAAACCCCAAAGTATGTAAACGGGGGCAGTGGTTTCTCGGGAGACCACTCCAATAACGATAGAACATTGATCAATGATGTTACCTTGGGCAATGGTAAGTACAGGAGCCCGATTCAATATCGCTGCCAAAAAAACTATACCATCGTACTGACTGACGGAACCCCACAGCTAGATAGTTTTTTTCCAGATTTTCCCGCTGATAAAGAGAATATTTACGGATCACCTGCGCCCATTACAGATTACAATATTCATTCAAACCTTAGCGAAATAAGTGGCCCTGATGGAAATTATGATGGCGTTAATAATGACGGTGATGGTGGTAACCCGTACGATAATGCAACCTTAGGCGTCTATTACTTTTTGGATGATATGGCCAAGTACGCTTGGGATATAGACCTCAGAAATAGTGCGGATAGTGATGTTGCAGATGATCTCACCGGAGAGAGCTTTGGCAGTCCCAGCGACAGCGATGAGTTTAGTCAGCAGAATTTAAGTACTTTTACCGTCGGCTTTACCTTAGATATAGATATGCTTAGCCATGCGGCTGATTATGGCCAAGGCGGTGATGGTACTGATGATGCCAGTGATCATTATTATACCGCCGCTAATGAAGAGGAGTTAAGCGCGGCATTTGAGGACGCGATCAATGATATTGTTACAGAAAACTTGTCAACTGCAGAGCCAACTACTAACTCAGATTTATTCTCAGCGGATTTGAGATTATTCCAAACCCGGTTTGTCAATAATCAGTGGACTGGTGAGCTAATCGCGTACCAAATAGAGGATGTCACTTACAATCTGGTAGAAGAGTGGGTGGCGCCGGCAAGTTTTCCCAGTAATTGGGAAAACCGTGTGGTCGATTCTGCTATCAATGGCGGTGTCCCCTTAAAATGGGAACAATTAAGCACCACGCAAAAGACCGATTGGTTTGCAGATAGCAGTAATCGGCTCGACTATGTTCGCGGTAAAACAGCGACTGAGATAGGTGGTTCAAGCTATCGGGCCCGCGAGTCTCTGATGGGCGATATTGTTAATTCATCCCCCTTGTATGTTGGCCCACCTGAATCAGGTAAGTACGATTACACAGATATAGAAACCAGTTACCAGAGTTTTGTGGCCACCCATAATGCATCGGGGTCAGAACGTGAAACGATGATCTATGTAGGGGCTAACGATGGCATGTTGCACGGATTTGACTCCTTAGGGCAAGAGAAAATGGCCTTTGTTCCCAGCAAAGCCATGCCTAATTTGGCAGAGCTGAGCCAGACGGATTACAGTCACCTGTTTTACGTGGATGGCGCTCCAGTTGCCGCCGATGTTTACGGGCAATTTTCTACTGGCGCAAAATCTTGGAAAACAATTTTAGTGGGCGGTTTGCGAAGAGGTGGGCAGGCCATCTACGCCATCGATATCACTGACCCTTCTCGCTTTGAAAATGGCGATGACAGTGCCGATGAGACGCGTGCTGGGGAGACTTTTTTATGGGAATTCAGCGATGATGAAACCAGTGCAGCGAGCAGTTCAACAGATAAGTATACAGGCGATAAAGATTTAGGTTACAGCTATGCGCAGCCACAGTTGATGCGTTTAAATGATGGTGAATTTTACGTCGCAGTGGGCAGTGGTTATAACAGTACAGAGTCCGATGGGCATACAAGTACCACAGGCGATGCGGTATTATTTCTGCTCAATGTGGTCACCGGAGAAGTGGTTAAAAAAATTAGCACAGGTTATGGCATGGCTGAAGACCCCGCTAGCGGATCCTTAGGCAATGGGCTGGCAACTGTCAGCGGGTTTGATGCAGGCACACTGGATTTATCAGACGGAGAAATAAAAGGCAGTGGCGATGGTAAAATAGATTATATCTACGCCGGCGATTTATTTGGTAATGTCTGGAAATTTGATCTATCCAGCGCGACCCCAAGCGACTGGGATTATGTGGCTGAGACAAACCCAGATGATAGTTTAAATAGCGATCGAAATCCGCTTAAACTGTTTACTGCTAAAGATGCCGATGATGTTGTGCAACCTATTACCGTACAGCTGCAAGTGCATCAATTATATGACGGTGAAGTGATGCTGTTTTTTGGTACAGGTAAACTATTAGAAGAAACTGATACGCAGGCGGTAAACGTCGCGAAACACAGCTTTTATGGGATAGTCGATACTAATGCAGAGTTGGCAGGTCGCAGTGTGTTGTTAGAGCAACAGATAACCTATCAGGAATTAATTGTCAGCCAAGAGCAGCGTATTGTCACTGATTACATCCGAGACGATAGCCAAAAAGGTTGGTACCTTGATCTGCAAAAGCCACAATACGATACCAGCAATCAATTAAGTTATTTACAAGAAGGCGAGCAAGTTATAGTGACTGCTCGGATACTGGATAACGTCGTCTATTTTGTCACGAATTTTTCTGATCAAGATGCTTGTTTACCCCCCGTTAAAAAGAATTTCTTGATGACATTAGGGGTGAGATCAGGCGCCTCGCTTGAGCATATCATCATTGATACTGATGGTGACGGTGTCATCGATTTCAATGATAATGCCAATTTTGGCGACAACCCAACCAGCAATGCTGTTAGCGGGCGTACCGGTTATGGCTCACAGTTACCTGTCATTGTTAAAACGGATAGTGAGGGTGCTGGTTTAATCTGTGATGGTACAGATTGCGATAAAATGCAGGCGCCAGATAAAGAGTGGCGAAGAACTTCCTGGAGAGAGATAAAAACCAATTAACAGTTAGGCATTGGATAAAAAAGTGAGCGTAGTTATATAGATTTCTAAAGAGTATCAATAGGTTCGTCGATGAATAAATTAAGCATTTCTTTAGCCGTTATATTGGGGAGCTTTTGTTCCTCAACACTAATGGCTGAACGGTCAATAGAGCAGATATCTGCAATAAATTATCAAGTTAGAGAAATTATAATGGGGGGAGAAAAGTACTATCTACCCGCCAAAATACGGACACAGAATGGCCGCAAGCTCCCTATAGATATTAACAGTTTGAGAGAGGGAATGGTGGTGAATATTGACTACCAACCTGCAGCAGGTAAGCCACGTCGTATAAATTTTATTGAATCTGCAGTGCATTAGATCATCGAGCTACAAATCTATTTATCGTGCATCTATTCCCACCTCTTGGTGTGTCAATTTGGTATCACCATTAGCCCCTGCATATATTCTCCATCTGCGAAAACCCTTCTATGTGACAGAGCAAGCCACGACAGCTTTTAGGAAGACTAGATTGCCTAGTTTTTATCGCGGTTGTTCGAAAGTCATACTAGCGTTTATAAATAATTACCCCATAAACTGGCGAGAAACCTGTATTTTTATTAATGTAAGATGAATGAATGTTTGGGTGATACGGATGTTGATAATCTTTCATGAACTGATTTTAGTGTTTGTATCGCATTTTCAGTGCCTCTTTAAAGAAGCTAGAGTCTGATATGTATCATCAACAAGGTCAATCTTATATAGAAGTGTCAGTAGCATTGCTGCTCATTAGCTTGTCACTTACAGGGCTAGTTACCTCAATGCTATCAGCGCAACATCTCAGTCGACATGCTATTGAGCGTTTCGATGTTGCTTTGCTGATGAGTAATATATCCAATCAGCTCTATTTGAATAGCGCAGAATCCTCTAGAAAACAAAGCGAGTATTTAATGCAAATCGACCAAGCGACAATAATATCGGTTAATTGTACTGCAACGAAAGAGTGTGCTCAGCGTCTGCAGGCACTTCAAGATTTACAACATTGGCAGCAACGCTTAAACCGCAAGTTAGTCGCTTATAACTTGGTTCTATGCAGGGATGGCTCTATGAGAGATGGCATGTATGCAGACACTGATGGCTGCGATAATAAGCACTCCAGCCCGTTGGTGATTAAGTTATGGTGGAAAGGGGCTGGTACTGATGAGCTGTACTTCTATGCTTTGGAATATGGGGTTTGAAATTTCAAATGGGCTATTCAATGGTGCAGTTGCTGATTAGTTCAATGCTTGGGTTGCTCCTTAGCGCCGCCGTTTTAAGTACCTTGTACGCTGCTATTTTATCCAATCGCTTAAGGCATGCGACAGAAACGGTACAAGAAAATGCTGCTTTAACAGAGTACTTTATTGCCAGGGATATGCGGGCTATGGGTTTTAAAAGCTGTTTCAAGCCACCCTATCAACTGATCAATAATGTTTCTAAAGGCATTGTAGGCCAGCACTTTGATTTGTTTGCTAAGCCTTTAATTATAACTAAGGCATTCCAACAATCAGATCTCATCAGCTTTGTAACAGTACTCAATGGTACAACACAGCTCGCTGGCAGTATGGCGACATTACACGCCCCACTAGATTTGGTAAATGACAATCGCATACAAAAGCAGCAAGAGCTATTGATTACCAACTGTGAAGCTGCTGATCTTGTTAAGGTTTCATCTATTTGGAATAATCGATTGTCGCACAACTTTACAGCCAATAAAGAGAGCAATTTAAGCGAAAATTATCAGCGAGGTGCTCTAATTTTCCCGCTATCACTAGTGAGTTATAAATTAGCGAAGGGAGCAAGTGGTCGTACAGGTCTGTTTCGTAAAGAAGGGGAGGGCTCTTATCAGGAGTTAATACCTAATGTCGAAAATTTTCGGATAGAAGTTGGTGTTTATAGCAAGCCTCAAAAAATACTAAAATATTTTCCAGCACAGTCGCTGGCCGAAATATCTAATCCGGTTAGCTTGCGTGTCTATTTGTTGCTCAGCTCGACAGCACCAGTGCTCAACAAGAAAATGCAATACCTGCATTTTTCAGGAGATCTAGTTTTGGCAAAAGATCTGCGGTTTTATAAAGCATATTCAATCTTGATTGCGTTGCGTAATGCAAAATATGTATTAAACCAACCAGCAAAGCGTTTTGCCGGTGAATAAGCAGCGAGGCAGTTTTATATTATTGGTATTAGTACTCACTTCATTTCTCGCCAGTTTGTCACTGCTGGGAATGAAAAACACTATTCAAAACAGCAAGCTAACCGCTGGGTTTATCAGTTACAAATTGGCATTTTCCCGCGCTGAAGTCGCTTTGAAAAAAGCAGAAAAGCAGTTGAGGATGGATGAGCAATTGCACATTAAGGCAGCAGAAATAGTAGAGGCTAAAGGTCATAAAGGAAAAATAACACAGGATAGGTTGATAATCAGTAGAGTATTATTGGATGATCGTCGTATCTGGCATGATAATAAACAGACTGTTGTTGAAGCGGCTAAGCTGGCTGAGTATTCTTCCGTGACAGTGACTGCCAGTTATCGTGTCGAAAAGTTATTGTTGGTGAGTAAAGATGGAACAACACACTATTATAGAGTGACGGCTACAGGGTTTGATCGAGAAGGCTTAAGTGTTGTTAGCTTGCAAACGATTGTTAGCTATCAGGACAAGTTGCAACGAGTGTCGTGGCAGCAGATTCCGTAATGGATATATTTTGAAGGCGCAAAGGCGAGAGACAGCCTTTAGTTTAATTGAGCTTTTAACCACACTGGCAATCAGTGCTTTTTTGCTGCTCATCGCCCTGCCTACCTTAAGTGTTATTATCGATAAACAACGCCTAGAAAGCAGAGTTGAGTTGTTGTTGCTATCGATCAAGCAGGCAAAAGTGTCAGCTATTAACTACAACAGCCACATAATCATCTGTCGAAAATCATTGCAACAGACAACTTGTGCTGGAAGTAGTAGTAAAGGTAAAGGAGACTGGAGAGATGGCTGGCTAATATTTGATGATCTTAATATTGATCATCAGTATCAAGTGACAGAACCATTAATTCATGAAATGGCCATAAATATCAATCGCTGTGAGATTGTGTTTAATAGAGGAGATTATTTAAGCTTCGAACAATTCGGGGTATTAACCGGAGGGAAAGCGGGGAGCTTTAAATTATCCTGTAATGATCAGCGCACCCAGTTAGTCGTTAACTGGGTGGGCAGGGTTAGGCGTCAATAATGAAGCTGGAAATTAAAATATAGCTTAGTCATATATGGTTGGAATAGGTTGACGCTTGTGTTCTGTTTTTAAATAGATACTGACAATCTTCTGTTCTATAGCGGCGCTAACTTCAAGACCTTCTAAGAAATCATCCAGCTGATCGTAGCTTAAGCCTAGTGCGAGCTCATCCGCTTTTTGTGGTGCGAGCTCTTCCAAATCAGCGGTGGGGGTTTTTTCTATCAAGATAGCCGGTGCTTTGAGATAGGCAGCTAATTGACGCACTTGACGTTTGCTCAAGCCAAATAGCGGTGCAAGATCACAAGCTCCGTCCCCCCACTTAGTGTAAAAACCAGTAATGTTTTCAGCCGAGTGGTCTGTGCCAATGACTAATCCTGAGACAATGCCGGCAATATGGTATTGCGCCGCCATGCGCTGACGCGCTTTCAAATTGCCTTTACTAAAATCGATAGCCGCAGCAGAAGGGCTTGCTATATTGGCAGCTGCTAGGCCCGTCAACACTTGCTGATGCAGTCCTTGAGTGCCCGCTTCAATATTCACCGTAACGCTTTGTGAAGGGGTGATAAACTGCAGCGCTAGTTGCGCATCTTCTTCATCTTGCTGTTGGTTAAACGGTAGGCGTACGGCGATAAATTGGTAGTCGCTACCTTGGGTATTTAGTTGCTCCACCGCCATCTGGGCTAATTTTCCACAAGTGGTAGAGTCTACCCCACCACTGATGCCCAGCACTAAGTTTTTAAGGCCAGAACTTAGCAGTTGTTGTTTGATGAAATCGACACGCCTTTGCACTTCATGCTGCGCATCAATCTGAGGTAATACTTGCATAAGTTGACGGATAGTTTGGCTGTTCATGTTGGTTTCCCGAAATTAATTAAAAAGGCCAAAGCTAAGCTTGTTTATCCAAGAGCGTTTTGCAGCAGGTTTTTTTTCCTCATTTATTTCTTTTGTAGCAGGTTCTGTGATCGTAGCCGGAGACCATAGTGGCGGTTGGTTACTGCTTGCACCAAACAAGCCAAAAGTGGCGGTACTTAACAGGCTCTCCACTTTGGTCTCATAATTTGTCACCGTATATTGGGGGAAGTTCTTGTTCAGTACTAGCTTGCTGTCAGCGGCTAAGTCATCAAGCCCTAATTGTGTATAGGCTTGATACATGATTTCAAGCGCTCGTGGGGTCGCGATAGATTCCTGATAATTTTCTATGACAAAGCGACCTCGATTGGCGGCGGCAACATAGGCACTTCGCTCCATATAGTACTGAGCCACTTGAACTTCATGAGTAGATAAACGATTTTTTAAAAATAACATGCGCTTGTTGGCATCTAATGCGTATTGGCTATCAGGGTGGCGACTGACTAAGGTTGCAAATGCGTCAAAAGATTCTAGTGCCGCTCCTGGATCGCGCTGGTTCTGATCGATAGGTAGGTACTTTTCAAGCCAGCCTGAAGTTTGTTCAAAAGCAGCTAGGCCTTTTAAATAGTGAGCATAATCGACGTTTTCATGGGTAGGGTTTAAACGTACAAAACGATCGGCAGAGACAACGGTAGCATCTGGCTCGCCATTCTTATAATAAGCGTAAATAAGTTCTAGCTGTGCTTGCTGAGAAAACTGTCCAAAAGGATAGCGAGCCTCTAATAGCTCAAGTTTTTCAACAGCGAGTGCAAAATCTTCATCCTTCAACGCTTCAATAGATTGCAAATAGAGAGTGTTTTCAGGAATATCGGGCTTTTCTGTCTCTGGTCCAAATATCGAACAGGCAGAGGTTAGCGCACAAAAACTAATGATCAAAAGTACTTTTGAAAAACTCATTCAATTTTATCCTAAAGGGTATTTGTTAATGAAATCTCGCCAAGGTTCAATATAGTGAGACCGCTGCATAATATAACGAACGAGTGTCGTCTGTATGTGGAAGTCTCATTGTGTTTAGATAAGCCTAAGCAGTCATCTATTTATGCCCATATTGTAACGAGTTGTATGCTGGAAACAAGTACTGTTAAAGCTCAATAATCAACTATCCCAGAACAGCTTAGCTCGCTTTGGCTGCTTTCTCTTGCGGGTGCTGCTTATTATCCTAAATTTGACCGTAGATTCAGCAAAGTATGCACAAGTGCGTAATGCACCTAGTAAACAAGTAAATATTATCACCACCGAAGCGGTGACCACTGGTTTTTCTTTTTTCTAGGCACAGCAATGTCTTGCACAGATTTTTTGCCCCCAACTAGCAACTTTATGATTATCCTGTTGAGGATTTAGGTTGCGCATTATTGATCTTTATTAATGCTTGCAACAAACTTCGATTTAATCGCTCGTATTAGCGCAGATTGGGGTATAATGCAGCCATTAAAAAATCTAAGTCTTTGGTCTTATTGTCGATCAGAGCTGTTGGTAAAATCGGAAAGTTAATGTCAGAAAGTATCGAGTTAGAAAGTCGCGTTCCCAGTGAATACACCGGTAAACGTTTTGATCAAGTTGTCGCACTATTATTCCCTGAATATTCAAGATCGCGTTTAACAACGTGGATTAAAGAAGGGGCTATATTAGTTGACGGTGAAGTCCTCAAGCCGCGAGAAAAACTCTACGGTGGTGAAAAAATCAAGGTTAATGCCGTGGTTGAAGACATGGATGTACACGAGCCAGAGGAAATGGATTTAGATATTGTCTATGAAGATGATGATATCTTAGTGGTCAACAAACCCGCAGGTCTAGTCGTGCATCCGGCAGTCGGAAACCGTACCGGTACACTGCTCAATGGACTCTTGTTCCACTTTCCTGCGATTGCTAAAGTGCCTAGGGCGGGTATCGTGCATCGTCTTGATATGGACACTACTGGTTTAATGGTGGTTGCCAAGACGATTCAAGCTCAAACAGATTTAGTGGGACAGTTGCAAGATCGCTCTATGGGTCGTGAGTACGAAGCTATTACCAATGGCGTGATGACTGGCGGTGGCTGTGTTGAGGAAGCGATGGGACGTCACGCGACTAATAGATTAAAAATGGCGGTTGTCTCCATCGGTAAAGAAGCGGTGACTCACTATCGTCTATTGGAAAAGTTTCGCGCTCACACGCACATTCGTTTGAAGCTTGAAACAGGTAGAACCCACCAGATCCGAGTGCACATGGCGCACATTAATTACCCTCTTGTCGGAGATCAAACTTACGGCGGACGCGCACGTTTACCTAAAGGTATCGAGGAAGATACCATAGATGCGCTGCGTGGCTTTAAACGCCAGGCTTTGCATGCTAAGAAGCTTGAACTTTGGCACCCAGGCACTGGTGAACAGATCAGCTGGGAAGTGCCGTTGCCTGAAGATTTTGAAAAATTGTTAGCGGTATTGCAAGAAGATGCTAAAGGCTACGAAGAGTACTAATGCAAAGGGTTTTTGCCAGCTGGCCTAAGATGCAACCTGGTTCGAGTGATGAGTCGCAAGATATTGTCGCTTTTACCACCACTAGATTAACGGGCAATTCCAAACCTCCCTTTGATGGTTTTAACTTAGGCCTGCATGTTGGTGATGAATCGCAAGCCGTGTTAGATAATCGCACCGCGCTGTTAAATAGCTGTGCACTGCAAGACGCACAATGGTTAGAGCAAGTTCACGGTGTTGATTGCGTAAAATCGACCAGAGCAAGTTTAGTGTCTGTGGCTGATGCTTGCTGGAGCGATGAAACTGAACTTGCCTGTGTGGTGATGACGGCGGATTGCCTGCCGGTCGCCTTTAGGCAAGGTGACAAAATAGCGGTTGCGCACGCTGGTTGGCGTGGCTTGCTCAATGGCGTGTTAGAAAACACCCTCTCTGGGTTAGATCCTACGACTACTGATATATGGTTGGGCCCTGCAATAGGTGCTCAGGCCTTCGAAGTAGGCTCAGAAGTTCGCGAGCAATTTATTGATCGCGATGCCAGTAGTGAGGCTGCGTTTATTGCCAGCGCTAATCCCGGCAAGTGGATGGCTGACCTTTATCAGTTAGCGAGGCTTAGGTTAGTGTATGCAGGAGTCGCTTCGCAGCGCATTTATGGCGGCGATTATTGTACCTACACCGATAGTGGGCGTTTTTTTTCCTATCGACGCGATGGCAGTACTGGACGTATGGCAACGGTTATTTATCGTAGAAAAGCGTAAAGAATTAAAATCTATCTGGTAACTCGTTATTGTGCGCATGAATTATCCTTTAAATTTTATTTCGCCTTGAAAATGGCCAAAATTATGCAAGCCATTCTCGCTACACTATCTAGATTGAACAGCGCTCAGAAAAAACACTGTATCTGAGCTATGATAAATTTAGGAGAGTGATAATGGGTGTTGAAAATTTTTATTTAGAGTTGGGCCAGCTCAGCGAGAAATCCGTACAAAGCTTAGAGACTTCATTCGACAATTTACCTAAAAGCAACTATCTAGACGGTGCTTATCGCCTGCGCCGTTATTCTCATTTTAGCTACACCCAAAATACACTTAAGCTACTACCCACTAAAGCCTTTAGCCAAAACGCTGAGATCAATGAATTTCAGGGCAGCGTGGCGAGAGAGTATCAAGATATAGAAGCATCGGTGGTTGGCAGTAGTGGTTTTGATGAAATGTTTAGCAGTTTTAAAAAAATGGCAAACATCGCCGATGAGACCCCGATTGAAGTACATCAAATGCGTATTTTAGGGACAAAGGATACGGCGGTTGAAGCTGCACCAGAGGGAGTGCATCAAGACGGTTTTAATTATTTAGCCGTGTTTGTGATAGATCGCAATAATATTGCAGGTGGTGAAATTTGTGTGCATCCAGCCAAAGCGCAAGCGCCAATTTTCAAACACGCTTTTGATCACGGTGAGTTTGTAGTGCTAAATGACAAACGTTTTTGGCACAGTGCAGCGGCTTTGCAAGCGGTCAATGATGATGCAGCTTATATGGATGTATTTGTATTAACAGCTTAAATGGAAGTTACAGTTATCAAGGTTATTTCTGTATAATGATGCGATAATTTAAGTGAGTATAAATTAATCATGTGGGAAATATGCAAAAACTAGATAATACTGATCGAAAGATATTAGCATTATTACAGCGCAATAATAATTTATCTGCTGCAGAAGTAGCAGAGCAGGTGGGGCTGTCTCAATCTCCTTGTTGGCGGCGGATTAATCGCCTGCAAGAAGAGGGGGTTATCAGGGGGGGGGTGGCCTTATTAAACCGTAAAATACTGGGCTTGAACGTCGTCGTTTTTGTCAATGTTAAGCTCTCAATGCACGGTTGGAATATGCTCAATGAATTTGAGCAAGCCATTGTCAGCTTCCCTGAAGTACTTGAGTGTTGGACAATTTCAGGAAGCATGGATTTTACCTTACGAGTAGTGACTAAAGACATTGATAGCTACGAGCACTTTTTACGTAGAAAATTGTTACAGCTGCCTCACATTAAAGAGGCACAAAGTAATTTCACTATGACAGAAGTTAAAAATACCACAGAGTTGCCTCTAGAAATTATTTGATCTAAATCAGTACCAATAAAATTCAAACTTGAAAAACCTTGAAATGCTCCAATATAAAAGTGATCCAAAAGCGGTCACTTTTGCATGATACTCTTAACCGAGTTAAGGAGCACAAATGCGTCCAGAAAAATTCACAGCCAAATTACAGCAGGCGATTAGTGATGCTCAATCACTGGCAATCGCCAACAATCACAATCAAATAGAACCCTTGCACTTGTTAGCGGTATTACTGCAAGAGCCCGGCAGTGTGGTCAATACACTACTGGCTAAATTGGTCAATCTCCAAGCGTTAATGAGCAAAGTTAGCAGTGCAGTACAAGACTTACCGCGTATCAATAACCCCGATGGTGACGTGCGTTTATCGACACCCAGCAGTCGTCTTATTAATCTCGCAGAGAAATTGGCGCAGCAGCGTCAAGATCAATATATTGCCACCGAAATACTATTATTGGCGATGATCGATGATAAATCCCCCGCCGGTAAATTATTAAATCAAGCCAATGCCAATAAGGCGCAATTACACAGTGCCATCGATGCGCTGCGCGCAGGAGAAAGTGTGCAAGATAGTCATAGTGAAGATAACCGCCAATCACTGAGTAAATACTGTATTGATTTAACCGAGCAAGCAGAGCTAGGTAAGCTCGATCCTGTCATCGGTCGTGACGATGAGATTCGTCGTGCGATTCAAGTATTACAGCGACGCACTAAAAATAACCCGGTATTAATTGGTGAGCCGGGAGTAGGCAAAACGGCGATCGTTGAAGGTTTAGCACAGCGCATTGTCAATGGAGAAGTGCCTGAGGGGCTCAAACACAAAAGAGTGCTGTCGCTGGATATGGGGTCACTGATTGCCGGAGCTAAATTTCGCGGTGAGTTTGAAGAGCGCCTTAAAGCGGTACTTAAAGAGCTGGCAAAAGCAGAGGGCCAGATTGTTTTATTCATTGATGAACTGCATACGATGGTTGGTGCTGGTGGCGGTGATGGTTCTATGGATGCCGGTAACATGCTCAAACCGGCGCTGGCCCGAGGTGATTTGCACTGTGTCGGTGCTACCACTTTAGATGAATACCGAAAGTATGTTGAAAAAGATGCAGCGCTGGAGCGTCGTTTTCAAAAAGTATTAGTTGATCAGCCTGATGAGCAAAACACTATTGCGATACTGCGCGGCTTAAAGGGGCGCTACGAGGTGCACCACGGTGTTGATATTAGCGATTCGGCGATTATCGCCGCGGCTAAATTATCACAGCGTTATATTACCGATCGACAGCTGCCGGATAAGGCGATAGATCTGATCGATGAAGCGGCTTCTGGGATTCGCATGGAGATGGATTCAAAGCCGGAGGAGTTAGACAAGTTAGAGCGCAAAATTATCCAGTTAAAGATGGAGCGCGAAGCGCTTAAAAAAGAGCGCGATCAAGAGGCTAAACAACGCCTACAAGAGCTATTGGCGAGTATTGAAAAACTAGAGCAATCTTTTGTCGATTTAGAAGAAGTCTGGGTGGCCGAAAAAGCGGTGTTTCAACACGCACAACAGCTTAAGGAAGAGTTAGATCAGGCGCGTATTGAAATGGATCAGGCGAGCCGTGCTGGTGATCTCAGCAAAATGTCACAGATTCAGTACGGTAGCATCCCCGAGTTGGTAAAGCAGTTAGAACAGGCAAAACAAGCGGAGCAACTGGCAGAGCGCAACAATAAGCTGTTACGTAATAAAGTCGGCGAAGAGGAAGTCGCCGAGGTTGTTTCGCGTTGGACGGGTATACCGGTGCACAAAATGCTGCAGGGCGAGCGCGATAAGTTACTGGCGATGGAGTTTGAGTTACAAAAGACAGTGATCGGACAAAATGAGGCCGTCATCGCGGTTGCCAATGCTGTGCGCCGCTCTAAAGCGGGTCTTTCTGACCCCAATCGTCCCAATGGTAGCTTCTTATTTTTAGGTCCTACAGGGGTCGGAAAAACAGAGCTGTGCAAGACGTTGGCCCATTATCTGTTTGATACTAAAGAGGCGATGGTGCGCATTGATATGTCGGAGTTTATGGAAAAACACTCAGTGGCACGATTGATAGGGGCACCTCCTGGCTATGTAGGTTACGAAGAAGGGGGGTATTTAACTGAGGCAGTGCGGCGCAAGCCGTATTCGGTGTTGCTCTTAGATGAAGTAGAAAAAGCTCATGCAGACGTATTTAATATTCTATTACAAGTACTGGAAGATGGTCGCTTAACGGATGGACAGGGAAGAACAGTGGATTTTAGAAACACCATTGTCGTGATGACTTCGAACTTAGGTTCACATCTGATCCAGAATTTTTCCAGCAACGATGATTACGCCAAGATGAAAAGCGCAGTAATGGAAGAAGTGGGCAATCATTTTAGGCCAGAAGTGATCAACCGCATTGATGAAGTGGTGGTTTTCCAGAGCTTGCAAAAAACAGAAGTCGCCAAAATAGCCAGTATTCAGCTCGCTTTATTAAAAGTGCGTCTCAAGGACAAAGGGCTAAGTTTTGCCATATCTGAGCAGGCGATGAGCAAATTGGTCGACTTAGGTTACGAGCCTGTCTATGGTGCTAGGCCACTAAAGCGTGCTATTCAACAGTGGATAGAAAACCCGCTGGCAAAAGCGCTGCTTGCCGGTCGTTATCAAAGCGGTGAGATAATACAAATTGGCGTGAGCGAAGGAGAGTTCAGTTTCTCATAAAAAAACGGCAAATCCGCCAGTGCGGTTTTGCCGTTGATTTATTAGTTTTATTTGCAGTAGACGCGGTGTCTGGATGGGGACTAATTAAGCGGGCTGAGCTGTCTCTTTTTCAGATTCAGCCGTGACTTCTTGAGTTGCATGGCTAATCATCTGGTTAATCTTAAGACTTTCCTCTGTGCTCGCCCCTTCTAACAGCGCCTGTTGTATCATTGAGTTTATCCGCTCTTTACGCAATATAAACAAATCGTGCAGAGAATAAGTAATAGGCAAACGTTGTTCTGGGTCTTCTTCAACCAACAGTTTAATCAGGCCGCCAGATTGTTTTGGCAGTGCCAAGACCATGTTAATCGCCAAGTCACTAGGTTTTAGCGATGAGCCTTCCAGGGCTGTTTTAATCAATATCGCCGGGTCTTTTGGCTGTTGCGCCAGTGCCACTAATAGTAATCTTAATTCGGGGTCAGCTATATCTGTCACATTGGCGCCGTGGCGTATATCTAGCTCGGCAGAGCCGGTCGGTTGCATGCTGATTTGATAGGGCCCCGCCTCTTGCAGTGTTTCGGTACGCACAAATATTTTACGCACTAACAAAAATACAATCACAAATGCATGTACCGCAATGAGAAAGTAGTAGAGCCAGATGGTGCTAAATTGCGTCATCAGGAAGCCCGCTGAAATAGGCCCTATGACACCGCCGACCCCGAGTATTATCTGCATAGTGCTGGTGGCTGGCATGGCATCTTTTAAGTCGATGTGGTCAAATATTTGCGTGACGGCTAATGGAAATAAGGCTACTCCAGAACCGCCTGAAATTAAAAATATAACCGCGAGTACTTGGATCGGCATAGGGTAAAAGTATTCGGCAACTATCAGTAAATTACTGATAATACCCATCAGCATCAAACCGGAAGTCACCAGCCGTTTATCATAGCGATCAGCCAACCAGCCAGTGGGAATCTGGGTTAGCAGGCCGCCCATCTGATAAGAACCGAGAATAAGTGATAACCAGATTCCCGACACGCCATGATCGTATGCGTACAGCGAAATAAGCGAGACGCTAGTGGCATTGATTAACCCCGCGCAAAAACAAGACATAGTTGCCGATGGTGAGTAACTCCAAAGCTGCTTCAAAGACATCGCACTACTGCGTTTAGGAAGTTCCGGTAGTGGTAGGCGACTCATTGACATAATCATCAACGCGATACACAGAAAAACCCCGATCAAGCCAAATAATCGAGGGTCTTGCTCGTTAGAAAGACTGAATAGAAAAGGGGCTGCGCCGAAGCCTGCGGCAAAACAAATTTGATAAATGCCAAACACTTTACCGCGATTGCTTTTGTCGCTGAGCACGTTGAGCCAGCTCTCTAAGGTAATGAAATTAGTCACGAAGCAAAATCCAGCAATCATCCGTAAGCCACCAGTCACCCAAATATCACTGGTATAGCTGTGGATAACAGCAACGATTGCCAGGGCGGCTGCCATTGTGCAAAAAGCGCGAATATGTCCTGATCTTACCACCACTTTGGTACCAAACAGCCCCGCTAAAATAGCGCCAGCGGCAAACATACTCATTGCCATGCCGATGTCTGACGGCGAAAAACCACCATCTCTTAAGCGGATAGGGATCATTACAAAGAATAAGTTGATGCTGATAGCAACAGCAAATACGGTGATCAAAATGGGCCGGACACGAGTCAATATCTTAGTATTCATAAGTTTAGCTGCAATTTGGATGTGGGTGGTTAACCTAGATTTGGCTGTTGAATCTAGGGTTATCGACAGAGATGGCGAATTATAGCTTATTTTTTAGCCGAATCGATTAAAGCTAGTAAAATAACTACCAAAATTTTTAGTACAGTGTCAATTGGGATTAAGTAGGACTAGCTCATCAATCAAAATGTATGATGATTGGTATTGATTTGAAACCAGATTGCAAATTGCTGCGTAACAATCAATAGCAATTTACTAATTCGGGATAGGCCATGGTCAGCGTAGAACAGAAATTCAATTCAATCGAGCTATTGATAGCACAGCTGCAAGTCACTAAAAGTAATCTTGAACGAATAAGATTAATAGAAAATATTAGCTTACAGCTCGCCGATGTTGATTTATACCACTATTTTGGAACATCCAGTTACGGTCGTAACTTGGTCTTCACTTGCGATGATTTTGAAGTGGTGCTAATGTGCTGGCGTCCGGGTCAGCACTGTGCCGCCCATGATCATAATGGCTCTTTATGTGTGATGAAGTGTTTGGCGGGTACCTTGGACGAGCAGCGTTTTCATAAAAATAAAAATTGTATGACAGCTATTGGGAAATACCAGATAACGGCGGGCAGTACTGCCTCAATTACCGATGAGCAAGGGTTGCATAGTATTGCTAATTTCAGTGCGGACAATGCGTGTTCACTGCACTTCTACTTTCCTCCTATTCACAACGCCAATATTTACGACTTAGACAGAGGCGAGCCAAAAAAAGTAGCAAGTATTTTTACCAGTAAATTTGGCAACATCCTATAGTCGGCTATTGAATCAGTAAAGTGAGCACAAGCTCTCATGCGCTTAGAAACCAGAAAAAAATATGCATCTAGTCCATATCCATCTATGCCTTTAGCCAATGAAAGCAGCGCTGCATAAACCCAATAAAATGAGGCAATATGTCATCTCATTGAGCGCAAACTTTTCTAATTTTATCGCTAAAGACTCCGGCATTATTTAAGCAACGAACTTATTGGCCTAATATACACACCAGCTCTAACAGCTCTTTTTCGCGCTCAATCACCGAATCAAGGATTATAAAAATAACACGATCTGCTAGAATGGGTTTTTATTTTTAAATCTCTATAGAGGCTCCCTTGCTAAGTTATCAACACAGTTATCACGCCGGCAATTTTGCCGATGTACACAAGCATTTGTGTCTCTCATTAATGTTGGATTCCCTCAATAAAAAGGCCAAGCCCTGGAGTTATTTTGAGACACATGCGGGGACTGCCCGCTATGATCTAAACTCGGAGCAAGCGCAAAAAACCGCGGAGTATGAGTCGGGAATAACCCTCCTTTACGATCAGCCACTACCGGCTCTATTTCACAGTTACCTCAATGTGGTAAAAAGTATGAATGCAGCAGGTTCAGCTTTAGCGCATTACCCAGGTTCGCCACTTATCGCTAGCGAGGCGGCACGCGAGATTGATAAACTAGCCCTGATGGAGCTTCACCCAGGCGAGTATCAACAATTGAAAGCGGTATTTCGCCGCGCTGATAATGTTGCGGTGCATCACCGCGACGGTTATGAGGGGGTCATGAGTTTACTTCCTCCCAAGCCCAATCGCGGCTTAGTATTAATCGACCCATCTTACGAGGTGAAAACTGAGTATCTGCAAGTGGCAAAATTTATTAACAATGCCTATCATCGCTGGAGTAATGGTTGTTTTGCTATTTGGTATCCACTGCTAAAGGCTGGTAATCATCACGAAATGCTGCACAAGTTAAAGCTCTCAGGCATTCGCAAGATATTGAGAGCAGAAATGAGTGTTAAGCCTGACAGTGATGAGCGGATGTATGGCACGGGTATGTTGATCATCAATCCCCCCTGGCAGCTCGATGAGCAAATAAGGCAAGTCAGTCAGATATTGCAGCAAAAATTATCAGCCGCTGATGCACCGGATATCTTAGTGCAGTGGTTGGTTGAAGAGTAGTTGTTATAGACATGAAAAACGGGCCTAGGCCCGTTTTATGTACAGCAAGTACAGTAAGCGTAAATGGCATGGATGCCAAAGAGCGCATATGTACAGGAAGTACGGTAAGCGTAAATGGCATGGATGCCTAAGAGCGCATAGACTAAGCTTTAATACAAAGCGTTGGCATCTTTTGCCATATCAATTAGCAAGTTCAAAAATAATGTATCGGCCTCTGAATGCTCAACTGGGATTTTAACGTTGGTGGATGCAGAGAGTTCATCGGCGATCAATACGTGCGCGTTTACATCATTTAGATGTTTACTGGCAATTTTTAATGCGATTTCACAGATTTCAGGCTCTGAGAAAATCTTGCGAATTACTAAAGTAAGCTCATTAATCGCGCGTTCTTTATTTATTATATCTGCATTTAACATGCTCATCTCCTATAGGTATATTCAGCCAATATACCGCGCTGTGCTTTATTGCGCATCTCAAAACTAAAATTTAGTTTAAAAATAGTAAAAATTGCTGTTTTATTCGTCATTTACAAGTCTCGTTTGGTTGTATGAATTTAGTCAAAATGCGAGAATATTTGTCTTAATTTTAGTGAGGCTAAAATTAAGCTTCGCTTACGCTAATTAAGTAACCCTGAAAGGCTATAAGTGAGAAAGCAAACCCAGCTTAGTCCAGAAGTCTGTTGGTGGAGAAGACCCTCTTACCTGCATTCATACGAACATGGTGTTAATTGACACATTTATGTGTCGAGTGGAGTTTTACTCCTTTGATGGAAAACCCGTCACTGTACGCTGAGCTAACAAGAACAGCGGCAGTCATGTTCTTCCTACAGAATCTCTGAACTTTTCATTCGCCGAGTTTTACGGCGACGATTTGAGGGTAACAAAGTGGAATTATTATCAGGCGCAGAAATGCTAATTCGCGCCTTACACGATCAAGGTACAAAAAAAATCTACGGCTATCCAGGTGGATCCGTATTACATATCTACGATGCGCTTTTTCAGCAAAGTGATATCCAACATATATTAGTCCGTCACGAGCAAGCTGCTACGCACATGGCTGATGCCTACGCACGTGCCACTGGTAAAGCAGGTGTTGCGCTAGTTACATCAGGTCCTGGGGCAACCAATGCGGTTACCGGGATAGCGACAGCGTATTGTGACTCTATCCCAATGGTGGTGATTACCGGTCAGGTAATGAGTCATTTAATTGGAGAAGATGCTTTCCAAGAAACGGATATGATTGGTATTTCTCGCCCAGTGGTAAAGCACAGCTTTAGCGTCAAACACCCCAGCGAAATTCCGGAAATCGTCAAGAAGGCTTTTCATATTGCCGAGTCAGGTCGTCCCGGCCCTGTGGTTATTGATGTGCCAAAAGATATGACAAATCCAACCGATAAGTTTGAATACGTCTATCCTAAAAGCGTAAAAATGCGCTCATACAACCCAGTCTCAAAAGGTCACAGCGGTCAAATTAAGAAAGCTTTTGACTTGCTAATCAATGCTAAACGCCCAGTGCTTTATACCGGCGGTGGCGTGATCTTAGGTGATGCTTGCGAGGAGTTAATTGAACTAGCGCAAACGCTTAACTACCCCGTCACCAATACCTTAATGGGTTTAGGTGGCTACCCGGGTACCGATAAGCAGTTTATTGGTATGTTGGGGATGCACGGTAGCTATGAAGCTAATATGAGCATGCACCACAGCGATTTGATCTTCTGTATTGGCGCGCGCTTTGATGACCGAGTAACTAATGGCTTAGACAAATTCTGCCCGACGGCAAAAATTGTCCACATTGATATAGACCCAACGTCTATCTCTAAAAACGTGCGTGCCGATGTGCCGATCGTTGGCCCAGCTAAAGTGGTACTGCAAGAGTTCTTGAAGTTACTTAAGGCCAGCAAAGTACAAGCGGATGCTGAGGCATTGAAGACTTGGTGGCATCAGATTAATGAGTGGCGTACTCGTCACGGCGGTCGCTATGAGACTGATGATTCTGAACTGATGAAGCCGCAGCAAGTTATCGAAATGTTGTCTAAGGTAACCAACGGCGATGCTTATGTTTGCTCCGACGTTGGTCAACACCAAATGTTTGCAGCGCAATACTATAAGTTCAACAAACCTAATCGCTGGATCAACTCGGGCGGATTAGGCACGATGGGCTTTGGTTTCCCTGCAGCTATGGGCGTTAAAGTTAACTTCCCCGATGCAGACGTCGTCTGTGTGACTGGTGAAGGCAGTATTCAGATGAATATACAGGAATTGTCGACCTGTTCGCAGTACGATATTCCGGTGGTCATCGTCTGTCTCAATAACGGCTCTCTGGGCATGGTGCGTCAATGGCAGGATATGAACTATGAGTCGCGTCACTCACATTCATACATGGAGTCACTACCTGACTTTGTTAAGTTGGTAGAGTCTTACGGTCATGTCGGTATCAAAGTTGAAAAGTACTCAGAACTTGAAGATGCGATGCGTAAAGCCTTCGCAATGAAAGATAAACTCGTCTTTATGGATATCAAAATTGACCCATATGAGCACGTTTATCCTATGCAAATACCTCGTGGTTCGATGCGCGACATGTTGCTTTCTAAGACAGAGAGGACTTAATCATGCGTCATATACTATCGGTTTTGTTAGAAAACGAGCCTGGTGCACTATCTCGCGTTGTCGGATTGTTCTCACAGCGTAACTTTAATATCGAATCGCTTTCTGTGGCTGTCACAGATGATCCGACACTGTCACGTATCACTATCACCACAATTGGTATTGATAAAGTGGTAGAGCAGATCACTAAGCAATTAAATAAGTTAGTGGATGTAGTAAAAGTAGTCGATCTTACGGAAGGCGATCATCTTGAGCGCGAGCTGATGATGGTTAAATACAAAGCTTCTGGTGCGGCGCGTGAAGAAATTAAGCGCACTGCAGATATCTTTAGAGGTCAGATTATTGATATCACGCCGACCACTTATGTGGTGCAGTTGGTGGGTTCGAGTAAGAAACTCGATTCTTTCATTGAAGCGCTGGATAACAGTAATTTAATTGAAGTTGTTCGTACCGGTGTTTCAGGAATTGCCCGCGGTGAGAAAACGCTGAGTATTTAACGGCTGTTGATCGCATTAACTAAACCCGCTTCGGCGGGTTTTTTTATGTTTGCTCGGCGAAGCCAGCAAACCCGTCTACTTGAAAGAAAGTAGAATCGCCCCGTCTGAGGGGAAGATAATCCGAATGGCAAGGGCGTCTCCGGTCAAAGGTAAGGTCTAAAGGAAGCCATAGGAAGTTAGAGGTACACAACTAACCGTAACCTGATTCGGCGGTATTGGTGAGTAAGCGTCCATAATAGCGCGAAGCTCTATACTCAGACAGACCAATACTGTGCTTGAGGGTGGGATCTCTAACAGGGAGTTGGAGCAGTAACCGAGGAAGTCTTGCACTAGTCCAGCACAATGCTGGAGGCATAGATTAGAGGGGTGACCCAAGATCAATGTTAGTGTGAGATGGCAGATGAACCCGTAGTAGTGAGTAAGGCTAGGCCTGTGAAAGCCAGTAATGGTGTGGAGGATAAAACCAAGCCGATCATCAGCAATATGTTTGATGAAATTAGCATATACCAAAAGTTATGCTGGTTGCGAAGGGGGGAAGTGGTCTTTAAAGACATTGAAACGTGATGTAATTGAATGTGAGCACACAAGCAGATCAATAGATCTGGGCATCCCTTGGTGGCAAAGAGTGACATCGGCGCGACGATACGGAGCTAGGCAGGGGGAGTAATCATTTCTCTTCATTAGAGACAGCAAGGCGGTTAAGCAGATTGCATAAAGCTAGAACACTTAACGGCGATGATGAAATAAACCCAATCATATTCAAGGCAATCAAAGGACAGTGATGTGAGTCAATAACAGTGAAAATATATTACAGCCTTTACGGTCAGTTGCTATCCATGCGTGCGCTGTACAAGGCTTTCAAACGCGTGAAAAAGAACGACGGTGCTGCTGGTGTAGACGGGCAGAGCGTGAGTGATTTTACGGAAAATTTGGAAAGTAATTTACAGCAGTTATTGCTTGAACTGAAAGAGAAGCGGTATCAGGCGCAGCCTGTCAAACGTGTTGAAATTGACAAAGATGACGGTGGCAAGCGATTACTGGGTATACCAACGGTTCGAGATCGCATAGTACAACAATGCTTAACCAACATAATGACACCTATATTCGACCCTGCTTTTCATCCATCGAGTTATGGATATCGGCCGGGTAGAAGTGCGCATCACGCTATTAGCAAAGCAACATTGTTTATACGTCAGTATAAGCGGCAACATGTTGTGGATATGGATTTGTCGAAGTGTTTTGATTTGCTCGATCACCCCTTGATAATTCAATCGGTAAGAAAGCGAATCACAGATGGCAGTATCCTGAAGCTGATAGAGATGTTTCTTAAAAGTGGTGTAATGGTTGGCTCAAGTTGGCAGGAAAGTGAGCTTGGCAGTCCGCAAGGCGGAGTAATAAGCCCACTACTGGCGAACATCTATTTAGATGCATTCGATCAAGAGATGAAGAAGCGTAATCACCGAATAGTGAGATACGCCGATGATATTTTGATATTGTGTTGTTCTGAAAAAGCGGCGCACAAAGCATTGGAAGTAGCGAGAGAGGTCTTAGAAGTCACACTGAAGCTACAAGTCAATGAGCACAAAACCCACATAGCACACAGTGATGATGGGATAAAATTCTTAGGTTTGATTATTGGTACTCAATATACAGGCATTCAAGAAAAGAAGCTCAATAACCTTAAAGTTAAAGTGAAGCAGCTGACGAAGCGCAATGGGGGTAAGAATTTAGCCACAGTGCTAAAACATTTAAATCCAGTGCTGCGCGGTTTTGCAAATTACTTCAAGATAGCGAATATAAGCGGAAAATTGAACAAACTATTAGGCTGGATAAGAAGAAGGCTGCGGGCAATTCAGCTGCGTTTATGGAAGAAGGTGAAGAAGCTTCATCGAGTCCTCAAACAACGTGGATATAGTCCGCCGTTCAAGGCGATAAAACTGAATTCGTGGAGAAATTCTGCGAGTCCATTAGCTAATTATTCGATGCCAAACCTCTGGTTTGAAGAGATAGGCTTATATGATTTAAGCAAAGTTAAAACGGGCGAACTTGCTCTTCATAGTTGAAGAATAGAAGATTGCATGAGCCGTATACGAGGTCCGTACGTACGGTTCTGTGAGAGGGATGAGGCGGTAACGCCTCACCCTACTCGATGCCCGATTTTATTTCTTTTTGGGCTTGCTCAGTAAAGAGGGGCGCAAAGCGGGTTTGGTTGGTTTTTCGATAGCGGGTGCCTGGTATTTAGCTTTGGCGGTCTTTCGTACCTTTTTGTTG